>JACLAC010025625.1_pt1 | contig 15438 bp, 9 predicted proteins | sample 8027881 | NCBI WGS metagenome assembly JACLAC01 (sample SAMN15725517, study PRJNA655200) | protist metagenome | isolation source: fluorescence activated cell sorting (FACS) single amplified genomes of... | place: Spain: Blaines Bay Microbial Observatory, Mediterranean Sea | collected 2016-01-19
GCAGATTTACTAACATTTCTGATGACGGTATGATTCGCTTATACATTTTTTTTTTCTAAAGGGTTTGTTTTCTTTTTTGTATTTTCGTTGTATTTTCGTTGTATTTGTTCCTTCTTTCATTTTATTCATATTCTATGTGGATTATACAAAAAATTTCAACAGAAAAGACTCAACAAACTAGTCTGCGTCGTCAGACTCTTTCCCCTCTAACTTAAATAAATTTCTTAGCACCTTATTAGTACCAGGTAAGTACAGGTGTTCGATAAAATGTGTCCAATTTGACCTGGATGGTACTGTATTAGCTGTACTGTAGTGCACTGCTGTACTTAGTTACAGTAATAGCATACTCATAACACTAGCTCAGCTATCCTATAGATCTAAATAAGATTAAAAAGTACTATTTATATGCTAAATAGGTACCATAATAACACTATAGACTATTTAGCATCAACACACCATTGTTAATGGTATATCGATGTACATCCATGTGTTTTGGCTTTATGTGGAATAACTAATGCTATGTCCAGCTGAAAATTGGTGGCCACCAATTAGTTGTGTGGAATCTAGATGTTAATCCTATGGCCTTCGTAAACAATCAATATCAACATAGCACCATTAACACAATCCAAGCTATAGCATGTACATACGCTTGTAAAAATATATATTACAAACAATAATAATTATAGAAGAAACAAATATATATATATATCATAGATGTATACATACATAGGATATATGATATAGAATTCATAAGAAAAGAAACAATTTAAATTCTCTTAACAACAAAGAAATATTATATAATGGCTGATGAAAGATTAAGCACGACTGTCCGTGACGTTGAGGCAGAAAAATTTATCACAGCATACGCAGCACATATGAAGCGTTCAAACAAAGTAACACCACCAGAATGGCAAGATATGGTAAAAACTGCTACATGGAAAGAAAAAGGACCATTGAAAGGTGATTGGTATTACACACGTGCTGCAGCAGTTGCACGTAAAATTTACTTACGTCCAAGAGGAATAGGTCAACTTCAGCAAGCATTCGGTGGCAGAGCACGCCGTGGTACCAGACGTAATAAATCAGCAAAAGGAACACAAGGTATAATTCGTCACTGTTTACAACAACTTGAAAAGGCAGGTATTGTTCAAAAACATGAGAATGGTAGTGGCCGTAAAATTACTTTCAAAGGACAAAAAGATATGGATTTAATTGCAGTACAAGCAAAATACGACAATTAAGTAAAATAAATTTATAATATATATCTAAAATAGTGTTTATCATATAAGAAAACAATGTAAAGAAAAAGAAGAAGAAAGAGCAACAAGTATATATATATATATATTAAATATGGGGAAATGGGGCGATATCAAATCTCCTGTGGCCTGAAAACATGTGCTCATTCTAAATTCGAAACACACACCAAGAAAAACCTAATACAGACCACACCACATCTCTCTCTCTCTCTCTCTCTCTCTCTTCTTTCTATGTAAATCTTCTCTGATCAAAAACAATTAATACCTCTACCATCTATCATCTTGCAGAGATACTTTTTTGTAAACATCTTTCAGTGTGTCTCCCCATAACACAGAAATGATAATACATATTTCCTATGTCCTATAAGGTGCTAAGACAAAATAAGAGATTTTACCAGTTTAAGGTTTAAGGGAGTATCTTGACTCTATATATAGGATATAATTAACGATTTTAGTATACTAATGAATGTACATAATTTATCATAAATTCATACCAAATAAGCCAATAGCCAATGATGTGTAAATGCTAAAATTTTAGTTTTTTGGAAAAGTCTATATAGGACCTAGATAACTAAAATGTAAATATATATTTTATACAAGTAGAAAATAAAGTTTGTGCATCATGGTGGTCTCTCTCTTTTTATTATTTCCTTTTTGAAAAGAAACCCATTAAACTTTTTTGTTTTTTCTTTGCTTTACCACCATTACTACTACTAAAATTCTTTTTTTTCGTTACGCTAGGTGATTTACGTTTTAAATTCATCATTTTCTTCGGTGCTTCGTCTTCATCCTCTGCTTCATCATCCGTTACCTCTACATATTCACTTTTCGTAACAAAGTAACCTTGATCATTTTGATATGTTTTGTTTTGCAATACTTTTTTATATTTCTTCTTCTTTGGATTCTTCTTCTTTGAAACATTATCTTCTGCATTATCAGTAGAAAACATTGTAGGTGGCTCTTCCGTTGGTGAATCATCTGTATCAAGTGGTTTATTCAACGTTGGGGATTCCGTTTGGTTTTCTTCTACATTAGCATCATCCAAAGTTTGGGTTGGGCTTAATGGAGTATTTACTTCCATTGAATTCGCTACGCTAACAGAATCAGAGCCACTGGTATTTTTATTATCTGAAGATGTTAAACTGACTGTAGGAGAATTGGATACATGAACTTGCGTTGATCCAGCACTTGCATCTTCGTCTTCGTCGTCGTCGTCATCATCATCATCATCGTCAAGCACCATTCTTTTTGATTTTGTTTGTTGACTATTTTCTAATAATGATTTTGAAGATGAACTATTTTTCTTCACCATTTCCACATCTTCATCGTCATCATCATCATCATCATCATCATCTACAAGCATTTTCTTTTTCTTCGTTTTTTTAACTTTAACTTCAACGCGAGGTGGAGATGCAACAGCAATTTTTTTCTTTTGAAATAACGATGTTTGTTTGCTTGTGCTCGTTTTATTTTTGCTTGTTGTCTTTTTAGTACCAAAAAAAGATGCAACTGAAGTTTTTTTGATTTTCGAATTTTTTTTATTTTTGCTACTACTACTACTAGAACTACTAAAACTATTATTATTTTTCTTATTTGAAGAGCCAAACATGGAAGATGATGATTGTTCCTCTGCAACGGCAACTGATCTACCACTATCGTTGTATTTACTACAAGCTTCACACTTGATACTACTACCAGTATTTTTACGAAAACGTTGTCCAAGATCACCGCTATCATTCAAAAGATTTTTTCGTTGTTGAAAGTCACCATACCATAATTTAGTTGCAAATTTTTTTGAAATAAGACTAACATTATCGCCTGTCTCTACTTCCTCTTTACTTGATAGTGCATACACATGTTTTGATAATACGGTGTCAAAATTTCCTTCAATAACTGTCTTCAAACGCCCTTCTTTCACAAGCATGACGCAGTGACTTTTGCTTTTAGTGGCCCCGCTTACCAAATATGTCGCCTCTACGGTAGTACTATTATCTTGTGAATATTGATATAACATTTGCTTCGCTACATTGGTATTGATACCTAATTCATTTGCAACAAATGTACACGTAATAGGTATTTCTTCATCAAATAGCCACATTTTAAAATGTTCATTGTAAATATCCATGGTTCGTTAAATGTAAATTTTTAATTGATTAAGCACGAATACGTATGTATCTGTATTTTATTTTTAAAATCAAACAACGAAACGAACAAACAAGATCGTATATGTAGCTACATCTTTCGGTATGTCCTAACAAAGTATTTTTTTCTTCATGATGTGTAATTAATAGTTAATAATAATTAGGCATTATATACTCATTATCTCATCTAACAAGTATAATTCATAGTAATCCTGGTATAATGGCGTCCCTATATACAAAATACAACAAACCAATCTTAATCAACCCCATTTTGCCATTTGAAATTTTTAATTTTCCCGCAAAAAAAAACCTCCCCAAAATAGTGGGGTTCTAATAAGTACAGATTTAGTATACCATACATATACATTTATATAGGTATAATAGATATTTAATCTCATAAAATCGGATATTCTAGATATTTTCATCCTAATTAACATTGGCCATTTTTGGATTTTATGGATTTATTATCTCCAAGATCTACCTATCAAATATAATATACTATAATAAATCTGTACTTATTTAAACCTGACTCCTCGTTTAAGGAGGTATAGCTCAAAAAGCAGAAGAAGACGACTGACGACTTAGATCTAGACACTTTAACTTAGACGACTAGGTCTACTCTGGCAAGCGCAGAGTCTTCCCTTAGACGATGCAGACGTAGACGATGCAGACGTTATTATTTATACTATATTTATAATATTTTTTTGATAATAGGAATTTATTATATATTTATATCGTCATAGGAAAGAGGTAAAAAACGCAACAATAATATATAATATGTATTAACAAAAAGAAGAACGTATAGACACAGATACAATTATTCAAAAACATGAGCTATAAAGAAAATGAAACGCAATTTTTAAATTTTACACGGGATGATTTTGTGGAACATATATTAATATTAGAAACCAAATTAGGAAAACAAAGGCAACGTAACGAAGCATTATTTGCGGAGTTACAACGGACGGAATGGAAATTAACGAAAGAAGTACGTGAATTACGAATTGCTTTACGCCAAGCTGGTGGAAATAGCAATATGTCGAAATCAAGTAGTAGTCGTAGGAAAGCTAATAACAAAAGCAGCAAAAAAGATCAACCATATGAAACTCCAAATGTTGTTGCATTGAAAAATGAAATACGTGTTTTAAAAGCAACTGTACGTACATATTATGACGAAGTAAAACGTTTACAAACTGAATCAAATAATAAAAATATTGATTATTTAATGGGTGAAGATGATAATGAAAAATCTAATAAGGCACATGCTGCTACAACAACAAATGGTAGAAGAAAAAAGAACAAGAAGAAGAAGGAAAATGGCACATTTGAAGAACGCATGCGTGCAAAAACGAATAAATTAGCCAAACGTGCAGAAAAACGTAAAGAACGTGAACGTGTATTAATGGAAGAAAAACAAGCAAAACAAATGCAAAAAATAATTCGAAATAAAGCTAAGAAACAACGAGCAATAGAGAAAATAAAAGCGAGAGAAGAGGCTGAATACCAAAAGCGTAGAGATGATACTATCAAATTGATACATGAACAATTTGAACGTGATTTACGTTTAGAAAATGAGATGGCACATGATGAACAAACTATAAATGAGATTGAAAAATATAGAGATGAAAAAATTAAAGAAGAAAAAAATAGAAAACGTCGTGGTAATAATTTTAAGAAAACAAAAAGAAATGATAATGGAGAAGAGACGATACCGATGGAAGATATTTTATCCCGTTTAAATGATAATATGTTATTTGATGGAGATGAATCATTATCTGATTAATAAAAATAGAACTTCGTACGGGTGTAATGTTACTAAAGATAAAATTTTAAAAAAAAATATAATATATATATTTTTTTACGATATCTCAACAACAAATACAAATTCCATTTATACATTATTATTATTTTATACAAAATCCTCGCCAGGCTCGGTATTATTGTTGGGTGGAATATTAGGCATTAGGCAATCACAATCAAAAATATGAGAAAATTGGCATACAACAATGAATGGGAACAAAATTACCGAGAGAATCATTTTAAAATTATTACAACAGGTGTGTTTGACAAATTTCTTTTTACTACTAGTAGTAGTACTAGTATTGTTAATATCATCTTCTTCTTGATTCTCCTCCAATTCTGATGATATATTTTCATCATCATTATTATTATTGTTGTTGTTGTTGCTTTTAATAGAATTATTGTTATCATCATTTGTTGAAACATTTGATTCTATCTCCATTTCACCAAATGACATGATTGGAAAACAAACTGTACAACAAGCAACGCAAAATAGACAATAAGCAATTGCCAATGGAAACCATAATATAAATGTTAAACAAAAAACTTTTCTATGATGTGAAGTATGAATATGATCGATGAATTCTCGATTGCAAGTTCCGCATTTTCTTACATATTTTCCTGTTAAATTCATAGTTCCACATCTCCAGCAAAAATCTGTATTACAAAAAGGACATCGTACATGATCACAGCCATCTGATTTTTCTATTGATTCAAAACACTTTGGACATTTCTTCGTTTTAATCCCAAGATTATTTAACATATCTATTTCTTCTTTCTCTATGGTTTTATTCTTTTTTAGTGTATTATTTTTTATAGCCAGCTTTAGCTCATCTGCTTCAATTTTCCATCTTAAATATTTCTCATTATCTTTTAAATCTGCAATTCTAAATATGTAATTGTCAGTCATATATGAGTCACATTTTGGAGTACGTGGACATGCTAATAGGCCATCTTTCAGGCGATTTTGGACGTTATTGTGCACGTATAGCTTTAAACACGATGTACAAAAATATTTACATTGACAAGGTTGTATTACATGGATATTACCTTCTTTATTATTATCAAAATCTATGATATAATCATGGCAGATTTCACAACATGTTTTCTTCATTGTCCCTGACTCCTCTGCTGTTATTATTTCAACTTGCTTTATATCAATCACTGTTGCCATTTTTCAATTTGTTCATATATATACATTCAATTACTTACAATGATAGCTTTAATATATTGTTTTTATTATTTATGTCCCCAATTGGTTATGTCAACATTATCATTCTAATTCAACTTTAAACATATATACAGTAAGAAGCTATTATCTTATTATTATATATACCACAGGGGAGGTATAATAATAATAATAATAATAACTATTCCGTAGTAGTATGAATCGAACAAATAGAAAATATGACATAATATATACACATACGTACCAATATATATATGTACAAACATATATGAAATATAAAAAAAAACAAGAATATAATTCAAATCAACCAAAATGAGTATGGGAGATGCTGCTATTGTTATTGGACGGGCCGTTGCGGGTGTGATCCTATGCGCAAGTGGCCTTGCGGTTTATAATGAAGGAGTTGTACCATTGATACGAAGAAGAAGAATGTTAAAGGAATGGCCTTCGGAGGAAGATTTAACTGCGGAAGAGTTGGCTTTATTAGATGAGGGAACAGCAGCTAATGACATTAAAATCCAAGATAATAAAGTTGGAATAATCAAACAAGAAAAGCTCGTAGAGACGAAGGCAACTACAGAAATTCAAAAACCTACAACAAATGTTATTCGTTCCATGATATTGGACAATGAACAAAATAATAATAGTAATAGCAACAATAATGGCAATAATAAAATGAATACTATCAAACCATCAATCATAAGTAACAATAATAATGGCCCGACACAAAAACAACTTGAAGCTAGAAGACGCATTGAAGAACAAATGAAAAATAAGAAGACAACCCAGCGTACAAATGTAAATAAAACAAAGGTTGCAATCACTGTGACGGATACGAAAGAAATTATTAATGATATAGACAAGAAAGATATGGGTAATATTGGTACCGGAATTCGAGTTTATGATTGGTCTTCGAAGTGGAAGTAGTAGAGATAAAAAAGAGCATAATAATATATGTTGCTCGTACATGTAATATTTTACGAGTATAATAAATGAAAAAATATATATAAACGCGCGTATCATACGAATCGTAAAAACACTCGTGCAATCCACGCACACATTCACCGTGTTTTTATAATTTACCAAATCGACTTGGGCATAAATCGCTTTTGCCATTTATATTTAATCCAATTATATCAAAATAATGTGTATGCCGCCGTTTACGTTTCTTAGCCCCTGTTCCTTGCTCATTCATTACCTCAAGATCATTTATTTGAGATAAAAACCCAATATAAGAATTTAAGTGGCTTTGAAAGCAACCTGGCATTCGCCCAATTTGTGCTTGCGGAATAGCACTCTTAAAAAGTACATCAACATAGTCATTTCCAAGATCGATCCGCTTATTATTTAAAATTGGGGATGAAAAAGAAATAGAATTCATTTCATTTAAATCATCTTCTTCATCTTCATCCATTTCTTCATCGTTTTGCGAAGAGGAAGCATTATGGTGAAGTATAGTTAACATTTCCATGGTACGCATGGTAGAAGATATGTTGTATCCTAACGAATCTAAGTTTGAATGGTATTCAAGAACTTCCGGTACCTCCTCCCAATCTGTTGGATATTCACAAGTAAATGATGAATTAGATGGCATAGCTTTTGGCAAAAAAAGACATTTGTTATTCGCTATGTTACTATGACGAAATGGTTTTCCAATTACATCACAACTCGAAATAGTTTCCATCATACTCTGCCATTCATCTAATCTGTTATCTTCCTTTAATGACTTTAATAAAGAATCATTTTCAATCAATGGTATTATGGTATCATCATCATCATTTACCGTTACTTCATCGTCTACTTTCTCATCTTCTACATCCATTTTCACTTCCTGTTCCGACATCTTCTTTTCCTTTTCTACTTTACGAATTTCATCCGCTAGCGTATTTTCTTTTGTCATTAATTCGATTTCCATTAATCTTTTTCCCTCTTCTTCTTCCAGTACAAGTGCTTTAGCTAATAAATCTTCCGTCAGCATTAAATCATTTTCTTTCTCCATTTGAGTAAAATTAATATTTTGAAACGTAATCTTAATTGGTCGATCTTTCATCTCTCCTTTTATTATTGCATCGACAACATGATCAAAATCTAATGCATCCTCGATAATCGATATTCTTTTCTTAGTAACAGTATTGTAAATTGAAGACAGATACCACCCAGAGATTTTTCTACATTCCACGGGGTTTGCACAATGCTTTTCTTGTATTTTATCAACAAGCAACCCATCTCCTTGAAAAGGATTTCGATCAAGTGATTTAACAAAATTTTCTGTCAATTCTAATCCTAATTTCTTTTCTGGGAACTCGATTGTTTTTTCTTGATAAAAGCTCCAATTAATCCGTTTTATTTGATTCAATATCTGCTTCTTTTTCTTCCCCTTTTTACCAACTGCGCTGTTCTTAACGAACGTGTCATAATCGGAATTAGTATTTTCAAAATCATCGCTTGAATCTTCGTCATAATATTTTTCGTATATATCTTCTTCTGGTGGAAAGTATGTAAACGCATAGTCATTGTGCAAACGTGCATCTCCATCAACATGTTCATTTGATTTAAAATAACCTTGCGGGGAATCAACAATTACTTTAATGCGAAGTGGCAAATATTTTCTTTTTCCATCTTTCTTTTTAGCTTTACCATTAATCCAAACGTTTTCCTCTATTGAAGTTATAGCAGGACTTTTACAACGTATTTCCGTTTCGCTTACTACATTGACTTCGGTAGACTTATTTGCCCCAAACATAACGACCACATGTTTATTCCATTCTGATTTAATTACACCACGAGGAACGAGATTTCTTCCAATAATTTTAACTTCTGTGCCGCCGCTGGTTTCACCCCAATCTGGGCTTACAGCATCTACCATGGGCCAAAGCAATGACAAATGCTTCATATGCTCAATATCACTGCTCTCATTTTCCTCCAATTCATCCTCCTCCTCGTCAGCCTCATTGCTATTGACTTTCAGAATATGTTTAATGCCATTTTGATAATATATATCCATATCAAACCCATCTTGAGAAATAGTTTTATTTAATTTTTTATCTAAAGCAATTAGTCGATTGCGCAATATATATTTCACATCAACCTTACTATCTTTAGATATTACATTTTCTTTTGCAATATTTAAATACCTTTGATCGAAAGATTCATATTTTGTATTTACATATGCCAGAGGCACTCCTAAAATCAAATCTAATAATGGCATGTTTTTACTTTGATGGATTTTATAATTATAATTATCGTTATTGCCACCCCATAATTCCAATGCTTGCAAAACTTTCCGTAAATCATTCCTAAATAACCGTGATACATTCACAATGTCAACAACATCAAGTTTAATGTTTTCAATTAATGAGATTAATTTTGTTTTCAAAACGACCTTGGACAATTTCATTTGAGGAAAATATTGACTTTTTACTCCTAAATTTTCTAACGTTGTATTCATCTTATTTGCCGTCAATACAATTGGCCTTTTCGAAGTTTTAATTAATTTTTTCAATGCTTCAAAAAATCCTTTATCATCCTCAAAATAATTCATTTGGTCTACTTCTTCGAATAAAATTAATGATAATGATGATTGTTTTTTATTGGTCTGTGGCGTGTTATTGCTATTATTTTTTGACGATCCTTTTTTCTTCTTGCTCTTTTTATTAGAATTACTTTTTCCTCGTTTACGCTTATTTTTTTTAGTACTAGTAGGCGTTACCACTTTTTTTCCCTTTAATAGTTTTTGCCCAAAGCCTTGTTGTTGTTGCTGCGTAGTTGGGAGTCGATGTGATTGCGTTGCTTCACCAAACATTTGTAAAATTTTTGTTTTATTGCGTATTTGTCCTGCATGAATTTCAATAACATCATACCCTAACTGTTTTGCGCAGGCAAAAACGGCACTCGTTTTTCCGCTACCGGTTGGGCCTGTAATTAACATTGTATTATTATTTTCCAATACGTATTGGCCGTTATCCTCATCGTCTAAATCATATTCCCAAATCCAATCATCCTCATCCTTCTTCGCTTCAAATTCATTCTTTTTTTGTGTAAATTCTTTTAACCAATTCAATAACATGTTAATGCTAAATTCTGATCCAGCAAAACTTTTAGTGGATAGCGGACGATATTTAACGTTGAATACACCATTACTATTATTGTTAGGCTTATTGTTCTTTTCAATACCTTTCCTATCATTTTTTGCATTGTTTACCATCGTTGTATCTGCTGCAATACATTTTAATAACTCGTCGTATTCTGCATGTAATTTCTCGGTTGTAAGAATATTAGGAGGATCGTAAATATTTTTCTTCTCCATTTTACGGCATATGAAGTTGTATGTATCAGTTAAAGTATCCAATTCATTTTTAAGATATTTATCTTTTTTTCCAGTACTGGCCTTCATATCGACATCGGGTGTTATGAGATTTATAATATCTGGCTTGCTATTAGTATGAAGGTTTGTAGTTGATGATTGATTCTTCAAAATACAAATAATATTATCTTCAAGTGAATATTGCGATGTGTCGTAGCGCAAATCTTCATCATTTTTCAAAAGACTTCCAGTTGGCATATCTAATATTTGTATAACATTATTGTCCTTACCTTGCTGATCACCATCTATATTATTACTTTCATTTTTGCAATTGCTACGTAATATCTCCATGAATGATCTATTAGGAAAATACATTAAATTCCATGATGTCGCATTATTATTATTATTATTATTATTATTATTATTATTATTGCCACTGTTAACACCTCCATTTTGATTACTAGACAATGTTAAATCAATCGCCTTTTGCATTTGACGTGCCTCTGCTGCTTTCGTCCTATCTTTTACTTGTTGGAAAAATGGATTGATAGTTTTGCTTTTATATATTAATTTGTGTTCCTTTTTTTGCTTCAGCAAGTCTTTACGCAATGTTTCCTTTGCTTTGATTGCAATTTCAGCACGGCGGCGCTGATCCAAAATTTTATCTTTTTCCACTTTTTCATCTTTTGTTAGGAAAAAATCTTTCGTTTTTAATAGTAATTCCTCGCGTTCTTTACCAGTGGCATGTGATAATGACTTTCGTCGCTTTTTTTCTTTTTTCGTTAGTTTAGGTTTTAATGAATTGCCGTTAGAAGTATCGTCCTTCTTATCATTCACATTTTTTTTTGTGTTTTTATTCTTTACTTTACTACTTTTTTTATTGTTTTTTTTACTATTAGTCATATCAAAAATATTAGGTATCTTATCATCTTGTACCTTATTACTATTTTTCATCTTCTTTTTTTTTATTTTCTTCTTCTTTTTCTTATCATTAGTATCAGCAATTTGGTGGGTTTCATCCTTCGTTTGTGATTTTTTAAAAATTGAAGCGATCTTTCCGTTACTACCTTTTTTTGCAGAAGTACTTGTAGGAACTGGATGCGTTATTGTTTCTTTATTTATCTCATTTACCTTCCCAACTGGAAGCGAAGACATTGATGGAGATGGTGCGGCATTTTTTGTAGTATCCATAACACTTGCTTTTACAATGGATTCTTGTTCTTCTTGTTCTTCTTGTTCTGTTTCCTGTATATTTTGATTCTTTGGTGCAACAACTTGAATATTCCCTAAACTAGTTTTAGATGATTTTTTCATAGAAAACATTGCTGGTATATGGACTCCATTCTGTAGCTTTTTTTTCTCCTTCATTTTTAATGTACTGTTCATTAATTTGTTTTTTCGAGATTCTTCTGCAGCATTAATATTTGTTTTCTTCTTCTTCTTCATAACCATGTATGTGCTATAATCAACTTGATGTTTACATAAATCATCTTTTAAGACTTTCATGCCCTTTTTGTAACCATCTTCATCAAATGCAGCTTGGTATATTTTGTAATAAGAATCGATAGTTACTTGTTTTGATGGGAACATCACTTCAAATTGTGACAATTCCAATTGAACACCTGGGTTTGTCACATTTAAGATATTTCGAAAGTCATTAAAATTTAAAAATGTTTTTCCTTTTGAGTCGTATTTATTAAATACATCTTGTAATATGCTTTTCGCTCTTTTCGTCAAACTTTTATTGACCTTATTGAACAGATATTTATCATAATCTATTAGTTTACTAGCGCTATCCATACTTAACATAAACAAAAATCCCAATAGAAAATGTGTATATGGATGTGATATGTAAATATATATATACGATGAAAAAAAATCAAATATCGTAAGAAATATCTATTATATTTCAAAAATCAACAAAAAATTGAAATAAAACAACAACTATAAATTATTTATCGTATCAATTCGTTCAACTTTTTATGTATATATAATTATAATGATTGTTCTTATAAACGAATGTTGATAATGATGATGATGATGTAAGCGATAATGAAGTAATTACCATCACTTTCAACGATTCACATCATCTAAATTCAAATCATCTATTCTGATTATTTGGTATGCGTATGTCATCAATGTAAATTGAATTGCAATTGTTGTAAATTAAAATTAATTATGAATTATTGTGAAAATAATTATAATCCACCAGGCAAGTAGCATTAGAAATATAAATAAGCACTGATGCAGCCTAACTTGGATTTAAAAAATGCTTTCGGGTGTGAGCAAGCCTGTTTTATTATTCTAATAAGTATATTATATTCCTAGCTGATTGCCAAATTTGAAATTTCCCACAAAAATAATAGAACCTGCTGTGTCCTCAGTACGACACCACGACAGCTTACGATTGATCCGAGCAGAGGATACCCTACACTGTAACATGGAGGGATGGATTCTCTCTACCTCCATGCTGTGTTCTCCCTATTTTATGTAGAGCACATCAGCACATCACCAAATGCACAATTGTCGTTACAATCAATATATCTAGAATATATGTATGTAATTTTATTATGTTTGAAAATCTGAATCTGTTTTTTTGTGTGTGTTTGGTTTGTAGAAAGGAAACAATGAATAGAAAGCAAGATACATATTCATATAATCAATACCATGGATGAAGCAAAGAACATGAATAAAATGGATGAACCGGAAGTGGAAGTAGATCATACAAACATCAACGAAATGGAAGATGTGCAACAACAACAACAACAACAAGAAACAATTGAAATAGAAGCAAATCAAGACAACGTAGATGAAGTTCTTGTAAATAGTGAGGATAACAATATTACTACTACTATTACTACCACTACTACTAATACTAATACGAACGTGAAAGCAACCTCTAGTGGTGGTGTAGATATGGAAAATGAGGAGAATAAAACGAAGGAAAAAGTAGATGATACTATAACGACGAAAACAGCAACGATAATTAATTTTGGCCAAGAACCTTCGGCTGGATCTATCTATCCGAAAGAAGAAGCATTTTTTTCAACCTGTCCATTAAATATTATTGATGAAGTCTATAATAAAGTAGATGATTATTTAAATGATGCTTTTGATGATATTGAAAGACGCTTAGTATTGAGCGCGGCAACTATATCAATTGAGAAATTGCAAGAAATTGTCCAAGAAAAGGCAGGAACAAGTAGTAACAATAATGATAACAATAATTTAGGCGGTTTGAAAAATACTTTACCATCGTCAATACCTACATTATTAACAAAACATTTTAAACTGAATGTTGATAATATCAAATCAATATCGTTTGAACGCGCATTAGGCGTAATCAAACTATTAGGTTTATCAAATACCATTACCATTGATGATTTAGCGCAAGAAGATGTAACAAGATGCCAAGATATACGGGAAAAGTTAGATCATGTATTGGATAAAGTGAATTTTATTTATGATAAAAATTTTGATAAATTTGAAATGTATAGTTTACGCAATATCTTTCGCATTCCAGATGATTTAGGTGATAAAACGAAAGTTGATATTGACATTGAAAATAGTAGTAGTAGTAGTAGCAGTGTCGATAAAACTTATAGTGAAGCTGATGAAAAAAATATTGATAATAAACGTTATCAATTATTACAAGAAATTGTTTCATTGCGAAGGGAAAATAAACGATTTGCTCGTAAGTAGTTGTACACACACACACACATATATAACACATATACATATGCTGTTGTTTGTTTTAAAATTTTAAAATTTCTGTATACATAAAACACTAACAACAATAATATATCTATTTCACAGGTACTCGTGCATTCTATCGTGCAGATATTGAAAACTTTCACACGCGTATGCCAATGTTGGAAAATTGTACAAATGGCATGATAAATGATAATGATAAACCGTTATCGAACATAGTTGGTGCTTTGCTTGAACGTGGTAAACAATTGAATAATTTATCAAAAAGCATTTCACAAACAAAAGAAAAATTAGTGAAAAAAGGTGGAAAGAATGTTAGCTTAGTACTTGCTGGGCGTAAAAGACGTTTTAATGAAATGACGAATCAAAACAACAATGTTAAATCTACTGCACAAATGCATACAAGATTCGAACATGAACGTAGAAAAATAGGAAATGTTACTGTGGAAACTGCTATGCAATTAAGAGGGAAATTGGATTCCTTACGATGAGGCTTTTAAATATGTGCAGAGAGAGAGGTTCTATCATAGAGATTAATGTGTGTGTGTGTGTATGATATGATATGATATGTTATGATACGTCGGTACAAGTAAAAAATCTAATATATTTTTGTGTTTTTTTTAACATAACATATATAATATTATATAAACATTTTTATTTCCAAATATTCAATATTATGGTTTAAATTAGTGTATTTTGATTATATATACATTATATAACAATTTTATAAATCATTCACACACACACACACACACACTCATCTTTTTCATGTCTTTTTAAGATCTTTTTTTATATAATACAAGCGCACCTCTTGTATTTCATTTACAAACACATGAAGATATGATGTTTTTAACTCCCATGCTGATGATATATTTGAATACACACATAATATAATATCTTGTTTGTATGATATAACATACGTACGTGCAAATTATATTACATATTTAAATATATCTTCATTGTGCATTGATTCCATTTATATGTATACTTAATACATTAATACCATAATACTTGGTGTGTATATATATATATATATAT
>JACLAC010004423.1_pt1 | contig 15435 bp, 8 predicted proteins | sample 8027881 | NCBI WGS metagenome assembly JACLAC01 (sample SAMN15725517, study PRJNA655200) | protist metagenome | isolation source: fluorescence activated cell sorting (FACS) single amplified genomes of... | place: Spain: Blaines Bay Microbial Observatory, Mediterranean Sea | collected 2016-01-19
CTGTCTCAGAGAGCCCATCTCCTTGCTCGAAGTGCTGGAAAAGGCCAGACGGCGCGTGGTGCGCAGCTGGCGGTACGACTCTGCGGCGCTCAACCCTTTGTACTTAATGAAGTACGCTAGTACTGCCAGTGCCCCTTGCCTCTTGCCCGAACGGCAATGTACGTACACCTTGTGCCCAGCACTGAGGCTGGTATTCAGGTAGTCTGCAGACTGCTGTAGACGATCTAGTGAGAGTTTTACAGATGTATCAGGTACTGGAATGACCAGCTGCTGCAAGTCAAAGAGCTTCCAGTCCGATGGCTGAATGGCCCTGCCAACAGCCGTGCTCGCGGTCTGCAAATCAGGGTCGAAAAAACTAAGCAAAGCTGTGACTCCAAGCTTTTTGATAAGCATATCACTATCTGATGGCTCCAAAGGCACGCTACCAAGATAAAGGCTGTCGTCCACTATATCCCACCTATTACATAAGCCTAGCTGTGCTTCAATTGTCTCCTTAATAAGAAACAGCTCGTACCGCAAAACACGGTGTTTAACTACTACCACAGCCAGAGGCGCGAGCCACACAATCACAGCCGCCATGCCACTCAGATTGAGCATAACGCGGGCTAGCACGGCGAACAAGATTACCCATACGCTATGCGCTAGCGAACTCTTGGCCAATCGCGCCGCAATGGACAGAAGCACCTCCTCGCGGAGCTTGCCCGGTTTGAACACTCGCCCTGCCTTTCCTTGCATCACTCCACAATATAAAATACGCCTGTGGTTGAATTTTCACAATATAAAACGCGTCTATGAATGAATTCGCCCAGGAATCAATTGCACCCGCGCACTGCATGATCGATTCAAATGAGCTACTCTTTTCTATTTCGTCGCCGCTGGCGGCGCCATTGGGGTACACTTTTGCGAATATCTCCCCCCGCACGAACGAAGGTTACTTCGCCGGGATCCCTCTCGTCCTCTCGTCATATCTCATTGCTGTTTGGTGCGTAGCGCTGCCTTGTTCGTGCAAAATTGTTGCTCTTCTTGCGTGTTATTGGCAATATTGATATACTACGCATTTGCGCTGTCGATTTATTTCCTCTCCTAGGTAGTAAACCGCTAGTTAATCGTGTTCTTCCATCGTCTTCCATACCCACCTCTAACCATGTTTCCTCATTATATCTTCTTCTCTATTCACCTTTGCAGATTTCAGTAGAAATGTCAACTTTTTTGTTCACGTCTGAATCTGTCAACGAGGGTCATCCCGGTACGTAACCAATGTATCGCTGCAGTGATGTTCTGGACCTCCCTCTAAGTGTGTTTTTGTTACTTGTTGTGTTGATGTAAATCTTAGTGGTATATTATACTGCCAATATTTGCAGCAATGATGCAGTTACCAATTGAACAGAGAATCATATTTCGAAGTTATCTTCTCCAAAGCACACAAAGTTCTAACGTTGTTGTTTTCTTTTCCCTTTTCTTCTTCTTTTCTCTTCCTTTCATTGAATTTATAGACAAGATCTGTGATCAGGTCTCTGATGCCGTTCTCGATGCTTGCATCAAGGAGGATCCCTTGTCCCGTGTCGCCTGTGAGACTTGTACCAAGACCGGTATGGTGATGATCTTTGGTGAGATCACCACCTCCGCCACTGTCAACTACGAGCAGGTTATTCGTGAGGCCATCAAGGAGATCGGCTACGATGATGTCGCCAAGGGCTTGGACTACAGAACTTGCAACGTTATTGTTGCTATTGAGGAGCAATCCCCTGACATCGCTCAGTCTGTCGATGCTACTAAGATCGAGGACACCGGGGCTGGTGACCAGGGTATTATGTTTGGTTATGCCACCGATGAGACTGAGAGCCTTATGCCTCTTACCCACAACTTGGCCACCTCCCTTGGTGCCAAACTCACTGAGGTGAGAAAGAACAACGTTTGCCCCTGGGTGAGACCCGACGGTAAGACGCAGGTCACCTGCGAGTATCGCATGGATAACGGCAAGCCCGTTCCCATTCGCGTGCACACTATTGTCATCTCTACCCAGCACAGTGACGGAATCACCCAGGACGAGATCAAGGCTGACCTCAAGGAGCACGTCATCAAGGCCGTTGTGCCTGCTGAGTACTTGGATGAGAGAACCGTGTATCACCTGAATCCTTCCGGTCGTTTTATCATCGGTGGTCCTCACGGCGATGCCGGCCTGACTGGCCGCAAGATCATCATTGATAGCTACGGAGGATGGGGTGCCCACGGCGGCGGAGCGTTCTCTGGTAAGGACGTCACCAAGGTCGATCGCTCTGCTGCTTACGCTGCCAGATGGGTCGCAAAGTCCCTTGTGGCTGCCAAGCTCTGTCACCGCTGCCTCGTGCAGCTTTCATACGCCATTGGTGTATCTCACCCCCTTTCCGTGTTCGTTGATTCCTACGGTACTGGTCTCAGCCTCGGCAACAAGACTGATGAGCAGCTTACCAAGATCGTCAACGAGAACTTCGACTTGCGTCCCGGAGCCATCATCCGTGACTTGGATCTTCGTCGCCCTTTCTTGAAGAAGACTGCCGCTTACGGTCACTTCGGCAGAAGCGATCCCGATTTCACTTGGGAGACACCCAAAGAGCTCTCTTTCTAATTAAATTAACAAAAATCTTTCAAGTGGAAAGAAAGTATTGAGGTTGTTTAGTAGGGGTGAAACAATCAAAGAAGTATGGTGAACAGAAGAAAAAAACAATTTGAATATGGTCTTGAAGTGGCAACAGCTTAGGAGATACATGACCCCCTTTCTATTGAAGGTAATCTTGTAGTCAACACTCCACACTGATGTAGCTTTATTTGCAGTATTGATATTGATTTCAAGATTTTGTGAGCAGTAGATTTCAAATAGCTAAACCTTTCATCGTTATAATTTATTCTCATCATATACATTTCACATTCCATCCTCCCCTTTTTCGTACTCTGGTTGCATTTCTATCCGTATCTCCTCTTTCTTACTTCGTCGTGACAGTGATAACATCTGTGGTCATAGAGAAGTCATCATCTAGATTCACGAGCGACAGCTGCAGCTCATGCTTCGCACCAGCTTCTAGATTGCCAAGGTTGGCATATATTTTCCGGTATTTTATATTTGAGTCTGATAAGTCTGCCGTCTGTAACTGCTCTAGAGCATTTTGAGTAATGTCATACCGTCTTCCGTTGAATATAAGCAGTAACTGTGATGTTGGTAGCAACACTTTCTCCACAAGCAAATTTGCTTCAACGGTAACTTCACTGGCGTCAGAAAAGACAGCACCATTGGATGGGGTAATAATTTCTAAGTATATCGAAGTATCATATTGCGTTTTCATCTCATCATCATCAATAGCAGAGTCAGGCAAGTGTGAGTTCTCACTTCTCTGATCGGCTCCATGATTGGTACTACTGCTTCGACTGTCCTCGCCGCTACCCAGGGGAGTAGTTGCACTGTCTTGCTCCCTCTCAACAGACACTAGTGTGACCTTCAACTCCGGAACAGAGTGCAGTGTAGGTGTACCTGTATCATCACCTACGATCGCATGTGTCTCTGCCTCTGCTCCCCCAGAAGAAATACCAGAAGCGCGCTGTTTTAGTTGCTCCTGTTCTCCGTTTGGAGTTGCGCTTATGGAGGTTTGCATCTGATTGTGAGTTCTTATCCGCTGCTCACGCTCCTCATCTGTTCCCAAGTAGTAAATGCCCACAGAAGCCAGTGATCTGGTATCATCACCTTGTTTGGTGTACTCTGCATTATGGACTATTGCTGTTACCTCAATCAAATGCACGCCGCGTTCAATGTTATGCTTTTTCAAGCTGAAATCTGCTTGCAATGATTTATCCAATAGCACAAGATGCGTGTTCGTGTGTTGTACATCTTGACTTTCAGTATGGGCGTTCTTATTGGTGTTGGTGAAACGCAGCTCACGTCCATCCAGTAGAACAATCAATGTAACGTTGAGATGTGTTGGGCTCGCTTGGTTGCTGTTGCTTTCTTCGTTGCCATTGCGCTGTCTCCTGTAATAGGCTGGATCCAGGGCTCTGCCTACCAGCTCCAGTTGCAGAGAGTCTGCGGCAGGCCCGATAACAGCGTTCTCCTTGGGGCTCACTATCTTCAAATACAACAACTGCTTTTTCTTGTGCTTGCTCTTGCTTGTATCGTCAATTGTTGTGTCTGTGTCTGTGGGTGTACCTGCGATTTTGTTTCTCCAATCTGCATCATGGGTAATATCGCGTGTGAGGTGGATGTCCGCCATCCCCGCTCGCGCGATGTCCAGACTCTCCTGCGTCGAGAGCTTGTGGCCGTTGTATCCACGCAAAGCAAGCATGTCGGCGATCCCTCCGTGGCCACGATACAGCGCTGCCAAGGATAGGTCGTGGAAGCTCAGCACGGTGACTAGGAGCAGTGCCAGAAATGCGACAGAGCGGCTGTGTGTCCTCATACGCTTCAGCACATCTTCCACGCTGCTAGTCTGTAACGACTTCAAGGCGTTCGATACAGCAATGAACGTGATATAGGCTGCATTTGCAGCAGCTGTGGTTGTGTTTGTGATTGTGCTTGATGCCAGTGCTGCCCCAGAGCTCCCTATCTGGACCTGTGCTTGTGCCCGCGATGGTGTTGACGGGGCAGTTGCTTCCTTCTTGAGAGGGGGCAGTTCGTTCCAAGCGTCATCAACATCCCCTTTGCCCTTTTTTCCGTTCTTTTTGGGATTAGGAGACTTGGCGGGACTCTGCGAGTGAGAGTACTCGCCTCCTGCCTTCTTTTTCTTCTTCCCTTTCCCCGGAGACTTGAAAGGTGAACTCAATGTTGCCACGGGGGTTTCCGTCATCGGAAAATCCATGAGGTTTCCGCTTCCTCTTTGTCTCGTTGGTGATTGACTTTTTGTAGGACTCTCTTCACTCTCCGTGGAAGCAAACAGATCCTGCGCCTCCCTGGACATGGTGTTGAAGTGCAGCTCGCCGACCCTGTCATTGTTTGGCCTTGATTTCTGGCTGGTTCTATCATCACTAATACCAATACTTCTATTGCTGCTGTTGTCACTACTGCTACTCCCTCCCCTTCTTGGTGGTGTATCATCTGCAGATATGATCAAGGATCGATCTTCTTCTTTGTCAAAGTGAACTCGCTTTCCCGTCGTTGTCCATTTATCGAAGTTATCATCATCTAGCGATAAGTGGGGTAGTGAGAGTGAGCTAGGCATCTCTCTCACGTATGATCACTTGTAGACTGTAGACTATCATGATATACAGATTTTGGCATTCTGATTTCGCGGCAGTCCCCAGTCCCCTGCGGGGGGGGGGGTGTACCCTGTGATGACCTATCGACAGCAGTGCATTTCGTTGGGCTTCTTGGGGCATCATGGCTTCCATCTCCTACTATGAGCACTTCACGGCGGTTGATTGGGAAGGTATGAGTCGCAGAGTCGGCCGTCTCAGCCCCGCGGTGTGCATCCTGTGCGCGTTTGCAGCATCCTTGGCTCCGTCATACGACTTCCTCACCTCAGTGTGGGCCACAATGGTCGGCCTCGTGCTCAGCATCTGGGAGATGCCAGAAGCGTACTGGCTTCTCCCGTTCATGCATGAACTGAAGCAAACCTTTCTGGAAGACTACAAGCTGAAGCTACACACTGTGCGGTCCGCAGTGTACGGCGTGCTAGGATATGGGATCATAGTCGGTGGCTCGTTCTGTATACTTGCAGGATACTACGTCGTGTTGTGTGGGGTGTTGTATATATTCGCGTACGTCAACCGACGCAGTGACGGAGAGTCAGGAGTGATCGACCAACACGACACCGGAGAGGACGACCTGGAGTACGGGAATGACGAAGAGCGAGTGTCGCTGGCATCTGCGCGCTTTGGCACTTTTTAGAGTCGGATATACAGATATTGCTGATAGCAGATTTTATTTGTAGACATGTAACAAACACAAACACCTTTGATTTAACACATAGCAGCAGCAGCAGCTATCGCCCCTCTTTCTCTTCCTCTTCCTCTTCCTCTTCCTCTTCCTCTTTCTCTTTCTCTTTCTCTTTCTCTTTCTCTTTCTCTTTCTCTTTCTCTTCATCTTCCTCTTCATCTTCCTCTTCATCTTCCTCTTCATCTTCCTCTTCTTCGACGTCGCTGTCTTCCTCCTCGTCCACCTGTTCCTGGGCAGCTCGGGCCCAGCCCCTGGCTCGCCCCGAGTGCACCTCGCTGAGCCTAGACATCATGGCACCAGAATTCGCTCTGAGGCGTTCCTCCAGCGCGTTGTGTGTGTCGTCGGAGTGGCCTACAATGAGCCTTTTGATGATCTTCGCACCAAGCGTGACTTCGGCAAACACCACCATGGGGTCTGCTTCACCCTTGACATCGATGAACTGCTGGAAAAACGTAGGGGAAAAGATGCGGGCTATATTGTCAGCATCCATGGTGTTTACCTTGCTCTCCAGCGTGACTTCTACAAGGAAGGCTAGCACGGTGTCAAGTGTCTGCCTGTGCTCTATTGGCATGGCACTTTTCGACGCTTCTACGACAGATTTCCAAGCTTGCATGTCTGCTTCTGAATCTGTGCTGGGATATTGCTTCACAGCTTCGCATAGAATCTGGTACTCTGTGTAAGGTATGAGGGGTTCTGGCAGGTAGCGAATGCACAGCTTGAGGATGTTGGCGACCGTATCTACATCCGTCACCACCAGAGTGGCAGGCTTGAATGTGCTACTGCCACTGTCACTGCTTGCAGCACTTGCACTTGTACCTTCACCTGCACTTGTTGCCAGTCCATGCCTCTGCAAGATGGGATCCCCCACCCCTATGGCAATGCACTGCAGATGCGCAGGGTTCCCGCTCGTCAGCCTCTTCTTGACCAGGCCCAGAGTCACACCACTGGCTGCCAGCCGGAAGATGCCCTTCTTCCGAACTCCCTCCGCACTGTCCCGAATGAAGGTGCAGCAGCGGGCGATGAGTCGAGGACAGCCTAATGCCGCGTCGTGAGTTTCTGTGAGTGGGGCGCACTTTCCCAGCGCACTGCTACTGCTACCGCTGCTACTATTACTACTACTGCTACTACTACTACTACTACTACTACTACTACTACTACTACTACTACTGCTGCTGCTACTACTGGCCGCCTTCTGTTCTTTCTTGCGCAACACGTCGAGAGCTTTGTCCGACATAAAGTCGCTGTCCTCGTCCTCGTTGTTGATGTACACGTGGGGCAGGGAGCCACCCAGGCCCGACACACCGATTTCCTGCTGCAGGTCAGCGATGCTGTACAAGAAGTGCAGCTTCTTGTAGAATTTGTCACTGATGAACCAGCGTATGCCGATCTCGAAGAAACTGCGCATGAGAAAGTTCGGGTTCATGATGTACATATGAAGGAGGTTCTTCTTGTACTCTCTTGGCAGTACCTTGTAGTACTTGTAGATGATGGGCTGCTGGCTGAGAATAGTCAGTGGAGTATGCGCATAGACTAGAACGAAGGGTCCAGTCACTACGGAGTTGGCCACTTTGATGAAGTGTAGCATGAGCCGCTTGAGCTCCCTGTCTTTTTGCGACTGTGACAGAGTCAGATCATTACCAAAGCCAAGACGCGGAGAGAAGAAGATGGCAGGAACCCCATCCCGACTCATACCTGTGACGACACACTTGTGGCGCACCATGTCAGCGTCGTCCTGCTCCCGCGCCTCCTTTAGCAGCGCGTGATAGGGATGATTCGCCGCGAGGCCGGAAGAACAGTCCACATCTTCCTCGCGGGCACTTGAGACCGTACCTCCGAGAAACTCAGACATACCTTTTCTCCTCACCTAGTGGTGGATGTGGTTGATGAATCTTTTTTGGTGAAAAATATGCATGATGCAGTCCCAAAAAACCCTCCACCCCTGGAAGTTTCATTTGCTGTCTCTGCTTGAACCAAAGTGTTTCTGGCAGGAAAGTGTGTTTCTTCGTCCATTGATAGTCCGCGTTATTTGCGTTTCTATGGTTAAAAAGTCGGATACTTCGTAGAACAGCAGTATCGAAGCCTCTACCATAGATCTAACTTCGCATTGAAGATGTCTGTCAGTGTTGGTAATGTGTCAATATCCAAAGCATCGCAAGCTCTTAGCGTAGAAGATCAGCAAGACACGAACACAGACGGAGGAAGCGAGACTTTTGTGCATACAGCAGTCGGTTACGGCGAAGAAGCAGAGGATGCATTTGCAGATCCTGTAGCGTGTACGAAACTCTTGAAGCTGCCTAATGGTTATGATGTCGTGGCCATCCGAGAAACTCTATTGAGTGAAGCTCCGTTTGTAAACCGTGGAAATAAATCTTTTTGGCGGAGAATGATGGATAAAATGGAGTTTGTGCATATACTCACATGCTCCTATCATCACATCCTGGCATGCATTAGTGAGAGTGGTATGGTATACGAGGATAAACTAGTTGACATACACAGTGATCCTAAAATTGAAGCTATTAGTAACAACTTTGCAGATATCTACTTTGGTATCTCACGCCACGAAAGAGATCTTCTGATACCGAAAATGCCAGAATTGTTAACTTTTATGACAATCAACGCTTTGCAGGCGGCAGCACCAAAACATCAGCGTTTGTATATGTCGGGCCGTTTTCGGGAAATTCTCATTGATTGGGGTACAGAGCTGTTTGGTGGCATGAGGCAATCCCACACCAGAATAGGCAAAGAATGGATGTTTATTGATACAAACGAAATGAAAGTATTGACGACGAGTAAACCAAGTAAATTTACACAAGCGTTTGAGGAAGCAAGAACGAAGCGTGCAAAGTCCACGTACCCATTAAACTCCATAGGGTCTTCCTATATGCTGGATCACTCCCCACTTATCAAGATGTATATTGAACGCAACAACAAGTCATGTCATTTGATTAAAAACAAGCTTAATGTGACTCTCTCACATTTCCCAGATCGCCCACTCACGACATTGCAAGCGGGTCTTGTGAAATCTACTCGCTTTCGAGATAGGAAAACTGATGATAAAGAAATCAAGCAAACAATGCGCCGCAGTAATAGTATGAGACGTACCATCATGACGAATCTAGACGTAGGAGAGGCCAACTACAGGAAAGACATGTTTAGAATCAAGGAGGCCTTGAAGACAAAACTCCGTGTTCTACGTAATGTGAAAATTTCACGCAAGCAGGAATATGAAATGAATGCGGCGTTGGCTGGCTCTCAGACCATTTCTTCTGGGGGGCTGTAGTCTATTTGTTCCCCATGTGATGCGAGGAGTAGTAGCAGTGGACCTTTAAAGTATATTTTTTTAGCATTTGCACAATTTGTCTCAACTATTGATAAAAAAAGAAGATCTGGATCCTTTGAAGAAAATAAGACTCGACTCGGCTATCTTAGCAGCATCCACGGTTATTGGTTGCATTATTCTGAGCAGCTGCTCCCTTTGCCGCCTCTAAACGCACTGTCTTCGCTTTACTCTCATTATTCTCCATGACTCGATCACACACACCCTTGGCTATACTATAGAAAGCTTCGTCTACATTTGTCCCATGCTTTGCAGAAGTTTCAAAGAACGGTATGTCATATTTCGTGGCAAGCTTTTGTCCGTCTTGCAGTAGCACTTTCCGCTCCTCCCTCTGGTCGCATTTGTTTCCCACTAAAATCTTGTTCAAGCTGTCTCCAGCGTGGACTTGAATTTGCTCTACCCAGTTGTCAATGGCTTCAAAGCTTCGACGGTTTGTAATGTCATATACTAACATAATGCCCTGTGCATTCCTGTAATAATTCGCCGTGATATTTCTGTACCTCTCCTGCCCCGCCGTGTCCCAACACTGCATCTTGATACGCTTTCCGTCTATTGTAATATTCATGATCTTGAAATCAATTCCTACAGTAGGAATTGACGAGGATGAAAACGTGTGCGATGTGTAACGATGAAGAAGACACGTCTTTCCGACGCTGCTGTCCCCAATTGTCAGAATCTTGATTTGCAAGTCAAACCCTTGCATGTTCTATGCTTTTTGTATTGATGGAAAGCTAACGAACGAGTAGCTGATGCTGGCAAGACAAATCGCGAACCCCGACTATTGATAAATTAAAACCAACCAAATGACGCGTTCGAGCCAGCGTTAAAACGTATATCATAAAAGGCGTGCTCCAAAGTCCTTTGATTGATGAAATTCGTGGACACAAGAGATTAAAAACTTTGAGTCGATTGCTTCCAAAAATAGGGAGTTCTCACGAACCCACAGAAACAGTCTGCAAATTAATGGCTATGACTTTTCCTTTGCGCTCTGCAACGTTTTGCCGAGCGAAAGCTAGACTTACATTTCGGATATGGGGACCCTTTCCTAACTGTGAAAGTTAGTACGCCGCCCCGCTTGTCCCCAAGAGCCATGGGATCGGGAACCGTACTACCGGCGGGTACGGTTCGACGAGACCGGGACGGGAATCCCGCCGACGACCCAATCCAATCCAACAGTTGGTGATGCCAAGGATACGTCATGCGAGGTAAGTCACAACAACAAATAACCCCGGTCTCTAGGGGCTTGCTGTGGTATTAAGGGGATGCATCATTTTTTCCGCAGCGTCGCTTTGAGCGCAATTGGTAGCATAGGAATAAAGAAGATTCCATTAGTAGACGCTGAATTAAATTCAGACATTCAGACCCTTTCACAAATCACAAAGGCTGACATCAAGGAAGCACTTGATAGATTTTTGTGTATCACCCTCAGTAAACTTACCGTAGGTGCTTATGCGTGGTCCCTTGGCTTCGGGCTATTAGATGGAGAAGATTGCTGGGCGAGAGATGACACTTTCAGTCACGCACCTCATGGGTCTTCATGTACAATCATGTCCATGGTATTCTCTGGTTTATTAGCATCAACTGCTTTATGCTTTACAATACTTGTAGTCGAGATAGCTATTTTGCCTCGACCAAGCTGTGTAAATGGGGATTCACATCATACAAAATGGCAAACCTATGTATTGCTCTTCTTTAGCGTCTGGATTAGTGATGCTTCATGGAGCTTTTGGAACTGGATATCATACAGTATCGGCAACGATACCGACAGTTTTACTGGCAGTAAGGACAACATGGCTGGCTTTGCTGTGGGTTCTCTGCTGGGCTTTGCTCTCAATTCTCTATTATTCTACATGCTCCACAATGGAGGTCGTTGGCTACTGTTGCGATTTGCAAACGTGAAGGGAAATGAGCTCTGGCACTGTGATGTTTCATTTACTGGAGCATTATATGGTGCTTATTATGGTTTCGGCCCTCTCGCAGTCTACTTATGCTCTGCTTTCGATGCTACAAATTTAGAAAGTCTTGCACTGTGCAATGCTCTAGGTACACTATTGGGAAGTCTTGTCATGGTGACTTTTGTCTACAGTTTACCAATATGGTGGTGGCTCTACACAGATCAAAGTGAAAGCAATATTACACCATCGAATAACGTCAACACAAGCGTAGATGATTCAGAGACGAACACTAACGTCACAGTTGTCAAAGGGAAGGGTAGTAGTGTAGCAGGGAACTTAAGTGTTTTTCAGATTGAAAATCCAATGAAAAAAGATGACGTATTGCATGCTTGGTTAGTGTAGTGTAGTGTAGTGAGAATATAATTTATGTAAAGTACAAGATAATATTGTATCTTCTATTCACTGCTGGTAATAGCTCGACATCACAATGGTGTTTGGCGCACAAAACCAATTAAGTTATATTTGTTTTTATTTCGTAACTAACGACGAGCCAGAAGAGCCTCCTTGGAACGGGGCTTGAGCATGGATCCTTGGAGCTCATCTTCTTCATCGGCGGGAACTAGATAATGATCCTTCGTGCTTTTCACGATGTCATCATAAAATTGTTGGGGATAAGGTCCGTTACCGACATCACAACCACAAGACAAGTCGTCAGAATTAGGTGTAATAACATAACCATCACGGTACTTGACAAAGAGTTCGCCAAAGAGGGCATTCCATGTCGCGACAAGGTCAGAGCCAAGCTTGTCTGACCATGATGTAACAGTGCTTACGCAGGAATCATACCCTTGTGCTTCCAAAATACGTTCAGCAGTCATATCCATTTGGATCAATTGCTCTTGCATTTGAGCTTCTACGGCAATAATTTTCGCATGCAAGTCGGGATACATCAAGTTCCAGCGGGTGTAGGCCCAGTTAGCAACCACGTTGAAGGCATAGAAAGCACTCTTCATGTCAAACTTGAGCATAGGAGAAATAACTCCATCTTGCACACCTTTGCCTCCATACTCCTTAGGAGCATGATTCGCAGAGCCATAAATAGGAAAATGAGCAGTAGTGGCACTATCGTCAGGTCCAAACCATAAGACACCTTTCAGTGGCTCAGGCTTCCAGCTTCTGGTAGTTGCAACAAAGTTCCAGCCAGTTTGCTGAGTGCCAACTGGGCGCTCATTTAAATATTGCTGCTTGCCACTCTTCCAAGTCAAAGGGTGAGCACGATAAGGAATTTGACCATTAGAGGCACCAACGTCATTAAATTCAACACCACTCATATCTAAAGCCGTACCTTCATAGTGATCTCGCATGATTTCACGAATAGACGTCGTTGACACTTTCTCTTGTGGTTGTACCCAAAGAGGCATTCTGTTGGTTAGATTATAACCCATAGCGTAATCCTCATACTGATCCATCCAATCACTTCCCATCACCTTTCCAAACATTGACCACACACGAGCTTCACAGAAGCGAGCACCAGTAAAGGTCAGAGGGTCGTATACATCAGAGAAGGAAAAATCGACATCACTGCCAGAATACAAACCCAACTTTCGGGCGAAGGATATGACATCGGCGGCATACAGGGTGTCATCAGGATCGTTCATGGGGAAAGTGGTGATTCTTGCCTGATTCGCGTGTGCGCATACGTAACCAGATGGGATTTTTCGAGCAACCCAGACAGAACCCTTCTCTCCCTCACCTTTACCAATAATCTCCATGACCCAGGTTTCACTGCCATCAGCAATGGAGAACGACTCACCTTCGCTGTAATATCCGTAGTCTTGCATGAGAGTGTCCAACGTTTTTATAGCTTCACGCGCAGTCTTGGCACGGGAAAGGGTGATCCAGATTAGGTTTCCATAGTCCATAAGAGCACCCTTCTGGGACTGTAAAGATGCGATACCACCAAAAGTGGTTTCGCCAATCACAAGACCAAACTGGTTCATATTACCTATGACATTGTATGTCTCTGCTGCTTCAGGGATTTGACCAAGATACACGCCACTGTCCCAATCATGAAGGTCGCGCATGGTTCCAGGATCGTTCTTCTTAGCAGGGTAGGAGTATAGAGTGCCGTACAAGTACCCACTGTCCGCATTGTATGCGATTACGGTGCTACTGTCTGTCACTGCATCTCTGCTGGCCAGGAAGTTAGAGCAAGAGTTAACGGAATCAAGTAATGCAACGCAAAGGACGGCTGCGACAAGGAAGCATTGAACAAACATCTTCTCTTCCTTCTGACAGAGCGGTTTGCAGTTCGCAGTCACATGTGTTTTCGTAATAGACCGGAAACGGTGGAACGAACAAGAAAAAGGTGAAATAAAGACCACTGTTTGTTACGTGATTACATGTATTTTCTAAGCAAGTATATATATATGATAAAGACCACAATTGGGTTCAGGTGTACGGGTATGTTTTGTAAATAACTATATAACACCTGATTGTAAAATAAATAAATTACGTTTTATATACATGGCAGACGTTGGTTTCGCAAAGGCAAAGCTTATAAACATCCACAAAATAACTATTCTACTTCTTGCCCTTTTTGGCTTTCTTTCCAGCAGGGGGTGCTGGTGCTGGAGGAGGTGGCTTCGCAGCTGGAGGCGCAGGCGATGCAGGGGCGCCAGCCTCCACATAGTCACCCCCAGCGTAGCCATCCTCCTCCTCGCCCTCCACGCCCTCCTCGCCCTCCTCGCCCTCCTCGGGTTCGTTTCCGTAATACTCTTCGTCCTCCAAGTCCTCCTTCGCATAGGCAGGGTTACTTAGTGGGTTCATCACCATCGTATCGTCAGCACTACCGTAGATGTCACCCATATCCACTTCTACAGAATCGGGCTTCTTGACAGCTGGGTTAGGTGCTCTCGCTTGACGGGCTTGAGCATTACCAACATGAGCAACACGGACTCCAGACTTGAGTTCCTCATTGCGTTGCCATTTCTCGTAGGGTGATAACTCCGTAGCACCTTCAGCCAGAAAAATATCCTTTCTATGTGCCTTTTTCTGGGATCTGTACGCCATGAAAAGGATAATAAACCAACAACACGAACCAAATACGGTGAGCAGATATTTTAAAAGATCAGCATTAGAAGTATTGGTTAAATTGTCCAATCCACTCGGTGCAACTGGGGAATTATTGTTTCCGCTTGTCCCACTGCTTGGTTTGCCAGGTCCTGCACAGTCATCATAACAGGTTGGAACGGAGGTAGGTAAAGAGGTTGGTTGTCCAGTGGGCTGCCCAGAAGGTCTTTTGGTAGGAGTAGAAGATGGCTGACCAGTCGGCTCACCAGTAGGGGGGTACATGCAACTCGTCTGTTTGTCATGATCGGTCAACTTGCCAGCTTCACAAGCTTGACACTTTATGCTGCGTGGGACATCAGAAAAGAAATTCTTAGGGCATTCATCGCAGAAGCTCATACCAGTAAGGGCTTGGTAATATCCCGCTTCGCATGGTTCACACGCCGTAATAGGTCCGGGGTCATCACCCTTTTTGAATCCCACCGGAGACATCGTGCCTGCATCGCACAGCTTACATTCTGTCGAAAGCGTTTCGTTCTGGTACTTTCCTGGAGGACAATTTATGCATGACGATTGCGCGCCGTCTTGGTACGTTCCTGCATCACAAGAGTTACAAAAGGATGCCTTAGGGCTAGATACCTTTCCTTTATCACACGAGGTACATACACTACACCCGTCACCACAAACAACAAAACCGGCAACATTGTTGTTTCCACCACAGTCAGCATTGGTGCATGCATATGTACCAAAGCCGCAGTCAGTGCATGCAGTTGCTTGAGCACCAGAAAACTTACCATTCGGGCACGCCGTACATGTTGTTTCCATCACCGAAGAAGTAAACTTACCAGCAGCACACGGGATTTGACTTGATGAGTTGCTGGGACTGTAATAACCAGGATCAACATTTATACACGCCGTTTGCCCTGTTTCTGGTTGGTACTTACCACCATCACAAACTAAGCAAATAGAGGACTCTTCTTGAGGTGCGTATGTACCTGCTACGCAGGTATTGCATTTGGTACTACCCTCTTGGTTTGCATATTCGCCTGGTTCGCATGCGGTACAGGTGGGTTGTTGTTCAGCAGAGTACGTCCCTGGTGGACAATCAGTACAACTAACAGAACCTTTACCATTCCCATCTTCTCCCCCATCGGTTCCTAGAACACTCATTTTCCCAGCCTCGCACGAATCGCATTCACCTTTACCATTCCCATCAGCACTCACATATTTGCCGGGAT
>JACLAC010010827.1_pt1 | contig 15434 bp, 9 predicted proteins | sample 8027881 | NCBI WGS metagenome assembly JACLAC01 (sample SAMN15725517, study PRJNA655200) | protist metagenome | isolation source: fluorescence activated cell sorting (FACS) single amplified genomes of... | place: Spain: Blaines Bay Microbial Observatory, Mediterranean Sea | collected 2016-01-19
ACGCCCAAGGCTTCGGTGCCGTAAGGGGTCACGCCAAGATCCTCGCCAACCTCCATCAAGTGGCGGATCAGGGCGTCGCCGTAGCGGGTTGGTACGGCCAGCTCATAGGCCATTTCGCCTGAAAACGAGATCCTGAACAGCCGTGCCGGCGTCCCGTCGCAAACGGTCAACTCAGCACAAGCCATGAATGGAAAGGCTTCGTTGGATACGTCAAACGGCGCATCGACGACCCGCTCCAGCAAGGCGCGTGAGTTTGGACCAGCAACGGCAAACTGAGCCCATTGCTCTGTCGCCGATATCAACTGCACGTCCAGACCCGGCCACAGGCACTGTCGGCAAAATTCCAGATGCCGGAAAACGGAGACAGCATTGGCCGTTGTCGTGGTCATGACAAAGTGTGTTTCCGACAGGCGCGCGGTGGTGCCGTCGTCCTTAACAATGCCGTCTTCGCGCAGCATCAGGCCATAGCGGACCTTGCCCACGGGCAGCTTCGCAAAGGCGTTGGCGTATACGCGGTTGAGGAAGGTCGCGGCGTCGCGGCCTTGAATATCAATCTTACCCAGCGTGGTGACATCACAGACCCCAACGGCGCTGCGGGTTGCCAGAACCTCGCGATCCACGCTTTCGCGCCAATGGGTTTCCCCGGCTTGCGGATACCATTGTGCCCGCAGCCAGTTGCCGGTTTCGACAAATACCGCGCCTTGCTCTTCGGCCCAGCGATGGGAAGGGGTTATCCGCGTGGGCTTGAAGTGTTTGCCCCGCGACCGGCCCGCCAGCGCGCCCATGGCGACGGGTTGGTAGGGCGGGCGGAACATGGTGGTGCCCGTGTCGGCGATGGTGTGGCCGGTCATCTCTGCCATGATCGCCAAGCCCAGAACGTTGGACGTTTTTCCCTGATCGGTTGCCATGCCTAAGGTGGTGTAACGCTTCAGGTGCTCGACCGAACGGAAGCCTTCCTGGAAGGCTAGTTTGATGTCTTTGGCGGTGACGTCGTTCTGCATATCAATCCACGCACGACCCTTGCCGCCCGGAACGGTCCAAATCGCCTTCGCTGGTGAACTGATTTGATCGCTTTGCGCGCCGTCCCCCTTGGGCAGGGTGGCACGGGCGGCGGTGGTGCCCAGCGCCTGGGCGGCTGCAACCGCGGCGTCCTCACCGCTGGAAAGGCAGCGGTCAAGCGCGAAATGCCCCTGTGCAGCGCCGGCGGGGATTTGCCCGGCGGGCAGGGTGTCTGCGGGGACAAAGGCTTCGATCGCCGGATCCCATTGAGGGCGGGAACGGTGGTGTGAGGTCAGGTGAACGTTGGGGCTCCAGCCGCCGGATATTGCCAATGCATCACAGTGGATGCGCTCGCCTGTGTTCAGCCGGACCGATGAAAGCGCTTTACCGCCGGCCGTGTCGATCACCTGTTCTCCAGCCTTCAGAACCCGAACCTCCACGCCTTGCGCGTCTGCGGCAGCGGCGAGGCTGTGAAGCTGAGCCTGATCACCGCCAAAGGCGACAATCTGCTGCCCTGGGGTCACGCCAAAGCGGCGCATGTAGGTCTCAACTGCGCCCGCTAGCATGATGCCGGGCCGGTCGTTGTTGGCAAAGGCAATGGGCCGCTCGGTGGCGCCGGTCGCGATGATTGCTTGCTTGGAATAGACGCGCCACAGCACTTGACGCGGCTTGTCACTGTGGTGTGCGAGGTGGTCGGTTTTGCGCTCCAGCATTCCGTAGATGCCGTGATCATAGGTGCCGAATACAGAGGAACGCGACATCAGGCGTACGTTGGGCAGGCTTTCCAGTTCGGCTAGCGTGCTTGCGATCCAGCTTTGATCATCTCGCCCTGACAGCGATCCACCAAAGACAAAATCCTGCTCAGCCAGCAGCACTTGCAGCCCGGCACGGCCAGCCGTCAGAGCCGCGATCAAACCGGTTGGGCCGCCGCCGATGACCAACACGTCGCAATGCAAAAAGCCCTTGTCATAGGAGCCGCTGTCGTGTTCCCCACTGAGCGCACCCAGACCCGCTGCACGGCGGATCAGTGGTTCGTATACGCGTTCCCAAAAGGCGCGGGGCCACATGAAGGTTTTGTAATAAAAGCCAGCGCCCAGAAACGCAGCAAACCAGTCATTGACTGCCATGAGATCGTTTTCGAGGCTGCCAATGTGGTTCTGTGAACGGGCTTCGAGGCCATGGAAAATCTCCGTCACCGGTCCGCGAGCGTTGGGCTCCTGGGTGCTGCCATGGCCCAGCGTGAACAGCGCTGAGGGTTCTTCTGGACCCGCAGTAAATATGCCGCGTGGTCGGTGATACTTGAATGAGCGCGCCACCAATTTCACGTCGTTGGCGATTAGCGCCGAGGCCAGCGTATCGCCGGGGTGGGCGTTGTAGGCGGTGCCGTTGAAGGTGAAGCTGAGGGTTTCCGAGCGGTCGATCAAACCGCCTGTTTCAAACCGATTGGGCTGTGTCATTGGCCGCGCCCCCGTTCTTGAGCTACGTCGCGTGCCAGCCGAACTTGCGTGATTTCGTGGGTTGTGGTGTCGCGGGTAACGACCAGCCAGGAGCGGTCGCCCTGTTCATGAAACCACAACTCCTCGTGCGCGCCTGCTGGATTGCCGCGCAGGTACTGGTATTCGTAAAAGGCCTCCCCCGCGCCGTCCTGTTCACCGTCAGGCCGGTCGATCAGTGAGGCATCACCGAGGTAGACAAATTCAGCCGCATCGCGCGGGCCGAGCAGGGGGTGATTGATGATCATCGTGCTTGCCTTCTGGTGTGCTTAGTGCAGGTTCGGCTGCGCGCCGACCCCTTTTTCGTCAATCATGGCGCCGCGCTGGAACCTGTCCAACCGATACTCCGTCGCGACAGCATGGGGTTCATCCCGCGCGAGCAGGTGGGCATAGCAGTAGCCAGAAGCCGGTGTTGCCTTGAACCCGCCGTAGCACCAACCACCGTTGAAGTAGAGCCCGTCAACGCCCGTGCGGTCGATGAACGGCGAGCCGTCCATGGACATGTCCATGATCCCGCCCCAAGACCGCACCACTTTGGCCCGACCCAGTGATGGCATCAGCGACATACCGCCTTCGCACACGTCCTCGATGACCGGTAGATTGCCGCGTTGGGCGTAGGAGTTGTAGCCGTCGATATCGCCGCCAAACACCAGACCGCCCTTGTCGGACTGGCTCAGATAGAAGTGTCCCGCGCCGTAGGTGATAACACCAGGAATGATGGGCTTCATGGCTTCGGAGACAAAGGCCTGGAGGACGTGGCTTTCGATTGGCAGACGCATGCCCGCCAATGACATGACCTTGCTCGACGACCCGGCGACGCACGCGGCAACTTTGCGGGCGCGGATGGGACCGCGCGAGGTTTGCACGCCGGTGATCCTTCCGCCGCTGATGTCCATGCCCGTGACTTCGCAATTCTGAATGATGTCCACGCCACGCTCGCTGGCACCGCGCGCATAGCCCCAAGCCACGGCGTCGTGACGAACCGTACCGCCGCGGCGCTGGTAGAGCCCCCCTTGGATCGGGAAACGCGCATCATCATAGTTGAGCCCAGGATAAAGCGCGCGAACCCCATCTTGATCGAGCAAGTCAGCATCGACACCATACATCCGCATGGCATTGCCCCGGCGAGCATAGGCATCGCGTTGGGCGTCCGAATGGTAGAGGTTCAACACGCCGCGCTGGGACACCATCGCGTTGTAGTTAAAGTCCTGTTCCAGGTTCTCCCACAACTTCATCGAGAACTCGTAAAAGGGCTCGTTGCCCGGCAGCATGTAGTTGGACCGAATGATTGTCGTGTTCCGACCGACGTTGCCGCCACCGATCCAGCCCTTTTCCAGGACAGCGACATTGGTAATGCCGTAGACGGTCGCAAGGTAATAGGCTGTCGCCAGTCCATGCCCACCACCGCCGACGATGATCACGTCATAGTCTGCCTTAGGCTCGGCATCCCGCCAAGTCGGGGTCCAACCTTTGTTGCCCGTCAGACCTTCCCAAAGAATTCGTAAAGCCGAATAACGCACAAACGCGCTCCAGAGTTTGCTTCCACCATCAAGACGTGAGCTAACCGAGCCTTTGCGCGCAAGTATTCCAAAAAAGTGCAATTTCTTTTAAGAAAAGAGACAAGCGGGTTTTGGTTCAGAGGAGCAACAGGGGATGACGACGACACGCCGGGTTGGCATTGTTGGAATTGGCGGGTTTCCGCTCATGTCGATGGCGTCGACCATTGAGCCCCTGCGCGCCGCCAATATCATTGCCGGCGAAACCCTCTATGAGCTCGATTTCCTGTCCACGCAGGCCAGCGGTCGGTCGTCGGTCGGCCTCCAGATCCCTGGCGCCGTCCCTTTGCGCGGGGCGGGGAAGCAGGAGTTTGTCATTGTCGTCGCAGGCGGTGATCCCTTCGCTGTCAACGACCGTAACCTGTTCGACTGGCTGCGGGAGCATGATGAAGCTGAGGCCACGCTGTGCGGCGTTTCCGGTGGGCCGGTGATTTTGGCGCGGGCTGGGGTTATGGCAGGATACCGGATGACGGTGCATTGGGAGCACCGCGAGCGGCTTGTGGCCCAGTTCCGCAGCCTGATGGTTTCACGCGCGCTTTATGTCCGCGACCGACGCCGGTTGACCTGCGCGGGCGGCATTGCGCCGACCGACATGATGCACGCGCTGATATCCAGCGATCATGGCGCTGATTTCGCCCAGCAAGTCAGCGACTGGTTCTTGCACACTGACATCCGCGCCTCCACCCGACCCCAACGCGGCAGCATCGCGGCTCGCTTCGGCTCCCGCGATAAAAACGTGCAGTCGGCTATCCAATTCATGCAGGACAGTCTGGGCGACTCTTTTGCGCTCGAAGACGTGGCCCGGAACTGCAACCTGTCCAAGCGCCAACTCACCCGCCGATTTCAGGATGATATTGGCACCACGCCGATGAAGTTAGCGATGGTGCTGCGGCTTGAAACTGGACGCGATCTACTGGGATCGAGCAGTTTGTCTGTCACTGAAATCGCCTATGCTCTGGACTTTTCATCATCAGCTCATTTCACGACCTTGTTCCGCAAACATTTCGATGAAACCCCGTCCAATGCTCGAAAACGCATACGGGAAACTGAATAAGAGAGTCACATTCAGAAGAAAAATTGTTGCCATGGAGTAAAAAACTTGGATAAAGTTTCACAAGCGTGAAAAAAGTTTCCCCAAGACATGGTGCTGGTTATCATCTGTCTTGAGATGCTCAGGGGGCGAGAGACCTTGAGTCGAGGCCATAAGCCGGTCTGTTTCTGTTTTCGCGCAAGGGGCTGCTGATGTGGTTTTCAGCGGCGATTACAGGAGAAGAGAGAATGAAAACCTTGTTGAAGACGATGGCTGCAGCTGCGGTTGTCCTCGCGCCCGGTGTGGCTTTCGCTGAAGATTCCAGCGACCCAATCATTATTCCAATCCACAACTGGTCCAGCCAGATTGTGATGTCCAATGTTGTTGGCCAAATGTACGAGAGCATGGGTCTGAACGTTGAATTCGTGACCACTGACTCCCAGGCAGTTTACGAATCAGTCCGTTTGGGCGATGTCGCGCTGGAGCTGGAAGTTTGGGAAGGCGCATTTGGTGCGTCCTTCCGTGCAGCTCTGGCCAAGGGTGGCCTGCACGATGTTGGTGACCACGATGCTGTAACCCGCGAGGACTGGTGGTACCCCATGTGGACCAAAGAGTCCTGCCCGGGCCTGCCAAGCTGGGAAGCGCTGAACGATTGTGCCGCTGTCTTCGCCACGGCTGAGACCGGTGACAAGGGTCGTTACCTTGACGGTCCGGTAGACTGGCTGAAGCACGGTCAGGAGCGCGCTGCGGCTCTGGGCCTGAACTTCACCGTGATTAACGCAGGCTCCGCTGCGGCTCTATGGGCTGAAATCGGCGCGGCTGAAGCAGACCGCAAGCCGGTTCTGGTGTTCAACTGGACGCCGAACTTCGCAGAGGCTGTCTGGCCTGGTGAATTTGTTGAGTTTCCAGCGTGGGAAGACGGCTGTGACACCGACCCAGCCAAAGGCCCGAACAAGGATGAGCTATACGACTGTGGTAACCCCGCAAACGGTTACCTGAAAAAGGCTGCTTGGGACGGCATGAAGGACAAGTGGCCTTCCGCTTACTGTGTTCTCAGCAACATCTCCTTCACCAACCCACAGATCGCTGAAATGGCCAAGCTCGTTGATACTGACGACCTTGAGCCAGTTGAAGCCGCTGAAGAGTGGTTGGCAGCAAACGGTGCTGCGGTTCAGCCATGGATTGACGGTTGTAAAAGCTAAGCCAATAATTGGTTAAGCCGAGACACCGCTCTGGCCCTCATGGCTGGAGCGGTGTATTTCTCTGGAAGAAAGCAAGAAAATGAACCAACCCGGTCCTGTCATATCTGCGAAAAACGTCTGGAAACTTTTTGGATCCAATCCAAAAAGCTACCTTCAGTCCATCGAGGCTGGAAGAAGTTTCGAAGATATTCGACAAGACGGATACATCGCTGGGGTTAAAGACGTTTCCATTGATGTCGGACGCGGCGAGATGTTGGTTATCATGGGGTTGTCAGGATCAGGCAAATCGACCCTAGTGCGGTGCTTCTGCCGCTTGCACGAAATCACCGGCGGGACAATCGAAGTTGAGGGCGACGACATCATGTCGCTTGGTCAGAAACAACTCATTGATCTGCGTCGCAACAAAATGGGAATGGTGTTCCAGTCCTTTGGTCTGCTGCCGCACCGCACCGTTTTGGAGAATGTCGCCTTTCCTTTGGAAATGCGCGGACAGGATCGCCATGCGCGTCGCGAACGCGCGCTGGAAGTTATTGAATTGGTTGGGCTTTCCGGGCGCGAAGATTACTTCCCGCGCGAGCTTTCAGGTGGTCAGCAGCAGCGCGTCGGCATTGCCCGCTCGCTGGTGATCGAGCCCGACATCTGGTTCTTGGATGAGCCGTTTTCCGCCCTCGACCCCTTGATCCGGCGTGAAATGCAGGACGAGTTCCTGCGACTGCAGGCAATCCTGGGCAAGACGGTAGTTTTCATCACGCACGATTTCGACGAAGCCCTACGCCTTGCCGACCGGATTGCCATCATGAAAGACGGCGCGGTCGAGCAATGCGCGACGCCGGGCGAGATCGTCATGAACCCGGCGACCGAATACGTGCGTAAGTTCACAGAAGACATTGATAAGGCCCGTGTGGTCACCGCCGCAGCGCTTTCACAGAGCCTTAGCGCCGGCATTTCTGCTGAAGGGCAGGCGGTCGATGGCGAAGCCTCTATCCAGTCGCTGGCGCGCTTTATAATGAACGACACGCGCGAATTTATGCCCGTTAAGGGTACAGACGGCGCCCCCACGGGAGTGCTTAAGCGGAAAGATGCGCTGGATCTTCTGCTGGGAGCTGAGGGCTGATGGTCGCCCAGGCTGATAACCCTGACTCCGCTCTGTCACGTCTAGGCTCACTGCATTTTTCCATCGTGCTTCTGGTTGTTTCCGGCTTACTCATGGTCGCGCACTCGCTCGGCGTGTTGCCGTCCTGGCTCGTACGCCTCCCCGAAGCCGTAATCCCGCCAACTGCCGAAATCCTGGATGTGGTTTTTGCCTTTGTCCAGAACGACCTGGGGCTGATCCATGTTACGCGGTCGATTGCTGCGGGGTTGGAATATCTGCTCGATGGCACCGCTAACATTCTTTATGGCAAGAACCGCTTCCCCTATTTGAACCGTATGTCGTTCCTGTTCATCGAGAGCCTGGGGCCGATCCCTTGGTCTGCGGTTGCGGCTGGGATGGCGATCCTCGGGTACTGGCTGGGGGGCTGGCGCATGGCGCTGTTTGCTGGCGGAACCTTTGTGTGGACGGCCATGATCGGGCAGTGGGACATTGCGATGCAGACGATGTCCGTGCTGATCGTCGCGGCACCGATCGCATTCTTCATTGGGTTGCTCGTGGGGATTGCCGCCTGGCAGTGGCGGTGGGTCGATAACGCCGTTAAACCAATCCTCAGCGTGTTGCAGACCCTGCCTTTCTTCACCTACCTTTTGCCCGCAGTCATCTTCTTTAAAGTCGGGCCAACCGCCGCAGCGGTGGCGACAATCATCTACGCGATCCCGCCGATGATCCTGATGACCACGCTGGGCCTGCAGAAGGTCAGTCCTGATATTGTCGAAGCTGGCAAAATGTCCGGTTGTACCCGTTGGCAGATGCTGACCCGCGTCTACATCCCCGCCGCCCGGACGGAGATCCTCGTGGGGGTAAACCAGGTCATCATGCTGTGTCTGGCCATGGTTGTTCTGACTGCGTTTATCGGCATGCCTGGACTGGGAGCCAAACTGCTGGCCATGATGAACAGTTTCAAGCTCGGACGATCCTTTGAGATTGGGGTGACCATTGTCTTGCTGGCCATTACGCTGGACCGTCTGTCCAAAGCGTGGGTGGTAAAGCAGCCCAAGCATTGGGAGCGCGATACCCCTTGGTGGCAGCGGCACATGCTGTTGCTGATCGGTCTCGGGGCCTTCGTGTTCTTCTATCTGGTTTCACAGTTCCCAACTTTCGAAATCCTCAACGAGGTTGGGCGAAAACAGTCCTTGTCCAAAGGGCGTGAGATCGACCGTTGGATCAAGGGTGTGCTGGCTATCGATAGCGTTCAGGCCGTTACCGACTGGCTGCGCTGGTTCTTGAACGTCAAGGTGTTGATTCCATTCAGGAATGCCTTGCTATGGGTGCCAACCCCGGCTCTGATTTTGATGGTCGTGGCGCTGACCTATTGGTTGGGCGGACGCCGTCCGGCAATCTACGCCGCGATTTTCTTCACCATTGTTGCGTTGTCAGGATGGTGGGACCGCTCGGTAATCACGCTGTACACCGTGATTTCTGCTGTCACGATTTCTGTGCTGCTTGGCATTCCAATGGGCATTATGGCTTCTGGGTCCAAACGATTATCGAACTGGGTGCTGCTGATCTGCGATTCCGCGCAGACTTTCCCCTCGTTCATCTATCTGATCCCGGCGATTATGCTCTTCGGCGTGAATGATGTCGCCGTGGTTTTCTCCATCGTGATCTTCACCATGGTGCCGCTGACCCGATACACGATTGAGGGTCTGCGCGCGGTACCGTTGGAGATGACGGAGGCCGCTGACATGTCTGGAGCCAATGCGATGCAAAAGCTGCTGAGCGTGCGCTTGCCGCTGGCGCTGCCGACGATGGCCGTGGGCTTTAACCAGGCGATTATGTTCGCATTCTTCATGGTGATCATTGCAGCCTTTATCGGTACGCAGGATTTGGGGCAGGAGCTCCAGCGCACTCTGGCAGGGACTGACTTAGGCAAGAATATTGTGCTGGGCATCAACGTCTCGCTGATGGCACTGACATTCGACATGGCCATTCTCGAATGGTCCAAGCGCCGTAAACGGGCGCTGGGCCTGGGCTAGACAGGGCTTTTTTTGACGAGGGGCCTAGGCTCCAAACCGCCGCGGGCAAAGCCCGGCCGCGCGCAGCCGCGGGAAACGGAGCAGAGGGAGGAGCGCACTATGGTTTTTGGTGCGAGCGGCTTGGAAGCCTTTGAACGACCAACCCAGCGGGCCGGGATCATTCATCCAGGTCTGCCCATTCTGCCCGAAGGCGTCGAGCGGCATCCCATCCCCGCAGGCGGCACGCGCTCTGTTGAGGTGTTTAAGGGCGACGAAATCACGCTGGTCGATCGAGACGGTATGCAACCAACGGAGGTTGTCTTCTTTGCGCCCGATGGCAACTCGGACTTGGGCGCGCTGGGGCTGCGGGCCAGCGAGGGCTCAGCCACGGGCATTGCCGCTGCCCTGTCCAGCCCGGACGGCTCCGGCGCGCGGGTGTTGCGCGCGCTATCCCAGGCCGGTTTCGAGCTTCGCCGCGCGCCAGTCGCGCGCCTGTTTGGCGAGGGATCAGTGCCGGGCGCGCATCACACCTGCTTCGCTGAACGCGATGGCCTGCTCATCGCGTGCGCCGTCCCGGCCGTGATGGACCCCGGCAGCAGTGATACCGGCACCGACATCACGCTTTATATTCGCCGCGCAACGCCTCGGCCTGTGCGGACAGCGGAAAGCGTGTCCCCGCCGCTGGCTGACCCCTTGCAGGACTTCCAGATCGACCCCGGTGATGCCCGCACTTACGAGGTCAAAAAGGGCCAGTACATCCAGGTTCTCGACGTCAAAGGCCGCGAGTGTACCGATTTTCAGGCCTTTTCCCGCCGCGCTCTGGACAAGGGCCTGGCCCACGACATCGACCCCACAACCACGCGATCCCTGATGGGCGGTCTGTGGCCCAATCCGGGTATTTATTCCAAGTACTTTACCGTGGATCACGAACCGCTGCTGGAGATCGTGCAGGATACTTGCGGCCGGCACGACACCTTTGGGCTGGCCTGCACGGCGCGGTATTATGAGGAGCTGGGCTACCCCGGACACCTCAACTGCTCCGACAATATCACCCGAGAGGTCGCCCATTACGGCATCGCGCCCAAGACGGGGTGGCCGGCGATCAACTTCTTCTTCAACACCATGCTCGACGATACCAATGCCATCGGCATGGACGAACCATGGTCGCGGCCGGGCGATTACGTGCTGATGCGGGCGTTGACCGATCTGGTCGCCGTGTCCTCGGCCTGCCCGTGCGACGTGGACCCAGCCAACGGCTGGAATCCGACTGAGATCCAGGTCCGGGTCTACGACGAACAACAACCCTTTAAAAAGTCCATTGGCTGGCGCAAATCACCGGAGGCTGAGTTGGAAGATACCAAAGAAACAGGCTTTCACAGCTGCTTCGCCGCGCACACGCGCGACTTTGCCGAATACAACGGCTACTGGCTGGCGAATAAGATGACCGCCCACGGCGCCATCGCCGAATACTGGGCAGCACGGGAGAAAGCGGTGGTGCTCGACCTCTCACCGCTGCGCAAGTACGAAGTCACCGGCCCCGACGCTGAAGAGCTCATGCAGGCCTGTGTCACCCGGAACATGAAGAAGCTGTCGGTGGGGCAGGTGGTCTACACGGCCATGTGCTACGACCACGGCGGTATGATCGATGACGGCACGGTGTTTCGGCTGGGTGAGACCAACTTCCGCTGGATCGGCGGCAACGATGATAGCGGCGCCTGGCTCAAGAAACAGGCCGAGGAACGGGGACTGAACGCCTGGGTGCGGTCTTCGACCGATCAGCTGCACAACATCGCTGTGCAAGGTCCGCTGAGCCGCGAGATCCTCAAAGACGTCATTTGGACCCCACCGACTCAGCCTGACCTCGAAGAGCTCGACTGGTTCCGACTGGCGATCGGGCGCATTGGCGATTATCACGGCCCGGCTGTGGTGGTTTCGCGAACAGGGTATTCGGGGGAGCTGGGCTATGAGATCTTCTGCCACCCCAAGGATGCCGTGGCCGTTTTTGACGCGGTCTGGGCGGCTGGTGAGCCCCACGGAATGGTGCCCACGGGGCTAGAAGCGCTGGACATGCTGCGCATTGAATCTGGGCTGATCTTCGCAGGCTACGAATTCGACGACCAGACCGACCCGTTTGAGGCCGGTATTAGCTTTACCGTCCCGCTCAAGACCCAGGACGACGATTTCACGGGCAGGGCGGCGCTGGAACGCCGTAAGGCCTCCCCCCAGCGAAAGCTGGTCGGATTGGACATCGACAGCGGCCTGATCCCTGCGTCGGGTGATTGTATCCGTGTGGGCAAGGCTCAGGTCGGGCAGATCACCTCGGCCATGAAGTCGCCTTTCCTGGGCAAGGTCATCGCGCTGGCGCGGGTAGACGTGGAACACGCCGATATTGGTACGGCGCTGGAAGTAGGCCAACTAGACGGCCACCAAAAGCGCCTCTCAGCCACAGTCTGCGGTTTCCCGCACTTCGACCCAACCAAGGAGCGGGTCAAGGGCAACTACGGATCTGCGAACTCGGTTTGATGGTGCTGCTGGGCTCGAACCGGCACAGGTGATCGGATGATGGCGCGGTGGGCGCGCGCGCTCAATGAAGGGCGCGGCGCTGTCCTGCTGTGCCTCAGTTTCCCGTCTGAGCCTGCTCTTCGCGCAGCGCGGCGACCATCTCCAGCAGCCCTTCGCGGCCGGGATAGCCTTGCATGGCGTTGCGGCCAATGATGAAGCTTGGGGTAGCACTCAGGCGGTTTGAGACGCCAAAATCGACGTTGGCTTGCAGTTTTTCGATAATTTGCTGGTCGCGAAAGTCCCGCTCAAGCTCCCGAATATCACCGCCCAGACCCTGAATGATCCGAACAGCACCGTCGAAGTCCAGGCGGCCGTGGGCCTCCATAAAGGCGTTGTGAACGTCCAGATAGATGCCCTGATTGTAAGTGGCCAAGGCCAGGCGTGAGAGCATTACGGATTCCTGACCGTTGATGATCGGAAACTCACGGTAGACCACACGAATGTTGCCATCCTCGCGCGCAATTTCCTGCAGTTCAGCGCCAATGCGCTGGCAGACATGGCAGAAGTAATCAAAGAACTCGGTAACGGTGACATCCCCGTGGGGGTTAAGCACCACAATCTCCTCCGGCAACCGCGCCGGCGCCTCGATCGTCAGGCTCATCCCGCCCGGTGCCGCCTTGATCAATGGAGCATTAACGCCCGAACCACTGGCCTGAGCCCCACTGGACTGAGCCCCAATCAGCCCGGCCACCAGGACCACCAGAACCGCCCCAGTGAGAGCCAAAGCCCAGGCCGGATCCACAATCATTTTCAACGCCATAGTAACATCCCCTGTTATCCATCCCGCTTGTACGCCCAACGCGCCCTCAAGGCACATCACGGCTCGGGTAGCAGGGCGTGAGATCATGCATCGAAGCGCAAAAAAAGGGCCTGCGGTGTGTTCCGGCAGGCCCTTTGTTGGTTGGGGTAAGTCGCGATGAGGCGGCTTAGATGTCTAGCGTGTTTTCGCGTTCCCATTCGGAGAAGTAGGAGGCGAAGGCGTTCCATTCCTGGTGCTTGAGCTTTAGGTAAGCCTTGGAGAAGCCGTCGCCCATCGCTGCCATCAGTTCCGGGTCAGCCTCGTACTGGCGCAGGGCGTCCAGCAGGTTGAGGGGTAGGCGGGGGGCGTCTTTGACGGTGTGGCCTTCGGCGTACATGTCGATGTCGTGGCGCTTGCCCGGGTCAGCTTCGCTGCGCACCCCGGACAGGCCCGCTGCGATGATGATCGACTGCAGCAGGTAGGGGTTGGCAGCGCCGTCGGGCAGGCGCAGCTCGAACCGGCCCGGACCGGGCACTCGCACCATGTGCGTGCGGTTGTTGCCCGTCCACGTCACGGTGTTTGGCGCCCAGGTCGCACCGGACATGGTGCGCGGCGCATTGATGCGCTTGTAGGAATTGACGGTCGGGTTGGTGATCGCTGCCAGCGCGCTGGCGTGCTTCATGATCCCGCCCAGGAAGGTGCGTCCGCGCGCGGACAGTCCCAGCTCCATGCTGTCGTCGGCAAAGACGTTGGTTTTGCCCGCCTTATCCCACACGGAGATGTGCACGTGGCAGCCATTGCCGGTCAGGCCCGCAATCGGCTTGGGCATGAAGGTGGCGCGGTAGCCGTGCTTTTCGGCCACGGACTTGACCATGAACTTGAAGAAGCTGTGCTTGTCGGCGGTGCGCAGGGCGTCATCGAACTCCCAGTTCATTTCAAACTGGCCGTTGGCGTCTTCGTGGTCGTTTTGGTAGGGACCCCAGCCCAGCTCGAGCATGTAATCACAGATTTCAGCAATCACATCGTAGCGGCGCATCACCGCCTGCTGGTCGTAACAGGGCTTTTCGGCCGTGTCAGCGGGGTCGGAAATCTGTGTGCCTTCGGGGGTGAGCAGGAAGAACTCGGCTTCGACGCCGGTTTTCACGTGCATGCCCTGGGCCTCGGCCTCACCAATCAGGCGGTTCAGCACGTTGCGCGGCCCCTGATCGACCAACTCGTCTTCCATGACCAGGTTAGAGGCAACCCACGCCACCTCCCGCTTCCACGGCAGCTGGATCACCGAAGAGGGATCGGGCACGGCAAGCATGTCAGCGTGCGCCGGGGTCATGTCCAGCCAGCTGGCAAAGCCAGCAAAACCAGCGCCGCCTTCTTGCATGTCGGCAATCGCCTGGGCGGGGACCAGTTTGGCCCGCTGTGCACCGAACAGGTCGGTGTAGGAAACCATGAAATACTTCACGCCTTTTTCTTTGGCGAAGGTGGCTAGATCCAGTGTCATGGCAATCTCCTCTTCAGGTGTCGGGGTCGTTGGGGTGTTCATTTTTTCAGTGTCAAAAGCAAAAAGTGGCCTCTGCCGGATGAACAGAGACCACTTTTGCGGAAATTAAAAGCCGTTGTGGCCAGGGATCCACGTTGTGCCGGACAACGGTACGCGGGCCATGGCTGCCGCCTCGATGGTTAGCGCACACAGGTCTTCGGGCTCGAGGTTGTGCAGATGGCTCTTGCCGCAGGCCCGCGCGATGGTCTGCGCCTCCAACGTCATAACCTTCAGGTAGTTGGACAGACGGCGCCCGCCCAGAACTGGGTCCAGACGGCTGGAGAGGTCGGGATCCTGGGTGTTGATGCCCGCCGGATCCTGACCTTCGTGCCAGTCATCGTAAGCCCCGGCTGTGGTGCCGAGCTTCTGGTATTCTTCTTCTAGCGCCGGGTCGTTGTCGCCGAGCGCGACCAGTGCAGCTGTGCCGATCGATACGGCATCGGCACCCAGTGCGATCGCCTTAGCCACATCCGCACCCGAGCGCACACCGCCCGACAGGATCAGCTGCACGCCTTCGCGGTGCATATCCAGATCCTGCAGCGCCTGAACCGCTGGCCGGATACAGGCTAGCGTGGGCTGTCCGACGTGCTCGATGAACACGTCCTGCGTGGCTGCGGTGCCGCCTTGCATGCCGTCGAGCACGACCACGTCAGCTCCGGCTTTGACCGCCAGTGTGGTGTCGAAATAAGGCCGCGCGCCGCCAACCTTGACGTAAATTGGCACTTGCCAGTTGGTGATCTCGCGCAGCTCCATGATCTTGATCTCCAGATCATCAGGGCCGGTCCAGTCGGGGTGACGACAGGCCGAGCGCTGGTCAATGCCCTTGGGCAGGTTGCGCATTTCGGCCACTCGGTCAGAGATTTTCTGACCCAGCAGCATGCCGCCACCGCCAGGCTTTGCGCCCTGACCTACCACGATTTCGATGGCATCGGCGCGGCGCAGGTCGTCAGGGTTCATCCCGTAGCGGGAGGGTAGGTACTGGTAGACCAGCTTATTTGAATGCCCGCGCTCTTCCTCGGTCATGCCGCCGTCGCCGGTCGTGGTGGACGTGCCAGCCGCCGTTGCGCCGCGGCCCAGAGCTTCCTTGGCCTGCCCAGAAAGCGCGCCAAAGCTCATGCCAGCAATGGTGATTGGAATGTCCAGTTCGATTGGACGCTCCGCAAAACGGGTGCCCAGTTTGACCGACGTTTCACACTTTTCCCTGTACCCTT
>JACLAC010023835.1_pt1 | contig 15432 bp, 5 predicted proteins | sample 8027881 | NCBI WGS metagenome assembly JACLAC01 (sample SAMN15725517, study PRJNA655200) | protist metagenome | isolation source: fluorescence activated cell sorting (FACS) single amplified genomes of... | place: Spain: Blaines Bay Microbial Observatory, Mediterranean Sea | collected 2016-01-19
GAGTATCTTTTCAATATAGTATATATTTTAATTTCTAAAAACAAATTATTACACTTTTTAGTAGTTTAAGTTATTACTTCTTCTCTCTTAGTCTCTTAGTAGTCGTCTTCTTTTTATTATTAAAATTGGAATCTTAGTATACAAATAGATATACTTAATATATTTTTATATATTGTATGATACCATCTTTTAGAAATTATTCCTTACTTTTAGAGTGTCACATTAGATGTGAATGATGATAAATTTGTTGAAATTAATATACAAGTAAGAAATTTAAAAAAAGGTGGCGCTGTTATTCATACTTCGCATGGAAACACACAATACATATAGTTTATAATATTATATATATTTTTGATATTTTGTACAAATATTATACCACACCCCCACCCCCATTCTTTTTTTATTTTTCCTCTGCACCTTCATATATTTCAAATCCATACTCATCATCGACAAAGGGTATTTCATCATATATAATATTGTTCCTTCGATCATTATTTTCATTTTCTGCACGTCGTTCTAGATGTTGAAGAAGTACATGTACTCAGGATATATATTCTTCTTTGTTTTTTATATAAAATAAATAAATAAATACACGTGAATATTTTCAAACATATATTATGTATCTTTTATACCTTGTCTCGCAATGTCTTTTCTTTTTTCAATATTGTTATATTCTTTTATTATAGAATCAATGCTCGATCTTTATCCAATATACATACCATTTCTATCTTTGTGTCATTTCAAAGTAATACTAATACACACATGATGAGTTATTATCTTTTCTAAAAACAAATTGGCCTCTCCGCAAATCCCTGCATCAGCGCGATAAATATCAAGATTTTGTCCCCGAGTTTTTGTCCCCCTGTCTTAGTCAAATAGAGAGCTGGCCTGCTATATCGTACTAAATGATGTATTAAACTCGGGGACAAAACTCGGGACAAAATCTTAACATATAAATACCATCTAACACCACCTATCATTGCATCAGAGTTTGGGAATCAAGTTTTTGTCCCCGCGGGGATTTGCGGAGAGGCCAAAAAACAAATTACACTTTTTAGTTATTTCTTCTTCTTAGTAGTCGTCTTCTATTTATATTAAAATATGAATCTTAGTATACAAATAGATATACTTAATATATTTTTATAAAAATGATTGATACCTACTCAAGTATTAGTTAATATATAAAATGTACGAATTACGTAATATAACACATCATACCGATTTCGTACGTTTTTTGTTTTTTGTTTTTTTACTTTTTTAGAGAATCATATTCTCTTTTTACACACACACACGTATTGATCATAATTTTTCTTTTTGTACTGGTATATAATGATAATTTGCATAAATGCACAACACCCCAAGATATCATATTTTTTTCTCCTTGATACGCTTCGTATTTAATATCTCCACACAAACATGTCCAACTTTTCTTTAAAATCTTGCGCACCATGTTTCATGTTGGTATCCTTCTGGTGCCGGTTTAAGTTCCCGTTCAAACCCTTCCTTTCGCTTTTCAAAATTAGACGTATCATAACAATCATTAATTTTCGGTACATGAGGTGCTTTAATTTCTTTCTTTAAGAGCTTATCAAAATCCATCGTAGCAAAGAATTTATGATTAAGAACATCTGTATGCCCATTTACACCTGATCCAAGACGATTATGTGGAAATGGATTTAACAAACTTTTTAAAACTACAGATTCAATTTGCGTAAACCCTTTTGGAAATTGCACTCGTGGATAATACGCTTCATACTCTTGCAATTCATTGAAAACTTCATTTGCATTTCTACCTTTAAATGGCGTATATCCAATTAATAGCTCGTGTATTAATATACCAAGAGTCCACCAATCACATGCTGTATTGTGGCCAATGACTTTGTACACTTCTGGTGCAGCATATGCTGGGGTACCACATAATGTATAAGTACTACGACCGTGTCGTAATCGTTTTGCAAGTCCAAAATCACATACTTTGATGTAACCATCAGAATGTATCATAATATTTTCTGGTTTTAAATCACGAAACACGATGTCATTTTCATGTAAATATTTAAATACAAGTGCAACTTGAGCGGCATAAAACTGAACAGCTTCAGATGTAAATTTGGCATTTTTCTGCAATAATTGAAACAATTCACCACCCATTACGGAGTCCATCAACATGTAAAGCGATTGTTGATTTTTAAACGTGCGTATCAAGTTGCATACCATGACATGATTAATAGAATCAAGCAATGTTTTTTCATTGTTGATATGATCATGTTGCTCTAAATCTTCAACTTTTTCTTTTAATATTTGCTTCAAGGCAAATGTTTTCCCCGTAACTGTATGTCGCACTAATGTCACTTTGCCGTATGAGCCTTTGCCAAGCAATCGTATGCCTTCAATATCTTGCAACTCGATTAAATTGCCTTTTTTATCTTCCTCTGCTTTTGATCTTTTCTTGAAATGATTTGCCAAGTTATCTATTAATTTATCCCCAAACAACATGCGAAATTTTTCACCAGCTAATACATAACACGATGCCCCATTCTCACTTATAACTTTTGCAGATGCACGTCTTGGCGCTTTTGTTAACAGCGCGCCTTCACCAAAATATTGATTTGCAAATAAATGTCCAATATCTTTCATTTCTCCATATGAAACAGATCCTTCTTTCTTTTCATTAATATTAATTTTGTTAAAGTTTTTAATGAATTTCATTTTCGGTGATTGTTGTTGATTCATTTTGTATTTTTTCTTCTTAGCATTGCGATCTGGTAATTTTACTTCAAGACCACAATCACTTGCAGTAACAATTGAACCACTTGAAGGAAACATTAAATCATTAGATTTTCGTTCCGATTCACCAAGTCCAGAATCTTTCTTCGTCGGCTCTGCACGTAAAAAAGCGATTTCACCAGTTCCAACAATAAACATTTCATCACCTTTTTCACCTTGTCTTACAATATAATCATTCTTTTCATAATGCCTCGTTTCCAACAACGATGCGATAGTTTCGATCTCTTGGACTGATAAACCGGCAAAGGCTTTAATATGGTTTAATACTCGTGTTGCACTATTTGTACGAATAATATCATGCAACGGTCCCAACAAATCTTCAAATTCCTCCCGGGTTAAACGATACGCAGAAACGCAATGACTGTTAGCAACAACATCGGCATTCCTTGTATTATCCGTTTTTTTGTTATTGTTGTACAACGATGCTTCACCGAAAAAATCTCCTTTTGATAATTTGTTGACAATTTGATCACCAGACGAGCCACGAGAATGTTGAACGACATTGACGTTGCCAGTTTCAATGAAATAAATCGCATTGCCTTTTTCCCCTTGCGAAATAATTTTTTGACCATATGCAAATTTGAAATTTTTCAATCGTGATGCAACTTTAGCTTGTTGTAACTCTGTCAATGGTGCAAATGCTGGAATTTTTTTAACCAAATTATTCATTTTTGAATCGTTTTGCCGTGCAAATGTAATCAGATTTTTTTGATAAGTAGCTCTGGTCAAGACCCAAAGAAAACATTTACCTTTACCATCATTTTTGATACCTTCTTCTTGAACATTTTTCTTCTGTTCAGTTGCTAATGAATTAGCACCAAACACGTCGCCACGTTTGTATATTTTCGTTCCTACTGAAAGCTCGCCATCATAAACAATGAAAATAGTTGATTTAGTGCTGCCAAGATATACGGTGCTCGTTTTCTCCTTAGTTTGGATCTTTAAAAAAGATAAAGAAATATTGTATAGCGCATCCTTCGATAATGACGAGAAATCAGGTCTCTTTTGAATTTTCTTTACTATCCAATCTGCATCTTTTTCAGATGGTTTGCTGTCTAACACATTTGTCAAAAGGTTATCATACGGTGATAAAGACATTTTCATTTTCAAGCTGTGGCTTCGTTTTGGTCGTTTACTTTCAATTGTTGAAAATTCCCGCGCTGGGGCTTGATCGAGATTTTTATTTTTCACACCACTTTTATCTTCATTTTGAATTTGTTTTTCCGCATTGTTACTCGGTGTCCCAAGGCAAGTTCCCATCATTTAAACAATGTGCGCAACTATCGTAAATAATGTTCGACGTTTACAATATTTCAGTTATGGATCTTAAATTATACTTTGATAAGTGTAACTTGAAAGATTATAGTTGGTTTTTCAAACGTTGAAGAGTAATTTGTTCAATAACTTTATATATAATATTTTGTTTGTTTGTAAGTTTGATACTAATATATGCTTGATATACATATATTTGTGTGTAGTATGTTGCATTATTATAATAATTGTGTGAATTTGCGAAATCCTGGAAATGTTATAACGAGGTCACAGCATTGCTTTTGTTAGTCGGAAGTCTTGTTAGAAGAAGTCGTCCTGTTGTGATGGAAGTCTGTGTTTTTGCCCATACCCCATACCTGAGCTGAGACCTGAGACAGCTTTACAGCTTTACAGCTTTATTATTTATTACCTGTGGTACTAGTACGTACCTATACATAGTCTAGTAAGTCATTAGGTATAAGTACGAAGCAAAAAAAAGTCAGACTTTAACTTTTTATATTTTACATATTTTTCATTTTCATTTTTTTGCAGGTTTGATAGGATAAGTTTCACTAGTAAACATATTATTCTATCAAGTATAAATATTATTAATACGTCTCATTTCAAAGTATTATTTTAACAACATAATAATAACAACAACACAACAACAACAACACAAAAAAAACTCATAAATAATACTAATAATACTATAAAAACGGACTAATACTAATAAATAATTTATTAAAACATATGTTTCAAGGGTAAAAAGAGATAAAACTAATGTATTCCTGTTTGCAACTCACCGGTATATTATATAACAAATGTCTTGGTTGTCAACAAAAACTGCGTCGTATGTAGGCGTCAGTGAAGATCCGAAACCATCTGATATACAAAAAAAAGTCTTTCACTTAAAATTTGACTATAGAGTATATAATCAAAATAAACCAGTATTGTCCCCAATTGTAAAGAAATATAAACATGAAGCCGATCCAAAATTAATGAAAAAAAGAAGGCGGAAGCTACGGATAAGAAATAAAAAAAGGAAAAGATTGCAACAGCAGCACGCATTTCAAAAAGCGAAGCAAAATTTATTATCAATTTTATATGCTGAAAAAGACATGAAACATGAACATTTACGTGAGGTTATGGAATTATCTTGGAATTCACATAAACATATCATATTAAAAGGTGAAACACATGGATCTCCAATCCATCATCGTTTGCAAGAGATTCATGAGAAGGAAATGGTATTACTAGCAGCTGCTAAAAAAGGCACTCAAAAAAAGATGCGAGCGAAAGAAATTGGTTTAAATGAAGGCAAGGAGCACCATGAATTAGTAGATGAAGATATATATAAATTAGCGTTAGAGTTTGCTGAGAAAAAAGAAAATAAAGAAAAAGTAGATAAAGTAAAATTGGATTTCCAAAAACAAAAATTGGAAGCTGGCCTTTCTAAATATGTCGAAGAGAAACGTATTGAAACAAGAGATGGACGAAAATTAAAGGCAGAAGAATCTGCAAAAAACGTAAGTGAAAAATTGCACGCAAATATTGAGCGCCCAGCTTCAAGAGAATCTAGACCACAATCAAGGGAAGGTAGTAGTAGTGAAAGTAGACCAACTTCAAGAGGCGAAAAACAAAAAGAAGGACAAAGAGAAAAAATGGATATCGTTTTGGAAAAAAACGACGATAACAAGAAAGATGTAAAACAAAAACCCGAAAGCGAATCAAATGTAAAGGATAGTAAATTGAAAGATGTAGAAAAATCTAGTGAAACACATTCAAACTTAATTCCAATTAAAGATGCATCCCCAAGACCAAAAATAATAATAACTGCTAACGATTTAATATTACATGGTCATGACATCGATGGTTATGAAACAGAAAATTTAGATGATGCTGGCAAAGAATTATATTACCAAGCACTAGGAATATCCCCAGAAGGAAAAGCATATCGTAAGAATAAATTTAAAGCATCTATTAAATATCAAGCAAATATAACCAAAAAAATGATCGAAGGGAAAAAACGTGTATGGGCACTACGAGAAAAACATAGACCAGTACACCGTAAATATTTAGAATTACCGGAAGGATATGAAATGAAAGATGGTCAATTTTACACATTACGGTCTTATTCCCATTGTAATGGATTTATCAATCCACATTTGAAATATGTTGGCGTAAGACCCCATCGTTGTTGTCCAACGCGTGGGGAGCCAAGGCATTTATTTGATCGTAGTTTCATGTTATTGGAAAAAGTCGAGAAACACGTAGAATCGAATAAGTATGTTGGAAGATGGACGGCACCAGTCTATCATTGGCTACGTGATTTTGTAACAAGGCAAGATGCGTTAGATTTTTCTAAGCAATATGGGATAAAGGATATTAGATTCTGATTGAAAAATAAAAAATATGGCCATATCTTACTTTGTAATCAATCTTACGAGTAATATACTGGTACGACTCGTATATAAAATATAATAAAAATATTATACGAATATAATTTTTTGTATTTAATTTATACGCATCATATATAAAAATTTAATACGATTCGTACGTGGAAGTATAAATATTATATTTTTTTAAAATTTATACGAAGTCGTACTCATTGATAATTCCTACTGGTATCTTACTCTAGAATACCTGTGAATATAATACAATAAATAACTGAGGCAATAATATCTATACTCGTATCTCACACTATATCATATAGGGTGTTGATATTCTCATAAAAGAGAATGCACCATATATATATATATATATATACTTTTATTGATTAAGCCAACTAATAAAATAGGATGATAATGCAGAAAATAAAATGAAAATCAAGATAATAACGAGGAAAAAAATCAAACGTCCAATTTTCCCCATATCATTTAAAAATGGATAAGGCCATAATCCACACCATGTATGAAAACTATACATTATTGCCATGTAAAAGATACCAAAAAATCCACTCCATATCATCTGATAACTCAACGGTTGAATTAATTCTGCATTTGTATTTCTTAAATAAAAAATATCCAATGCTGCAAGTGGTACCCATACAATGTGGGTAAAACAAGCAACTTTTCGCACATTACCATAACCACGTTCAAGTAATCGTATAACAACAACATTTTGCCATTCATCATCGAACCAACAAAATTTAAAGAATAATATAGCAAGCATAACAGCGGTAGAATGAACAAATGGCATTACACCATAACAAAATTTATGAACGAACCAACATGATCCAAAATATTCTGGAAAATGGATGGTAAATTCAGCAATAAGTCCAAACACAAAGTGAAGCGTACATATTGTTTGGATCCATAATGTTAAAAAATGAAAATATCCTAGTACATTTGATTTTAAAAATGTATATCTTTCATCCGTAATTTTTGCTGGTGGAAACCAATATATTTCCAAACCCAATCCATAAAGTGCTAATGCAGTTGCAAGGATATGCACATAAAAACGAGTGATATCTGGTTTAAAGTTTCCAACCGGTTCATTATCATAGCAATAGCTTGCAAAGATATATACCGTTGACAATACGGAAAATACATGACTTTCCGTAAGTCTCTTTGTTATCCACATAACTGCCTTTTCTTCTTCATTAAATGCAGTTGTTGACATAATGGTTATAATGGTATAATAATAATAATTTATCTATTTATATCTATATATCTATATATATATATGAATGTATAATTATTGCGTCTAATCTATGTATTGTTTCAATAACTTTGAGCACCGTTACAAAATTAATTTAACTTGTATATATTTCACATCTTCTCGACACACCTATACGAGGTATCCCACACATTAACATAAATTTTAAGTTGCTTACGCTAAATTTAGAGAAAAAAATGTTTGTGGACCTATAAGAAAAGTTGATGGAGGATGATTAGTATTGCTCGACTAGATGATTAGTAGGATAGAAATAAAACTATATGTACTATTTACATATTAAATAGGTAAAATATCAATGCGTGAAGTACGGTAAAATTAAGGTGTTTCATCGATTTATATGATTGTGTACCTATTTAGCGTACAAATAAGACTGAATATTATTTGTATGCTAATCTGTGCCACCATCATCTTTTGCACTTTTCTAATAGGATGTACATTTGATTCGTTGGCAAATTTATCATCACTTTACAGCTTTCCACAGCATTTCACGAAAAAATGCCGAGAAAAATGAGAAATAATATTACGCCTCTCACATTATAGAGACGTTATAATTATTGCCCGACGACTCACTTTTTTGCCTTTCAATATAAAATATATATATGTTAATAATAAAAATGAGACAACGGGACAGACAGGACAAAACATATACATAGCAACAATCACAAAACACCAAGTTTAAAGGATTGAATATAGGCTGATATATATATATATAATTAGACGTGTAATATCAAGAAATACTATATATTTATATAGAGACGGTGATAGATTTCCTGTGCGTGTGTGTGTTTATATATATATATATATAGATAGATATTAATTGTGTAAAGTAACAAACGTATTAACAACATGGAAACAACTGAATTTGCAAATAAAAAAGATGAAGAAATTATTAATAATATTATGAAAGATGATGAAGACAAGAATAACAATAACATAAACGATAGAATTCCAGAGGAAACTGATTTTTCCATGAAAATGACCACACATGAAGGTGGAAGCAATTCAATTTTAAAAGGTGAAACGAGTAAAGACTATCAAGAACGGAAAAATGAAAATAAACCAGCAAAAAATATGGTTGGAAATGAAGAAGAAGAAGAAGAAGAAGAGGAAAATTCATATAGCGATCAAAAAATAAGCGATGAAGGTAAATCTGATAAAGAGGATGAAATGGAAGTAAATAGTAATAATAATAACAACAATAATACCATAATAGATTTAGACGATGATTTAGATAAATTTGCACGTGTAGACGTTGCTGAAGATGATGATGATGACGATGATGGTGAAGATATCGTTGAAATGTTGATAGAACAACATGGAATACAATCATCGAATCGTCCCATGCGTCCAACAAGTGCGCAACGAAATCGTACAGCAAATGTTAGAATCATGAGTGCTCCTAGACATCGTGCACAAACACCACCGGTACGCACAATATTAGAAGATGAAGTGGTTGATGATTCTATGAGTCGTCCTATGACAGCTCCTGGAAAAGTACCGATTAATTTCAAATTTAATGATGCAAATGAAGATTTTGAAGTAGAAAGTCAACGAAGTGAATTTGAAGACGATTACCCTGACTCATCTACAAATAAAACAGAATTTAAAGAAGAGCGCGATGATGATGAAATTGACGAAGAAAATAAAAATAGAAGAATACGGACATCGTTGACTGATTCGATGAATTGGCAACAAATGCAAGATTCCACAGGAAAACCATTTTTATATAATCCAGAAACTGGTATGAGGCGCCGTTTATTCGAGGAGGATAAGCCAACGATACATGTGGATGCTGATATGCTTCAAGAGGAACAAGAAATGCAACTTATGGATAATAGAGTTAGAACCCCATATACAGAATATTCTGATTTTGATAATGATAATCGAATGATGACTCCATATACAAATGATCAATATTCAGATGGAGAAGATGAAGAAGAAGAGGAGGATGGTAAGCGTCCACCATATAGATCTGATTTTTCATCGAATGAATCGGTGGAAGGAGATCGTCGTCGTCATGATAATAATAAAAACAATAATAATTTTCTTGCCCCATCTCCATTATTGCGAAGGGTAGATGATGGCGGTCAATTATATAGCAGAAGATCGCCGAAAAAAGGTACATTAGCTAGAAATAGTAGTAAAAACCGTAGGGTTGAAGGATTTGATCAGATGGTAGGTAGTGGTTCCCGTGGCAATATGAAAAAAGATAATTTTTATGGTAAAGATGCAAACAAGTTCTACGCCCAAGGCCGTGGAAAATTAGAAGGGATTAACAATAATAATAATAGCGAGTCATTTCAAGCAGATAATCCAATGGTACATTCTGCTTCATTAAGGAAACGAAATAATAGACGAAATAATAATCGTGGATCACCATCATCGCGTTCGAGGCATAATTCAAATGGTACAGCATTATATCTTCAACCAATACGTGTAGTAGTACATCGTGCAAATTCGCAAGGTGAAATTACTGATAAGAATCGCGGAACTGGTGGTCAAATGATTGATGTGCCTATTAATAGATATAGAAAAGGAAAAATTAGCGAAGCTGCACGGAAAGAAGCATTTGAAGAATTCATATTTGATATTGCCATTCGTTTACAAATGGCATCAAGGCAGGATCCATTAAAAATCCCAACTTCTCCAAGCCGAAGGCGTAGGGCGGAACGTATACGTTTAGATATTCAACGTTTAGAGGCAGAGGAACGACGTGGACAGTTTGTCGATACGTTGTATGTGGAGCAGCTAAGGAAAAAGTTACGATTAATGGAGGAAGCTGAACAAACTTTAAATTCTGGAGGAATATTGAAGAAATTAGCAGATCAAGGTGGAGATGATAAAACTGTAAATCGACGAAAAGAGATGGAAAAGAAAAATAAAGATGATGATATGATGGATCCATATACACCAAGAGGCGATCCTGGTAGATTTACATTATGGCATGCAACATATCGTGCTCAAATATTAGATTTTGATTCTCTTAGAAATGGTGATGTATTGCTTTTGAAAGATAGAAATGATAAGTCAAAAAATGACAGCTATTTAAATTCAAATAATATTGGTAAATTGAATGGCCCAAGTAGTAGTGTAGGAAGTTTAGGGAGAATAGAAGGTGGTGACACATCAAAAGCCATTTTAAGAGCTCGACAAAGTATGACATCAGATGGTGGTGGATCTGAACTAGGTGCTGATAGTAATGATAATAGTAAAAGTTTAGCCCAAAGCTCAAAAGGCTCTCCATCACAAGGCACGATAAACTACAATGAAGATAAATTGCGCTTAAGGCGTTTAGGATTGAGTCAACTTTTAACAGCAATTCGATCAAAGCGGTCGTTATTTGGCGTGACTTTGATAGGTGCAAAAGCTGCATTTAAAGCAATGGATCGGCGTGGAGATGGTAGAATTTCAATTAAAGATTTTGTCTCTGCATTACTTCGTCTAGATATTAAATTACCAAAACAATCCGTAGATGAATTAGCACGATTTGTTGGAGATGGGGAAGAAGTTCGCTATCCAGAATTTTTAACAGCACTTCGTGTTGCTGCTGGGGATGAGCTTGCATTTGCAGAAGAAGCCCCAAGTGAATATGGGGATGAAGATGAAGAAGGCGAGGAAAATAGTGCCGCTCGATTAAATAATATACCATCTAATAAACGCTTATTAAAACGGCATAGACGTAAGCGTAAAAATTACAAACCAAATGCAGTAGATCGACGTCCAGATGAAGCATTGATATGGGATATAGAAGCATCGCCAGACGATCCTATGCCTATGTATATATTTTCCGAACGTTTAATTGCTAGAAAACAATATGAACGGGCAAATGATTATCTTGAAAGATCCTATGCTACGGCTCAACGTGCTGCACATCGTGCAGAACGCACGTTAAATTTAAAATGGACTAAAAAACATATGGTTCAACTAGACATTATGTTACGTTTGGCAACTTTGAATGCATCTATGGAGCAATTCGATGCTGCAGAACAGATTTTACAAGAAGCTGTTGTATTTGCTATTGGCCATTATCGTGCAAAACCATTATCAAGTTATGCAAAATTAATGGAACGTTTACGCTTATTTGATAAAGCAGAGGAGGCATATTTAAGAGCATTAGCTTTAGATCCACAGGCTACGCCCGCATTGCTAGGCTATGCAAACTTATTAGTTGATATACGTTCTGATCATGGCACTGCTGAATCCTATTACAAACGTGCGATACGATGTGCAAGATTAGATGTACATGATGCAGATGAACCTTTGGCACTTGCACGAAGGCGAGTTACCGAAGTTTATCGAAGTTATTCAATATTTTTAAGCACATTACGTGGCGACTATCATAAAGCATTAGATCTACTGGAGCAAGCATTGAAAGTGCAACCAGAAAAAAATGCACCAATACTCGTTGAGCTTGGTCGTGTGCACATAGCATTAGGTGATATGACTACAGAACATATTATACAATATTTTGAATCAGCATTGAAAATTGAACCAGGCTTCCCAGATGCTATGTTGGAATTGGCTATGCTTTTGTCCTCGAGGAGTAAGGATCCAAGAGATCAAAGGCGTGCACTGGAACTTTTCGAAGCTGTATTAATGAAGGATCCAAAAAATGGTGCAACTTTGCTAGCAATGGCACGGCATATGGACTTCGGAAATGCCGGCCCTCCAAATCAAATTGAAGAATTATATAATCGAGCAATTGCAGCAATCGATGGAGAGGCAAGGTTAAGTCGAGGTAAACCTGCGATTGCACCGTGGGAAGCTCGTTTATCGTTGGCAAGCTTTTTGGATTTTAAAAAGAGAGAGCCAAATCGAGCCTCTAAAATGTACGAAGAAGCAGTTAGATTAGCACCATACGAGCCTGAATGTTTGTATGCATTGGCAATGTATCGCAAGAATCATATAAAGGATATTGATAGCGCAGAAGCGTTGTTACATAAAGGATTAGATTCAGATCCTATGCATACGAAATCATTAGTAGCACTTGGTGAATTATTATGGGGAGATAGGGGTGAAAACGAAGCTGCAGGATTGATGTTCAAACGTGCGGTAAACCTAGCTGGCCCAAATGATGCCGGGGCATTAAGATCCTATGCTTTATTCCAAGCTGCACGAAATAAAAATAAAAATGCTGCATCTCTATTTCGTAAAGCAGTCAAAGTTGATCCGTTCCATGGCCCAACACGAACTGCATATGCACTTGTATTAATGTATAAATTAAAAGATTACGAAGTTGCTGAACGACATTTATTAAAGGCAATTGAATTAGACCCTACTGAATCGGTTGAAGCATTACATCACCTTGGTCGATTATATGAAGAACAAGTTTTAGAGACATCTGGCGTTGTTGGTGATGGTGGATATGCTGGTAGAGAACGGTCATTGCGGTGTTATAGAAATGCCCTTGCAGCTGATCCTGATCATGTTCCTACTCTTATACGTATGGGGTTATTATTGAAAGCTGTTGCATCTAAAGCACATCCATCTGATCGACAAGCTACGATGGAACGAGCAAAAGAATGTTTATCTAGGGCAACCGCAGCAGCACCTGATAATTCCGATAGTAATTATGAATTTGGTGGATTTTTGCTTGAAATGAAAAATTTAGGTGCCGCTCGTAGATATTTACAGCGTGCCATAGATATAGACCCATGCCATGTATTGGCATTGGATCAATTGGCACAATCATATATAGGGGAGCATGATTTTATCAAAGCAGAAGAAATTTTCGTGAAGGCATTAGATGTCGATCCAGATGATGCACCATCAATGGGTGATTATGTACAATTATTAGAAAATATTCGTACTAGATGCTTTTCAGCGGAAGAAAGAGTATTACGAGATGACGATCCACAAGCTGCAAAGGCATTGGTGTTGTACCAACAATTAAGGCGATATTCCACATTAAAAGCAATTTATGCAAGTCGCACAGAAGAATTAGGAGATTCTACGTGGTTGCGTCATAATAGAACATACCTGGCAGCATTTCGTAAACAATTTGAAAATAAAAATCATCATCCTGGCAGTCGAAAATGAGAGGGCCCAGAGGGAGAGAAAAGTGCAAAGTGAAAAAATTGAAGGCTAAGGCTACCTTGGTACTCCCACAGTAAATTTTAAAAGAGCTTTTTTTAAACACACTGACACTACGAACGTTATATTATTATACGAGTATATAATTTAATTTACGTATAAAATTTAATTTTTTAACTTACTCACGCATGATAATTCCTACTCTTCAAAAGAATACGAGCAATAACTGAGACAATAAAATATCTAATCTCAAATAAGAGAATTTTAATATCTATCTCACACTATAGGGTGTTGATATTCTACGAATATATTAGAATATATATATATATCCTAATTCATTCTACGTTCAAAATTTGTTAATGTATTTTTCATAAGCATACATATTGTCATTGGACCAACACCACCTGGTACTGGAGTAATTTGCCCAGCAACTTCAAATGCTGCTGCATATTCTACATCACCACACATACGACGTCCTGATTTTCTAGAAGGGTCATCTTTAAAATTAACACCAACATCGATCACACATGCACCAGGTTTGATCCAATCAGCTTTGACAAATTCTGGTTGTCCAATAGCAGCAATAACAATATCTGCTTGCTTAACGATACCAGGTAAATCTTGTGTACGTGAATGACAACATGTTACAGTAGCATTTCTATGTAGCAACATTGTAGCAACTGGCAAACCAACAATATTGGAACGACCAACCACTACAACATTTGCACCACTTAACTCAACGCCTGCTCGATCGATTAATTCAACACAACCTAGTGGAGTACAAGGTGCGTTGCCCATAGCAAGTCCATCCCATGGTACACGATCTTGTCTACATTCTTCACCACTTCGTAGCAATGCACCGATATTTTGTGGATGAAATCCATCAACATCCTTTCCAGTCTCAATACATGCCAACACGCGTTTTTGATTTACATGTTCTGGCAATGGTAATTGTACTAATATGCCGTCAACGTCTGGATTAGCATTTAGTTCAGAAACTTTTTGAACTAATAATTCTTCATCAACATCTTCTGGTAATACTGTTTCAAAAGATGCAATACCAACTTCTTTTGCTGCCTTTTTTTTCATCGATACATATTTTGCACTATCAGGGCGATCACCAACAAGAACAACAGCTAAACCAGGCTGCTTGCCATATTTGCTGCTTAGCTCTGCAGTTGCCGCTGCAATCTCTGCACGTATTTCAGAAGCAACCGCATTTCCATCAATTTTAGTTGCTAAACCACGATGTAAAATATTTTTTACATTATTATTATTTTTTAAATTTTTGATTAAATTGCGTGCAATCATAGATGCCATCGTTGTATTAATATAATTTTTGTTGTTGGTTGTTTATTGTGATATAAAGAAAAAGAAATGAATCCTATTATTTTTCCTACAACTAAATATATACATATAATATATATATATACATTCAATCGGGCATTAGCATATAGATAAGAAAAGATAATTTTTATTAGTTTTTTAAGCTTAACCTGGTTAACGACAAACTAAAACGCGAGGAGGATTTTTTTTTTTTGGATCTTTTTTTTTACTTCAACTCAAAATATTAGCTCAGCTAGCAGGTGCACAGGCAGGCCAAATTAAAGATCCATATTTTTAATTTTCCCCTTTTCTTCTCTTTTTTTTCGTTTCCCAACAACATTGGTTTGTGTTGCTTTACAA
>JACLAC010000723.1_pt1 | contig 15430 bp, 5 predicted proteins | sample 8027881 | NCBI WGS metagenome assembly JACLAC01 (sample SAMN15725517, study PRJNA655200) | protist metagenome | isolation source: fluorescence activated cell sorting (FACS) single amplified genomes of... | place: Spain: Blaines Bay Microbial Observatory, Mediterranean Sea | collected 2016-01-19
AAATATTTATGCACCTTGTTCTTAGAAGATTTAAGTGATCTGATTAAGACCTGTATTGATATTGGTTTCGATTTTGGACGGTATCAAGCTCATCTTGCAACTGGTTCGGTCACCCTTGATCCGATTATTACACGAATCGAAGAAACGACCCTAATTGATAGCTATATTGATGAAATTACAGAGACCATTTCAACAAGTGCTGTTGCTATTTCTATTCCGTTTGCTGGGACGCTTTATGCTGGACTGCGAATGGGCAAGCGGCTCAAGGATAGAGGGCATAAGGTTTGGCTTGGTGGAGGATATGTAAATACAGAGCTTCGTTCTTTTGATGATTCTAGAATCTGGGATTATTGCGATGCTCTTTGTTTTGATGATGGTGAAGAGCCTTTGTTGGGTTTATTACATCGACATCAGGGGAAAGAATACCAGCTAATTCGCACAAAAACATCCGAAGGGTATTTTGAAAATAACGATAACGCTAAAAATCCCTTTACGGCTGTTGGTGATTATGGAGATCTCGATCTCTCGCTTTATTTACAGCTTCTAGATTCGCTATCTCCTGCTCATCGCCTTTGGTCAGATGGTCGCTGGAATAAGTTTACGATTGCGCATGGATGTTATTGGAAGAAATGCTCCTTCTGTGATATCCATCTCGATTATATCTTTCGCTATGTTCCTGCACAGACAGTTCAGCTGGTCGATCAAATTGAAGAAGTGATCAAGAACACAGGGCAACGAGGATTTCATTTTGTTGATGAAGCCGCTCCACCAAAAGCACTGAAAGATTTTGCCTTGGAGCTCCTACGAAGAGGAATTAATATTTCTTTTTGGGGAAATATTCGGTTTGAGAAATCATACACTCCAGATCTTTGTGCTCTGCTAGCAAAAGCTGGTTTAATTATGGTGACGGGTGGTCTGGAAGTCGCAGAAGAAAGACTACTGGCCAAGATGAAGAAAGGAGTCTCTCTCCCACAGGTAATTCAGGCAACGCATGCGTTTCAGTCAGCAGGCATTTTAGTACATGCGTATTTGATGTATGGATTTCCATCACAAACGGAGAAGGAAACACTGGCATCTATGGAAATGGTACGTCAGCTTTTCGAGGCGAAACTATTAGATTCAGCCTTTTGGCATCGATTTGTTCTTACTCGTCATTCAGGTGTTTATGCTAACCCTTCACAATATGATATCCAGATCAAGCTCCAGTCTGAGAATATCTTTGCCACCAATGATATTGAGCACGAAGATTTGAAAGGAGGAGAGCATGATCTCTTTGATGAAATACTACCCTATTCATTGGGACTTTGGATGAGAGGAGAAAATCTACAACAACCGGTTCATCAGTATTTTGACAAGAGAATGCCGAAGATTAAGATTCCAAAAGATTTTGTGTCCAAGCAGGTACAACATTTGGGTCGAAATCCAATTAAGGATACTGCATTTGTTCTCTGGACTGGGGAAGATCTTCTGGAAACGGGGGAAGGTGTTCTGGCGATTGGATCCAATCGAGTACTTGAGATCGAATTAGACACGCAACAGGTTGATTGGTTGGTAGAGAATATTGGACGTCTACATCCATCAAAGAAGCTGATCCGCTATGGAGAGTTTATCTCAGATTTTCCAGCAGATCACAAAGGGAAGGTACGTAAAATTGTGCGTAAGTTAAGGAAATGTGGGCTCTTGTTTTTGTAAGGAAAATACCCATCAAAAAGGGACAGATAAGGAGTTTTCCTACCTGTCCTCTTTTTTGCTTACGACAAATCCGTGATTATGATTTTGCCAAATTCCTAACAACAGTTTGTAGAATACCACCGTTACGATAGTACTCAACCTCAACGGGAGTATCTAAACGACAAGTTGTCATAAATCGAATCTCTGTCCCATCGCCTTTTCGAGCAACAACTTCTAGACCTTGCAGTGGCTGAACATTGTCATCTAGACTTGGGATGGAGAAATGCTCTGAGCCATCAAGTCCAAGCTCATCAGCACCGTCACCATCTTTGAAGCAGAGAGGTAAAACACCCATTCCCACTAAGTTCGAGCGATGGATTCTCTCAAAAGATTTAGAGATGACAGCTTTTACGCCCAATAGGAATGTTCCTTTTGCTGCCCAGTCACGAGAAGAACCTGTTCCATATTGTGTTCCGGCAAGAACGACGAGTGGGATCTTGTTTTCCTGATATTTCATGGAAGCATCGAAGATAAAATCTACCTTTCCAGAAGGGAAATATGTTGTATAGCCTCCTTCTGTTCCAGGCGCAATTTGATTTCGAATTCGAACATTTGCGAAAGTACCACGCATCATCACCTCATGGTTTCCACGACGAGAACCAAAGGAGTTGAAATCTTTCTTGGATACGCCATTTCTTACCAGATACTGTCCAGCTGGACCATCAGCAGGGAAAGAACCAGCTGGAGATATATGATCAGTAGTTACTGAGTCTCCAAGCTTCAACAGAACACGAGCATCGTTGATTGGGGTGATTGGATTTACATCTGGAGTCAAGCCAGTAAAGAAAGAAGGAAGCTGGATATAGGTTGATTGATCAGACCAAGAGTATAGCTCTGATTCTTCTACATTAATAGCATTCCAGCGCGGTTCATTGGTTACGTCACCATATTTTTCACGGAACATATCCGGAGTGATACAGGTCGCGATGGTTTCCTGAATTTCTTCATTGGTTGGCCAAATATCCTTCAGGAATACAGCATTGCCATCTTTATCCGTTGCAATGGGATCTGTTGTTAAATTGATACGAGTAGAACCAGCAATTGCATAGGCGACGACGAGAGGAGGAGAGGCTAGGAAGTTAGATTTGATATAGTTCGAAATGCGTCCCTCAAAATTTCGATTACCAGAGAGAACAGAGGAAACAACAAGATTTCCTTCTACGATTGCATCCTGAATATTTTGATCCAGCGGACCAGAGTTTCCAATACAGGTTGTACAGCCATAACCAACCACGTTGAACCCCATTGCTGCTAAATCATCCATCAGGCCAGCTTTTTCATAGTATTCAGTGACAACGCGAGAGCCAGGACCTAGAGAAGGTTTGACCCAAGGTTTGATGGAAAGACCCAATTGTCTTGCTTTTCGAGCCACTAAACCAGCGGCAAGCATTACGCCAGGATTGGATGTATTTGTGCAAGAGGTAATCGCCGCAATGACAACGTCGCCATGATCAAGAGAATAGTCTGTACCTTCTACTGGGATAGATGTTTGTGTTGATGACTCATCAACACCATGACCTGAATGTCCAATTGGAGCGGTAAGAGCTTTTTCAAATTCGGCGGTCATATCACACAGTAAAATACGGTCTTGCGGACGTTTCGGACCAGCCAAGGAAGGCTCTACAGTAGATAGATCCAGATTTAAGCTGGAGGTGAATTTAGGTGCTGGAGTATCATCGGTATGGAATAGTCCTTGTGCTTTATAATAAGAGCGGACATTCTCGATGTGGGCCTCATCACGACCAGATAGACGAAGATAGTCGAGAGTCTTTTCATCTACTGGGAAGAAACCACAGGTTGCACCGTATTCTGGAGCCATGTTTGCAATCGTTGCACGATCAGCTAGAGATAGTTTTTTCATTCCCTCGCCATAAAACTCAACAAATTTACCAACAACACCGTGTGCGCGGAGCATTTCAACGATGGTTAGCGTCATGTCTGTTGCGGTAACTCCTTCCGCCAGATCGCCCTTAAGCTCAAAACCAACTACGTCTGGAGAAAGCATATAGATGGGCTGTCCTAGCATGACGGCTTCCGCTTCAATACCACCAACACCCCAGCCAAGAACACCGGCACCATTGATCATTGTGGTGTGAGAGTCTGTACCTACGAGAGTATCTGGGTAATAATGGGTCTCACCATTGACATCTTTATAGAAGGCAACCTTTGCTAAATATTCTAAGTTGACCTGATGCACAATCCCGCGCCCTGGAGGTACCGCGCTAAAATTATCAAAATTGACTTGGCCCCATTTTAGAAATTCATATCGTTCATTATTTCGTCGATATTCAATCTCCATATTACGCTCTAGAGCATCGGCATGACGACCGGAAACATCAACCTGAACAGAGTGATCAATCACGAGGTCTACCGGAACCAATGGATTTACTTTCTTCGGATCACCACCAAGATCTTTCATCGCATTACGAAGAGCTGCGATATCAACAACAGCTGGAACACCCGTAAAGTCTTGAAGAATAACTCTTCCAGGAATGAATGGGATTTCTCCTCTATTACCATTTGGCGTCCAGCTAGCGATATTTTTGATATCTTTATCCTCTACTAAGAAACCGTCATAGTTTCGAAGTGCTGATTCTAACAAGACACGGATAGAAAATGGAAGATCAGCAAGCGTGCAGAGTCCCGCATCTTCGAGAGTCTGAAGCTTAAAAATTACTCCCTCACCACCATTTGCAAGTGTGAAGGCAGCCTTTGCACCATAAGGATTAGTCATAAATACTCCCCTTTTTTGTAAAGATTAAGATGAAATTATGTATTAATTTAGGAATTGAACTATGAATATGAGTTCATATTATTTCGTAATTTCGTCAAGCAAAACAAACCAAGGGTTAGAATAGCGAAGAGTTTTTCCTTTCGAAAAACTCGATGGCACTTCATGGAGTGGAGAAACATTTGACGGCTGTTTTGATACTGCTTTCCAATATCTCAGCTGAAGATTGAAGTGAATAACCTAGGTTAATCATATTATGTTCAATAACTTCGAGGAAAATATAACATCAAATGAGAAAGATTCTCTAATATTTTCAGAATCTCTTTCAATTATTTATAAGACTACAATTTTTGGAAAAGGATGCCCCGCCTGTCGAAAGCTGAAATCATTTAAGAGTTTTGATAGATCGAATTGATATTTCTCTGACCAGTATTGAGGAGTTGAGATGAGAGAGATGGCTCGAACTACAGATTTTTTAGAGATAGAAATTCTTCCTAAATGCTCTTGCAACAATGAAGCAGAAAGCAATATCATCGCCTGTAAAAAATCTTTTTCGGCAGCGTTCTTTTCCTTCCAGAGTCCCTCCCAGACCTCATGAGCTTCCCAAAAATAGTGATTGTTAAAGAAATCAACGCCAATATTCCAGCGCTGTTCTTCGGTATATGAGTCCCAGAGGGCTTCTTTCCCAAACATATGACCTTTTGGATCTTTGAGTGGGTGAGGATTGACCTTTGGAACAAACCGATAGGGAGGTAAGGGAAAGCTTCGCTCTCGTCTTGAGACAATTATCTTTGGTGGAGTAATTATGGACACTGAGGACCACCAATTCCCCAAGTGACATCGTTGATAGTCGCATTATGTCCAGAACCAGATTCGTCTGTTAGGGTGGTTCCACCATAATCAGATTGAAGACCAAACAGTGCTTCTGTAGAGCCAAGAGATGTCAGAGGATAGGCTGGTGAAAAATTATTGGAATAAACGATCTCACCTGACATTCGAATGGAAGCAATATCACCAGGAATCGCGTTGCCATAGACATTATGTCTTCCAATAGTTCCGATTGTGGTTGCACTCATACAGCTATCATAAGAAAGGGCACTCGAACCCATTGAAATACCATCAATATAAAGTGTTGCAACATGCCCTGTCGTAATCGTGATGGCAACATGTTTCCAAGATCCATCCCACCCGGTATAGAGGAAGCCTCCTTGCCCAGAAGGTTGGTTGTTCGCAATCCAAGAAGAATCGTTGGTGTAACCAGATTTACAGCCACCAGAAGTACCGGCACATCCATTGATTGTTTGTACATTAATTTCGGTTGGGGTGACCCACATCATTCCACACTGTGAAGACATGATTTGTCGAGAGGAGGAGGGTGGAGAATCCAGACGAATCCAAGCCTCCATCGTCTGATCTCCCGTCATCGTATTCAAATTGTTGATCGTTATCATGTCATTCCCACCGTCAAATTCTAGAATTGCATGACAAGGTTCGATGCTAATTTCAGCATAGTCGCCGAAGTCAAGATTATCATCAGGGGTAACCATACAGGTCCAGTTTTCTCCTGTTTGGGTAATATTGGAGGATATTGTGTCCTGGGCATACGTAGTTGTTGTTGCTCCATTATAAATAGATCCTGTATTATACCAGTCAAAGGTATAGTTGATTGAATCACCATCGGCATCATAGCCTGGGGTATCAATTTGACACTGCAAGGTTTCTCCGACTAAGGGCGTAGAAGGAAGAAATGAAAGAGTAGGTGGTTCTGGAGGAGAGTTGGCAATGAGAAGATTATTGGATGAATCGGAAGCTGTATTGATTGTATCAGTTGTAGTCACAATGGCATATACAGTCTGTCCTTTATCAAAATGAATAGAGCCATCAAGTGTCGTCGCGATACTATTTTGCACAGATAGACCATCTACGAACCATTCTACAGTTGTTGTAAGAGGATCATTTTCCGCATCGGAAACCGAGAAGGAAACGGTTACAGTATCATTCGTATAGATAGGAGCTGGCGATAAGCTTACGGATGTTAATATCGGTGTAGAATTCCCAATCGTGACAGAATCTGTAGCTACGGATGAGCCACCCAAACCATCCGATGTCGTAGCTAAGCAGCTTACAGAATCGCTAGAGACAAATCCAGAGCTAAGTGTTGAGTCTAGATTGGTGGAAGATGTTGCAGAGATAGCGGAACCATTGACCGTCCATGAAAAATTCGTTGTAAGGCTATCTCCATCTGGATCGGAAGCTGTCACGGAGCAAGTTAGAATATCAGTTGAGTTGGGCTGGTTGGGTGAAATCGATACGGAAGAAATTGGATCGGAATTAATCACAGTTGCGGAAAGAGTTGTCTGATCCGTGCCTCCGTCTCCATCGGATAGTGTTGCGGTACAGGTAATTACAGAACCAACAGTATCAGAAGAGGAAACGATATAGGTAGATCCTGTGGAGCCATCAGACCAGAGATAGGTGTCGGTTAGGATATCAGATGGATCCGGGTCCGCTCCAGAAATAGAGCAAACTAGGGTATCTCCGACATGAGTTGTAGTCTGAGAAATGGAAGCCGCTTGAATCGTCGGAGGAGCATTATCAATCGTGATGGTGGCTATTGCAGCAATGCCATCAGACCATTCATCCGAAGGTACAACTTCAACGAGCCAGATATCGCCTTTCGTCGTTGCTGAAGAGGACAAGGTATCGGATGTTGAGGAGGAAAAGCCATTTAGGGTCCAGTTATAGGAATAAGAAATCGTATCATTATCTGGATCTTGTGAGCCCGAAGCGGTCACGCTTAGATCATCGGTAGTATTCGCCGGATTAGGAGAAATCGTCACAGTAGGAGCTGAAGGGGACGAATTGACAATGATCGCTATTGAAGAGGAACAGGACTCATCCAGATCATCCAGAACCTCAAGACTGATTGTATGCGCGCCATTGGATAGAACACCGGCATCTAAAATCAGAGTTCCATCTGTTTCCAGCGTACCAGAGCCCAAGTCTCCATCCACATCAGAAGACCAAGAAAATGAAAGCTCTGTGAGGGGGGCTTCCGCATCGGAAATCGTCGCCTGAAAAATAGCCGACTCATTGCTCTGAATTACGGTGTTATCCGTGGGGTTTGTAATTACGCAAATCGGAGCAGAGTTTTCCTCTATGACTAAGACTGTTGCACTGGTACGTCCATCTTTACCAGAAAGATCTGTTGCGGTGAGGGTAAGAAAATGTTCTCCTGCAGACAGATAGGTTGCGCCAAGTAAAAGTCCTTCCGAATCAGGAGCTGTAAAACCTCCAGAGAGAATGCCATCGAGACTCGACTCCCAGATAACTGACAGCTCAGAAGGGGTATCCTCAGCATCAGATACGATTCCCTCTAGGGTCGTTAGGCGATCGGCATAGTAGATAGAGTCTGGGCTTGGAGACATAATTTCTGCTGTGGGCGCTTCGGTTGGAGTGACGATGATAGCGGCAAAAGCAGCACCTGCGCCACCTTCTGGGTCTCGAACCTCTAGAGTGAGTTCGCTATCTCCAACCGAAAAGGCATATTCACATTCCGTGACACCATTTTCATCTGGGATGATGTTTGGGCAGACTTCAACTCCATCAACCAACCAAGTTGTGCTCAATTGATCAAAGGGATTCGAAAGATCAGAAACCACTCCACGGAGATATTCAGGATAACCTTCTTGAACGATAGAGCCATCAGAGTGAGAGGTTATCTCGGCCAAGGGGTTGGAGTTGGTTTTATCTAGAACAGTATCACCGGAGCAGGCCATCAACACTGCAAAAATACTAGTAAATACGGGTTGCATACGAAGCATATATGAGCCATTATTTTGAGGTATAAGGAAGAGTAATATATTTTCAATATAATCGAATAATGATAGGTTTGTTTAGACAAACATGGAGAGAATGATGAGAGGAATAGGAATGATACCATTCTTGATAGCCTGTGCCAGTGATAATATCATCGAAAAACAGGATAATGCACTCCCAACGATTCTGATTACCTCACACTCTGATGGCGTTGAGGTTCAGGATAGTTATATTGAAACCTTTAGAGCAACAGCGTCGGATGAAGACCACGATCTCAATGAGCTTTCAGTAATCTGGTATGTCGGAGAAAGTGTGGCTTGTGATTGGGAAACTGTTTCCCCGGATGGTACCTCGGTCTGTGAGATTGTCTTCGTAGAGGGAGATGAGAATGTGATTGCTGAGGTTCGAGATCCCTCGGGAGCGGCGGCCGTAGCCAATATTTCTGTTTCTGTGCTACCAACAGAGGCTCCTATCGTCGAAATTATAGCGCCTGAAACAACTGGAAATTATTACTCTGATAATTTAATTCAGTTCTCCGCATTGGTCACTGATGCGGAAGATGACACCGATGATTTACTGATTGTTTGGTCTTCGAGTATCGAAGGTGATCTTTCTCTAGATAGTACAGCAGATTCTTCAGGAGAGCTCTCAGATTTTACGTATTTACAAGAGGGAGAGCATGCCATCGAGCTTCGCGTGGAGGATTCTTCTGGGAAGGTAAGCACAGACTCCGTTGTGATTGATGTGAGGGGAGAGAATAATATTCCTTTTTGTGAGATTACAGAGCCTGTTGATGGATCCGCATTTGTTGTTGGTGATATGATTACATTTCGAGGCATTGGCACAGATCAGGATATTCCAAACAATCAGCTTCTTGTAGAGTGGATCTCTGATAAGGATGGAACTTTTGGCACTTCAATACCAAGTTCAGCAGGTGAGATCACCTTTTCAGCCTCTGAGCTATCCTCCGACGCTCATACTATTTCTCTCAACGTTTCCGATGAAATTGGAGCCATTTGTACCTCTCAGATTCTGATTCATATTGGTAATTTACCGATTGCCAATATTGATAATCCTCTCGATGGAGAGATTTTTTCCGTAGGGGAAGCTATTTCTTTTCAAGGGACAGCGACCGATCAGGAAGATCAACCGAATGAAATTTCCGTGGTTTGGACTTCTTCTATTGATGGAGAATTGGAAGCTGGGAATGTGAATTCACAGAATATCTCGGAGTTTGTCTCAGATAGCTTGACTCCGGGGCTTCATTCTTTGGATTTTACAATTACTGATTCAGTTGGGCTGACGGATCAAGATTCGGTATCTTTTCGCGTGAATACACCACCTGAGATTGATTCTCTGAATCTTTTCCCTGACCCAATTTATACAGGTGATGATTTAACTATGACATTCGTATCTTCGGATGCAGATGGACATACGGTGATTGAGAGTATTGTTTGGTATGAAGATGGCGTATTGACGAGCTTCAATGGTTCCTCGATTTCTGCTTCTGAACTAGATGTTGGAGAGACTTGGACGGTAAGAGTAACTCCAAATGATGGTTATGTGGATGGAATTTATGCTGAGGAGATGATTACGATTTCCAACACTGATCCAGTGATCACTGTTCCGGTAATTTCTTCTTCTGATGGCTCAGATATCTATAATAATTCGGTATTAACCTGCTCTGCTACGGCCTCGGACTCAGATGAGCTGGTAAATCCAAGCTATTCTTGGTCTGTTGGGTCGAGTAATTACAATGGTCCAACTCTGGATCTCTCAAACACCAGTATTTCTCCAATGAGCTCGATAGAATGCGTGGCCTCCGTTGCAGATTCTAATGGTGGTTCAGCATCCGCTTCCACGACCGTAACGATTGATAATCGTACTCCTATGGTTGATTCAATGACGATATCCCCAGATCCAACCTATTGGGATCAGGATATGACAATTGAGGCAACCTTTGTGGATTTTGACGGAGACAATGTCACGGCCTCGTATGTTTGGCATGAAGAGGGGGTCGTAACTGCATATACCGGTGATACGATACCAGCCTCTGAGCTGGAGCCAGGAGAAGAATGGACGGTGTATATTACACCAAATGATGGTCATGAAAACGGGAATGATGCCTTTATGGTGATTACGATAGATAACTACACACCTTCAGTTGATACCGTACTCATTACGCCAAACACAGATGTAACAACGGATAGTGAGCTTCTTTGCTCAGGGACGGGATCCGATCCAGAAGATGGTTCCTTATCTCCAACGTATGAATGGTATGTCAATGCAAATTTACTTGGCACTACTGATATTCTTCAGCTTGATAATTCGATGGTTTCTCCTTCTGATTGGGTAGAATGCGTTGCAACTGTTGTTGACTCTCTAGGAGAATCTACTTTTGCGGTGGGATTGGCACAGGTTGAGAACTCAGCTCCAATTATTGATTCGCTTCTCCTGAGTCCTTCTTCCGTGAATCCAACGGAGATATTAACCTGCTCGGCATTTGCATCTGATATCGATGGAGATATTCCAAGCTTGAGCTTTGTATTTACTAATCTCACGACATCTACAACTCATGCTCCAACCTCAGCGACATCGACCGAAGCACAGCTTGATCTCTCTACAATCGCAATTAATCCAAATGAAGAAATTCAATGTGTAGTGACTGCGACGGACTCCTCTGGTGAGCAGACATCAGATTCCGCCTCCGTTACGATGGAATGGGATGTTCCATCCATTGTGACTTCTGTTCTCCAGAATTCAAGCTATGTTGTGGGAGACACTCTGACCTGTACAGGAACAGCCTCAGATTATGCCGGAAATGATCTCAGTGCTCAGATTCAGTATCAGTGGCTTAACGCTTCAAATGGGAATACGCTTCTCTCGACAGCCACAGATTATACCATTGATGCATCCCAAGCTGGTGTTGGTGATGTCATTAATTGTGTGGGAACAGTTACAGATTCATTTGGTGAGGTTGCTTCAGCAGTTCACAATAACGGGGTGGTTTCCGTAATGAATTCTCCCCCAGTGTTTACTGTGACGCCAGCGTTATCTTCCTATACTCTTTATCAGGGAGATACCGTTACCTGTTCTGCTATGTATTCCGATCCAAATGATCCAAACCTCTCAGAGCTTCTTGTTGAGTATCTTTGGGTCAATGTAAGCCAGGCTAATCAGGTAATTACGACGGGAACGGATACTTACATAATTGATCTTAATGATATTTCAATCGAATCTGAGCTGCGATGTATCGTTACGATCACAGATCCACAGGGTGAAATGCAAACGGAAGAATCCCCAGCTGCAATGATACAGAATGCGTCACCTGTTATCTCTAATCTTCAAATTACTCCAAATACAGACGTTAATTTAGGCACTGAATTAACCTGCTCTGCGATGGCTATCGATGCTGAGATGGGTCAAATCACACCGACGTACCAATGGATAGTTGGAAATACACTCCTTAATACCTCAAACATATATACTGTAGATGCCAGTCAGGTAAATATCGGGGATACCCTTACATGTCAGGTTGAGGCACATGATGGTTACACTGGGGTGATTGCTTCAACCTCTGTCCTTATTGAAAATATTCCGCCAACGGTTTCCAATGTTGTTATTAATTCTGATTCTGGTCTGTTTTACAATGATGAGGTTTTAACCTGTACCGCCACGACAGATGATGCTGAAACGATGCCAATAGTGTCTTATTCTTGGGAGTCTGCCGGCTCAATTCTTGGCAGTGCTCAGACTCTTGACCTTTCAATCATAAGTATTCTTCCTAATTCTTCGATAACCTGTACGGTGACTGTCGATGATAGCTATGATACCGCCTCCGATGCAGTAACGGAGACGCTTGGCAACAGAGCACCAACACTCAGCACGCCAGCGTTATCCAATTATGCTCCTTATCCAGTGGATACGATAACCTGCTCTTCTATTCTTTCTGATGCAGATGGCGAGCTGTTGTCCGAGAGCTATGCTTGGGAGGATAACTCCTCAGGCTCTTTTATTCCGATTAATGGTGAGATATCCAGCTCATTGGATGTATCGTCCTTAGGCTTGAATGCCGGATCTGAGCTTCGCTGTGTGGTTTCTGTTTCTGATAATTACGGTGGTAGCGCAGAGGAAACTTCTCCCTCGGCTACAATCGAGAATACTCCACCAGTTTTTGATATAGCGGTTTCGATCTTTCCTGCCACTGCTTACACCGAGACAGAGCTAACCTGCTCTGCAACCGGATCTGATTATGAAGATGGTTCTTTGATGCCGAGCTATTCTTGGACTATAAATGGCTCTGAAGTTTCTGATCAGCCAACCTATACCGTATCTTCCTCTGATAGTGATGTTGCAGATGAGCTTATCTGTATAGCTACAGTGAGCGATGCAGCTGGAGCTTCTGTAGAATCAACAGGCTCAGTCTTTGTTGAAAATACAGCACCAACAGCCTCTAATGCTCAGATAGTTAGCTCTTCGGGAAATTATTATAACGACGAGGTTTTATTCTGTTCTGCCACCACTGCAGATATCGATATGAACTCAATAACCTCCTATGAGTGGACTTCAGGCGGAAGTATCCTTGGAATGCAATATAGTCTAGACCTCAGCACAACCTCATTACTCCCTTCTGATTCCCTCACCTGTACAGTAACGGAGATTGATTCCATGGGAGAAGAGGCTTCGGTTTCCACTACTGAAATAATGGGAGATCGAGCACCTACGACTCCTGTTTTGACGATCTCTTGGTTGAGTTCAGGCTCAGATCCGATTGCCTCAGATGATTTGATCTGCTCAGCAACTAGTGCAGATCCGGATGGAACAAGCTTGATCTATAGCTATTCTTGGACCTCAGATGCAGGGGGTTCTGTCGGTGGAGACACCGTACCTGCGTCCGTAACATCAACCTCAGAAACGTGGACCTGCTCGACGACAGTGACAGATGGCACTGGACTCAGTAGCTCTAATACGACCTCTAGAACCGTTATAAGTCAGTGTTTTGTCACTGGTTGTGATGATTCAGTGGATCTGGGTAATAATTTTGGAATCGATCTCGTTAATATAACGGCCGGAACCTTTACGATGGGTGGAGTGACTCATCTTCCATATACAACAGTTACACTGACCAATGATTTCCTCATGTCTACCACGGAAATTACACAGGGTATGTGGTATGAGCTGATGGGTTTTCAGTCATATGATGGAAAATCCACCACACATAATCTTTATGGCTCTTATGGTGTGGGGTCAAATCATCCCGCCTTTTTCGTGTCATGGCAAATGGCGGCTTCGTTTACAAATGCACTGACCCAGCATCATAATTCTACCTATGGGACAAATCTACAGGAGTGTTATAGCTGTACAGGTTCTGGAACGAGTGTAACCTGCAGCACTGCGATCACCCCAGTGTATCAATGCACTGGATATCGATTGCCAACCAATGCGGAGTGGGAATATGCAGCGAAGGCTGGTACAACCAATCGCTATTGGACCCCCAATGGAGGCTCTAGCTGGACAAACAGCTATCAGATGCAGGATGGTTATGATTATCGCCTCTATGCTCATTTTGGAGAGAACAACACTCCCTATGGAACGAAAGAGGTAGCTCTGCTTGCTCCCAATGATAATGGTTTATATGACATGAGTGGTAATGTAAATGAGCACAACCACGATATTTTAGATGATATGTATGTTGGAAATCCAGAAACAGATTTGGTTCATGAGCGTGGAAATCCACATTCGATGGGGTATAAGGCGATGCGTGGGGGTGGTTTTTCAGCTTCGATATCATATGTTGCCGTTAATTACTTCAGCTCAACCGGAAATCCGAATGATCGAGGTGCTGAGATGGGTTTTCGAATTGTGAGGACGAATTGAAAAGTCATTTCGGCTTCTCGATAAAAGGTATCTTCTCAATGATCTGCGCCTTTGTTAGATGTCGGATGCGTGAGAATAAACACGCTGAAATACTCAAGCTACGAAAGATTTGTTCGGCTGTACGGCTTGGAGATGCTGATTGATTTTTGGCATGTCATCACATATCTAGTGAGTAGGAAAACAATAAAGATACTCAAATTCTTTTCTCGATTTTGCCTCGATCTGATACTCGATTGTATCTGTCCAGATAAAGCCACATTTTTCCAGCAGTTTTTGGGAGGGGATATTCTCGATGGCTGTGGTCGCTCGAATCTTTGAAACGTTTATATGTGTTTGAGTATATGCAATCATTCTCGGAAGAACCTGAGAGAGGATTCCCTTTTGGCGGAATTCTTCATAGAGCCAGTATCCTATTTCAACCTGATCTGGTTTGGTGATCGGGTGAAACTCAAACATCGAAGCGATATTTACAATCTGTCCAAATCCCTGCACCTTCATTATTCTAAATACCAACGTCGATAGGTGAATCGTGCCGAGCAGATTTACGCCAATAATTCTCTGCCAATCCAAAGGTGATAGCTGATCGCAGGTAGAGGTAATGGAAAATCCGGCACAATTGATCAGCAAATCAATCTGTGGAACTTCCGCATTCAATTTCTCAATAGTCTGAGAAACCAGCTCCACATCAGAGATATCTACCACCAGAGATATTGCTTCTCCTCCGAGTTCTTTTATCGATCGTTCTGATTCTTCAAGCGTATCACTAGAAATATCAACCAAAATTAGCATATAGCCTTTTTTGACAAGAGCGAGACTTAATGATCTTCCCAATCCAGAGCCAGCCCCTGTGACCAAAGCAATTTTATCCTTCACAATTCTCAAATCTCCTGATACCACAATATAGTAATCAATTTCTATCTAGGATTGACCTATGCAAATTATCTCTGCAACAGAATCCGATACCCTTCTCATAATATCATTCCTGAAAAGACATGAGGACACCTCTCAGTTTCTTATTGATAACCTTTCTGAACACGGTCCCTACCTGACCAATCATCACAACTCTGGAAATTACAAAATCTTGAGACAAAAAAATGAGCTCATTGGTATTTATGTTCTCTCCAAAAGAGGAAGTCTGCTGATCGAAGCCCGTACAGATGTTGATTTTGAGGCTATATTGAGGGATTCACTAAAGGAACCACCACCTCTCAAAGGTTTCATTGGAAAATGGGAATTAATTCAGCCACTCTACAAGCTTTATATTCAGGACAA
>JACLAC010024898.1_pt1 | contig 15430 bp, 11 predicted proteins | sample 8027881 | NCBI WGS metagenome assembly JACLAC01 (sample SAMN15725517, study PRJNA655200) | protist metagenome | isolation source: fluorescence activated cell sorting (FACS) single amplified genomes of... | place: Spain: Blaines Bay Microbial Observatory, Mediterranean Sea | collected 2016-01-19
TAGATAAGAGTGATTTTAGTTTATTTTTTGAAATTTTTTCTAGGTTTAGTCCACCTTCAGTAGTGATTTCATTACGTTTCTCTGGAACTAAACAAATAAATTTTGGTTTTATTTTTTTTGAAATTAAAATCATTTCATCAGTTAAGGCCATTTCTAAATTAATTGGTAATCTCGAGTGTTTTTTTAACAATTTAAGATCACGATCATTAATATGTCTTCTATCTTCTCTTAAATGAACAGTTAAAGTATCAACTTTAACTTTTTCACAAACCTTTAAAGCTCTTAAAATATTAGGATTATCTTGACCTCTGGCATTTCTCAGAGTCGCAATATGATCTATATTTACACCTAATTTCATTAGTATGTTAATGACTGCCTTTTTACCTTTTCAACTTGACTAAGAGTTTTCATTTCAGCCAAGAGAAATTTTAATTTCTCAGAGTCTTCAATTTTTATGTCTATGAGAAAGGTATAATTTTTTTTTGATCTTTCAGCAATTCTTATGTTTTCAATATTAATTTGGTGTTTATCAAAGATGGAGGTAATACTGAACAAAGCTCCAGGCTGATTTTTTATAATGATTTCTATTCTTGTACTAAAATCTTTGTTTAAATTGCCATTACCCCAATTAGACCTATAAAAGTTGTCTTTATGATAATAGCCTAAACTATCACATATTGTATTATGAACTACTAAGCCTCTTCCATAAGACATTACAGAAATAATATTATCTCCATTTATTGGAGAACAGCATGTAGCGTAATTAACTGCAATTCCATTTTCATATTTACTTACATTTATTTTAGGATTGGGTTCTTTAGTAAATAGCTTTTTAACAAAACTATTTTCTAAATCTTTAAATAAATCATTTAAATCTTTACGAGACAAAAATCCACGACCCACATTTTCAAAAAGTTTGTTTTGATATTTGAAATCAGTATAACTTAATATTTTTGCATAAAGATTATCAGTTTCATTGATGTTTTTTAATTTGGCTAAATATTTTAAAATATCTTTACCAAGTTTTTCAAACTCTCTTCTTCTTTTTGATCTAAAAAAGTGTCTAATCTTTTCTCGGACTTTCTCCTTTTTTACAAACCTTATCCACAAAGGAGAGATGGTAGTTTTATCATTTAATACGATTTCAACTTGGTCACCACTTGAAAGTTTAGTTTTAAGTGGCACATCTTGCCCATTAACTTTAGCGCCAGAGCATCGGTCACCAATATCTGTATGAATAGTATACGCAAAATCTACAGGGGTTGAGTCTACGGGTAACGTGTATAATTCCCCTTTAGGAGAAAAAACATAGATTTGTTCATCAAAAAATTGTTGGGAAGTTTTATTTAAAATCAAGTGTTGTTCATTTTTTTCTTCAACATAATTTACTGCATCTCTTAACCATGCATACATATTTTGGTCATTTTCATCTTTGTTTAAGTATTTATACCTCCAATGAGCAGCGATACCATTTTCAGCAATCATGTGCATAGCTCTGGATCTAATTTGAATTTCAAATACTTTATTATTAAAAATAATATCAGTATGAATCGATCGATAGCCATTTGGTTTGGGGTTTGAAATATAATCTTTAGTTCTCCCTACTTTAGCTGAAAAATTACGATGTATTATTCCTAAGACTTTATAACAATCTCTTGTTGATTTAGTAATAATTCGAACAGCAGCAAGGTCAGAGATAGAATTAAGATCTGAATTTCTTTTATTAATTTTTTTCCAAATTGAATATGGTGCTTTTTTTCTATAGTGAATTTCTACTTGTAAATTCTCCTTAAGAATAAAACTATTGATAATATTTTCTAATTCGCGAAAAGAACTCTCTAAATTTTGAAATGTGTTATCAATCTTATCATTAATTCGATTATAGATATCGGGATGAAGATTCTTAAAAGATATGTTTTCTAAAATAGATTTCCAGTTTTCAAAACCCAATCTTTCCGCCAAGGGTGCGTATATTAAGAGGGTCTCATTACTTACTCTTTTTCTTTTTTCAACATCTTTAAAAAAATGAATAGTTTTAATGTTATGCAATCGATCAGCTAATTTAATAATTAAGACTCTGATATCCTTAGCTGTTGAAATTAATAATTTTCGAAAATTTTCTGCTTCTTTTTCTGATCGTGTAATTTTTTTTTCCTCTAAAAAATCAATTTTCGTTAAACCATCAACTAAACTGGCTATAGACTTTCCGAAAATTTCATTCAGTTGTTCTTTAGAATATTCCGTATCTTCAATTACATCGTGCAGTAAGCCTGTAATAACAGTTTCAGTATCAAGCTTTAATTCAATTAATGATTTGCAAACCTCGTAAGGGTGAACAATATATGGATCGCCAGAGGCGCGAAACTGATCTTTATGAGAGGTCTCAGCTACTTCAATTGCCTTAACAAAAAGCTTTTCATTAAAATTTTTGTCGTAGGACTGGAGTGCTGATTTAAAATCAGAGAAACTCTCACTAAAATAGCTTGATTGAAACATCAGCTATTAAAATAAACTAAAAAAAGACTTTAATCTTCAAGAAGATGGTCTTCGTTTTCTTCTTCTTTTTCCTGAACAAGTTGGTAGCTCTTAATAATGTCTTCTTTGACATCACTAACGCTAATCTTTTCATCAGCAATCTCTCTAAGTGCGATTACTGTGCTTTTATCATTATCTAGTGGTACTTGAGCTTCATTTCCTGCATTGAGGACTTTTGCTCTATGTGAAGCTAATAGCACTAAGTCAAATAGGCTATCAACATTTTTAATACAATCTTCTACTGTAACTCTTGCCATGGAAGGTTTATATGAGAATGTAGGTGTAATTTCAAGAGGAATTATTATTTCCTTAATATTCGCTCTTTTTTACGACTCCACTCCCTCTGTTTGATTGATTCCCTTTTATCATAATTCTTTTTTCCGACACCAACACCAAATTTGACTTTCGCGAGACCTTTTTCATTAAAAAAGATTTCCATTGGAACCGCCGTAAATCCTTTAGTTGTAAGTAGCCCCAATATTTTTTTTATTTCTCTTTTATTTAATAGAAGTTTTTTAACAGTTCGTATTTTCTTCTTTTCATCAAAATTCTTTTGCGTGGATATTATCTCAAAATTATTAATAAAAATTTCACCTTTTTTTTCATTAATAAAGCTAGATTGAATAGAGACCTTGCCTTGCCTTAAAGGCTTTACTTCATTACTTTCCAAGACCAATCCTGCTATATAGGTTTCTTTGATGTCATAATCAAATTTTGCTCTACGATTTAAAATAGACAATTAAATGAAATTTAAGTCTTTAAGGACTTTTCTGACTTGCTTTTTTGTCTCTGGACTCAAATCAGTTAAAGGCTCGCGTACATCTGCTTTACACTTTCCCATTAATGACAAAGCATATTTTGATGGGGTTGGGCTAGGTTCGCTAAAAAGTACTTGAGATAATGGGGCAAGTTTTAAATTAATAAGATCGAATTGGTTATAATTTTTTGTTTGCCAATAATAATGCAATTTAGAAGTTAACCTAGGTGCCACATTTGCTGTAACAGATATACATCCATGACCACCTTGAGCTAAATAACCCGCAATGGTTCCATCTTCACCAGAAATATAATTAAAATTCTTTTTCATAAAAGTTCTCATAACTAAGGGTCTGGAAAGATCATTAGATGCATCTTTAATTCCAACGATATTAGATATTTTATTAAGTTCTTTAAAACTATCATATGTTAGATCAACAATTGATCTGCCTGGAATATTATAAATAATTTGTTTTAGAGGAGTGACTTTTGCAATTTTTTTGAAATGGTTAACAAGTCCTTTTTGATTGGGTTTATTATAATAAGGAGTTACAACCAAACCGTAATTAGCTCCAGACTTATAAGCATGTTTTGTAAATTCAATAGCCTCTTTAGTGGAATTAGATCCCGTTCCAGCTATAACTGGAATTTTTCTTCCAGCTACTTTAACCGCAAATTCAACAAGCTGCATATGCTCATCATGAGTAAGCGTAGGAGACTCGCCTGTAGTACCACAAACCGTAACACCCGATATCCCCTCTTTAATTTGCCATTTCAACAGTCTAGCAAAACTATCAAAATCTACCTCACCCTTGGAAAAGGGGGTTATAATAGCTGGTATAGATCCTTTAAGCATATTTATTTATATTAGTATAATTTTCATATTTTTTATATGGCGGAGAGAGAGGGATTCGAACCCTCGGTACAACTTGCGTCGTACGGCGGTTTAGCAAACCGCTGGTTTCAGCCACTCACCCACCTCTCCATAAGTTAATTCTCAACTGATTATATTGTAGCGCAATATAGCTAATTAAACTTATTTGTCATTTATTTTATCACAATTAATAAAAAATTGGCTTTTGGCGTGTCTTATTTTTTTAATTTTTCTAATAAAATTTTATTTATCAGCTTAGGGTTGCCTTTGCCCTTAGTTGATTTTAAGCATTTTCCAACAAAATATCCCAAAACTCGATCTGAGCCACCTTGGAATTTTGAAATATTCTCTTCCTCACCGACCAATGCTTCATCAATAATTTTTTCTAGTTCACTAGTATCTGAGACTTGTTCTAATCCCATCTTTTTTACAAGCTCACTTGGCTTACCTTTTCCTTCTAAAACTTGAGGTAGTATTTCTTTTCCAGCTTTATTTGAGATCACATCATCTGAAATTAATTTTAATAAATCTGTAATATCTTTCGTAAATTCTAATAAACTAATTACATCTATATTTTTATCTTTGATGAAAGCAAAAATATCTCCAACCAACCAACTTGCAATATTTTTAGGAGCAACATCTGACTCATTAACCATTCGCTCAAAAAGAACAGTATTCTCTTTTTCTGCAATAATTATTTTAGAGATTTCTTTATCAATTTTGTACTCATTGATATATCTGTTCATTTTCTCATGGGGAAGCTCTTCCATGCTTGGCTTAATTTGACTTATTTGCTCATCTGTAAGATTAACTGGTAATAAATCTGGATCTGGGAAATATCTATAGTCATGAGAGAATTCCTTACTTCTCATTGAACGAGTCTCGCCTGTGCTAGTGTCAAACAACATAGTGTTTTGTTCTACTGAACCTCCAGCCTCCAAAACATCAATTTGCCTTTGAAACTCAAATTCAATTGCCTGTCTGATAAATTTAAAGGAATTTAAATTTTTAATTTCACATCGAGTTCCAAGTTCGCCTCCTGGTTTTCTTACTGATAAATTTACATCAGCTCGGAGCGATCCCTCCTGCATATTCCCATCACAAACATCTATGTACATTAAAGTTTGTCTTAATGAGGACATATAATTCACTACGTCGTCAGCTGAAGATAAATCTGGATAGGAAACGATTTCTAGTAAAGGAGTTCCTACTCTATTTAAATCAATAAAACTAAATTTAGGATCTATATCATGGATACTTTTTCCAGCGTCTTGCTCAAGGTGAGCTCTTTCTATTCGAATTTTTTTTGTACTTCCATCTGGCTGATCTATTTCTAAATAACCCTCACTTAAAATAGGAAATTCAAATTGGCTAATCTGATATCCTTGAGGTAAGTCTGGATAAAAGTAGTTTTTTCTCTCAAAAACAGAATGTTTATTAATTGTAAAATTTAAAGCAAATCCCGTTTTAATAGCTTTTTCAATACAAACCCAATTTAATACAGGAAGCATGCCAGGCATACCGGAGTCGATAAAATTAACATTTTCATTTGGCTCTGAACCAAATAAATTTGGAGATGATGAAAATAATTTAGAAGTTGTATTTAGTTGAGCATGAACCTCTAAACCAATTACCATCTCCCAGTTATTACTCATTAAAACTAAGCTCCTTCTCGATAAGATTTGATAATTGAAGTAGTTTTTTTTCTTGAAAGTAATTACCTATTATTTGAATTCCTAAGGGTAAGCCATTAGAACTCAATCCAGAGGGCAAAGAAATTCCAGGAAGACCAGCTAAACTTGTTGGAACAGTAAAAACATCATTCATATACATGGCTATCGGGTCCAGTTTCTCTCCAATTTTGAATGCTTCGTTAGGTGTCGTAGGTGTTAAAATAAAATCTACTTCTTGGAAAACTCTTTGGAAATCATCTTTGATTAGTCTTCTAACTTTTTGAGCTTGTCTATAGTAAGCATCGTAATAACCAGCTGATAGCACGTAAGTGCCTATTAAAATTCTTCTAGTAACTTCATCACCAAATCCAGAAGTTCGAGAATTGAGATAGATATCATCTAAGTTACTTCCCTCTTCTCTTACTCCATATCTAATGCCATCATATCTAGCAAGATTAGATGAAGCCTCAGCAGGCGCTATGATGTAATAAGTAGACAATGCATAATCAGTAGTCTCAAAAGCAACATCTAAAAACTCAACATCATATCCAGCTAGTGATTTTTTTGTATTTTCAATCTGAGCAGTTATTTCTGGGGTTACATTTTTGAGATAATCACTAGGTATCCCTATCTTAATTTTATGATCTAATTTTTTGTCAATATCTTTAAGGTAATCATCTCTTTTATGATTTGAAGATGTTGAGTCATTGAAGTCATGTTTGCTAATAGAATTCAAAATATATGCCGCATCCTCGACACTATTAGTAATGGGTCCTGCTTGATCAAGACTTGAGGCAAAAGCTACAATTCCCCATCGAGAACAAGAACCAAATGTAGGCTTTAATCCAACCAAACCACATAAACTTGCAGGCTGTCTAATTGAGCCACCAGTATCTGTGCCCATAGAGGCTACACAAGAACCTTCAGCAACAGCGGCTGCAGACCCACCAGAGGAACCTCCAGGAACAAGCTCTTCAGATGGTTTATTTTGATTCCGCCACGGATTAACGACTGGACCAAAATGGCTAGTTTCATTAGAAGAACCCATTGCGAATTCATCACAATTATTTTTACCAATAAAAATAGCCCCATCATTCAGCAATTGTTGAGTAACAAAAGACTCGTATTGAGGAATGAAATTACTTAATATTTTTGATGATGCTGTTGTAGTTATACCTTTGGTACAAAATAAATCTTTTATACCTAAAGGGATGCCATCTAAAGGCAAATTAGTTCCAGTAGAGTATCGTTCTTGAGATGTCTCAATATTTGATTTTTGATAATCTGGATCTAAAACTAAATTATAACTATTATTTTTATTTTCTTTAGCTACCTTATGAAATTGATCAAATGATTCTTGAACGCTAATTTTCTTTTCTTTTAGAGAGTTTACTAAATTAGAAATTGACTGTCTTTTTGTCATTACTCAACAACTTTTGGTACTTTAAAAAAATTTTGTGCTCGCTCAGGTGCGTTTTTTAAAACCTCTTCAGTGGTATTATTTTTCTCAATATCATCATTTCTAATAGAGACTATAGTTTCTGTCACATTGTGGAGAGGTTTTACATTAGAAGTTTCAATTTTTTTTAAATTATCGACCCACTGAATGATATCTTTCAAAGACTGAGAGTAAAATTCCTCTTTTTCAGATGGTAATTTTAGCTTTGCTAAATAAGAAATTCTTTTAATATCAATATCACTCATAATGGTGGTCGATACTATATCAGATTTTTTAGTAAGCAATATTTATAGCAAAAAATTTCTTAGCATTGACTATGGCACAAAATATATTGGAACAGCTATAAGCGATCAAACCAATATTATCTCCATTCCTTATAGAACGCTTGATAAGAAATCTTTAATGGATGAAATTATTGAAATCATCGAAAAAGAAAATATTTATGGGATTATCATAGGGATGCCCTATCATCTTGATGGTTCAGAGTCTGAGATGAGCGAACAAGTAAAAAAATTTGCACTAGAATTATCGGAGATCATTAAAAATCCAATTTTATTATTGGATGAACGACTTTCAAGTAAGGGCTATAAAACTGAAAAAAAAGACCATTTGACAACAATTCATGAAAAAAGTGCCTGTTTAATACTTGATGATTTCTTGAGTTTGTATAAAAACTCCACTAGTGGTATCTAGAAAAATCACTTCTGTAGATGACCTGTCCTTAAAGGAAATCTCCTCTGTTGTAAACAAAGCTCTTAATTTTCAAAAATCAATAAAACAAAAAAAAACGAATAAACCAAAAAACATATTTAATTTATTTTTAGAAGCTTCAACAAGAACAACGATAAGCTTTGAATTAGCTGCAAAAAAATTAGGTCATAATGTAATTAATGTAAATATTGAAAAAAGCTCTCTTTCCAAAGGAGAAACTTTTAATGACACTATGGATACACTTATAAGCATGAAACCAGATGCTTTAATTATAAGAGACAAAAATAATTTTTCCCCTCATGAGATATTTCAAAAACATAAAATCCCAATTCTTAATGCTGGAGATGGAACAAATGAACATCCAACACAAGCTCTGCTAGATTTGTGTGTAATTAAATCAATATTTAAAAATAAAAAAATTAAAATTGGAATTTGTGGAGACATAAAACATAGTAGAGTTGCTCATTCTAACATCAAACTTCTTTCAAAATTAAATCATGAAATTCATATTATTGCCCCAAACTATTTTTTAGATAAAGCTGAACTCACAAAAATTAATAAGAAATTAGTATTTCACAAAAGCCTTTCTAAACTACCTAAATTAGATGTCATTATGATGCTAAGAGTACAAAAAGAGAGAATTAGTAAAAATGCTAAAAGTTATATGAATTCTTTTAAAAAAGATTTTTGCTTAAATTCAAATCATCTTCACAATCAACCCTTCTTAATGCATCCGGGTCCTGTGAACAGAAATATAGAAATTGATAGTAAAATTCTTGATAATTACTCTAAATCGCTAATTTTAAAGCAAGTAGATATGGGCGTCTATTTAAGAATGGCTTGCCTTGAATTTATATTAAAATGATAATTTCATTTTTAATTTCCTATTTATTAGGATCTATTCCCTTTGGAAAAATTGTCACGAAGCTTCTAACTGGAAAGGATATCACTAAAACCGGTTCTCAAAACATTGGAGCAACCAATGTATACAGAAGTGTATCTAAAAAAGCTGGTTTATCAGTATTAATCTTAGATGGAATTAAACCAATAATAGCTTTAGTCATAATTTCTTATTTTTTTAATGATTTTTATCAAAATTATAAATTTCTTTATTTCTTCATAACTATTGTTGGTCATATTTTTCCTATTTGGCTAATGTTTATAGGCGGCAAAGGTGTTGCTTGTTTTTTTGGAGGCTTTTTGATGATCTCACCAATCCCTACTTTGATTTCGATGGCAGTTTGGATGGTAACTGTAAAAATAACAAAAATTTCTTCTCTTGGTGCTTTGCTATCAATATTTCTTTTGACAAGTTATCAAATAGTTTCTAATTATGGCACTTTAAACAAGGTAACAATATTCGCTATCATGCTTTTAATATTTTGGAAGCATAGCGAAAATATAAAAAGACTCATACAAGGCAAAGAAAATAAGATTAATTTATAAATGAACTTACTAGTTGTTGAATCTCCCGCAAAAGCAAAAACTATTAATAAGTACCTAGGAAGTGACTTTGAAGTAATAGCCACTGTCGGACACTTTAGAGATTTAGCAAAAAAAGATGGTGTTCAAGTCAGTGAGGATCAAAATGACATTACTTTAAACTGGGAAACAACTTCAGCTGGTTTAAAGATGATTGACACTATTGAAAAAAAAGCTTCGGGATATGAACAGATTTATCTAGCAACAGATCCTGATCGTGAGGGAGAAGCCATTACATGGCATTTAATTAAATCTTTAGAAAAAACAGTAGACAATAATAAGTTTAAAAGAATTACTTTTAATGAAATTACCAAAAATGCAGTTATCAATAGTTTTGAAAAAGCTAGAAGTGTTGATGAGCATTTAGTATCCGCTTATCTAGCTAGACGCTCATTAGATTACTTAGCGGGGTATAACCTCTCACCAGTTCTATGGAGAAAAATGCCTGGGAGTCGATCTGCAGGAAGAGTTCAATCGGTGGCCGTTAGATTAATTTATGAGCGAGAAATTGAAATTGAGCAATTTGAACCCGAAAAATTCTATAAAATTGGTATACAGGGAAAGATCAAATCAGCCGATCTAGAAACAACTATCGCCTCGTTTGAGGGGGAAAAAGTAGATAAACTATTTTTTAGAGATGAAAATTTAGCCAAAAAAGCTGAGCAAATCATTTTATCAAGTAAATTCAATATTTCTAAAATTGACGAGAGAAATGTTTCACGTAAACCTAAGGCTCCTTTTAACACCTCAACACTTCAACAAACTGCAAATAGCCAACTAAATTTTAGCGCTAGTCAAACTATGACAGTTGCTCAAGGGCTATATATGGGAGTTGATATTCAAAAAGAAACTGTTGCTTTAATCACTTATATGAGAACAGACAGTATATCACTCTCTAAAGAGTCTATTGAAATAATAAGAACTAAGATAGAAAATGATTTTGGTCCTAAATACTTACCTAAAGATCCAATAGAATACAAAACTAAAAAGAAAAATGCACAAGAAGCACATGAAGCAATTAGACCAACTGATGTTAATATTCATCCTGACTCCATTAAAGATCACGTAACCGAAGATCAATTCAAATTATATGATTTAATTTGGAGAAGAACTATTTCTTCTCAAATGGCCAATGCAGAAACTAATTTAAATGCTCTAACTATTACAAATCCTGAAGAAAGTATTCAATTAAAAGCAACATTAGGAAAGCTTGTTTTTGATGGATTTAAGAAACTTTACAATTTACAAGAAGAAGGGGAAGAACAATCATTTTCTGTTTTAGATAACTTAAATGTTGGTGATGAATATTTACCAAATACTGTAGAAATCGATGAATCGTTTACTTCTCCTCCATCTCGATTTACAGATGCAAGTTTAGTAAAAAAATTAGAGGAGTTGGATATAGGTCGTCCTTCTACCTATGCTTCAATTATTCAGGTCATCCAATCCCGAGGTTATGTAATTAAAAACGGTAAATCCTTTTACTTAAATGACAGAGGCAGGGTTGTGAATGTATTTTTGGTTAATTATTTCAAAAAGTTCTTGGAGTATAAGTTTACTGCTGATATGGAACAGCAATTAGATGATGTGGCTGCGAATAAGGCGGAGTGGAAAGAATTAGTTTTAAATTTTTGGAGAGATTTTCAAAAATTTATCGACGAGGTGATGAGCAAACCTAATAGAGAAGTTATTGATGTAATTAACGATGAACTCTCTCCGGTTATCTTTAATAAAAAAGAAGATGGAATGATTACGAAATGTACTTCATGGACAAATTGTACTCATGATGGTAGCGGTAAATTAGGTATTAAAGTTGGAAAAATTGGTGGATTTATTGGGTGTTCTAAATACCCAGATTGTAAATACACTATTTCTATTGGTAATTTTATAAAAGAGGTAAACCCCAATAACAATGATGATGATATCGTCACTTTTCCAAGAATTTTAGGAATTGATGCAGATACCAATAAAGAAATTTCAATTCAATTAGGTCCATATGGCTACTACCTTCAACTCGGGAGAGAAACTGATGATGAAAAGCCCAAAAGAGTGACATTACCTAAAAATTACGATCCAATGAACTTAGGAATGAACATAGCTAGCCAACTAATTAAGCTACCAATTACCTTAGGTCATTACCCCGAAACAGAAGAACCTGTTATAGCTAACATTGGAGCTTATGGTCCCTATGTCAAATACCAAGATATCTTTGCCTCTCTAGGGAGAAAGTTTGATGTTTTAGAAATTGGGTTAGAGCAAGCTGTTGAATTAAAGATGCATCTAATGATCTTTCCAGACCCTTAGTTATGAGAACTTTTATGAAAAAGAATTTTAATTATATTTCTGGTGAAGATGGAACCATTGCGGGTTATTTAGCTCAAGGTGGTCATGGATGTATATCTGTTACAGCAAATGTGGCACCTAGGTTAACTTCTAAATTGCATTATTATTGGCAAACAAAAAATTATAACCAATTCGATCTTATTAATTTAAAACTTGCCCCATTATCTCAAGTACTTTTTAGCGAACCTAGCCCAACCCCATCAAAATATGCTTTGTCATTAATGGGAAAGTGTAAAGCAGATGTACGCGAGCCTTTAACTGATTTGAGTCCAGAGACAAAAAAGCAAGTCAGAAAAGTCCTTAAAGACTTAAATTTCATTTAATTGTCTATTTTAAATCGTAGAGCAAAATTTGATTATGACATCAAAGAAACCTATATAGCAGGATTGGTCTTGGAAAGTAATGAAGTAAAGCCTTTAAGGCAAGGCAAGGTCTCTATTCAATCTAGCTTTATTAATGAAAAAAAAGGTGAAATTTTTATTAATAATTTTGAGATAATATCCACGCAAAAGAATTTTGATGAAAAGAAGAAAATACGAACTGTTAAAAAACTTCTATTAAATAAAAGAGAAATAAAAAAAATATTGGGGCTACTTACAACTAAAGGATTTACGGCGGTTCCAATGGAAATCTTTTTTAATGAAAAAGGTCTCGCGAAAGTCAAATTTGGTGTTGGTGTCGGAAAAAAGAATTATGATAAAAGGGAATCAATCAAACAGAGGGAGTGGAGTCGTAAAAAAGAGCGAATATTAAGGAAATAATAATTCCTCTTGAAATTACACCTACATTCTCATATAAACCTTCCATGGCAAGAGTTACAGTAGAAGATTGTATTAAAAATGTTGATAGCCTATTTGACTTAGTGCTATTAGCTTCACATAGAGCAAAAGTCCTCAATGCAGGAAATGAAGCTCAAGTACCACTAGATAATGATAAAAGCACAGTAATCGCACTTAGAGAGATTGCTGATGAAAAGATTAGCGTTAGTGATGTCAAAGAAGACATTATTAAGAGCTACCAACTTGTTCAGGAAAAAGAAGAAGAAAACGAAGACCATCTTCTTGAAGATTAAAGTCTTTTTTTAGTTTATTTTAATAGCTGATGTTTCAATCAAGCTATTTTAGTGAGAGTTTCTCTGATTTTAAATCAGCACTCCAGTCCTACGACAAAAATTTTAATGAAAAGCTTTTTGTTAAGGCAATTGAAGTAGCTGAGACCTCTCATAAAGATCAGTTTCGCGCCTCTGGCGATCCATATATTGTTCACCCTTACGAGGTTTGCAAATCATTAATTGAATTAAAGCTTGATACTGAAACTGTTATTACAGGCTTACTGCACGATGTAATTGAAGATACGGAATATTCTAAAGAACAACTGAATGAAATTTTCGGAAAGTCTATAGCCAGTTTAGTTGATGGTTTAACGAAAATTGATTTTTTAGAGGAAAAAAAAATTACACGATCAGAAAAAGAAGCAGAAAATTTTCGAAAATTATTAATTTCAACAGCTAAGGATATCAGAGTCTTAATTATTAAATTAGCTGATCGATTGCATAACATTAAAACTATTCATTTTTTTAAAGATGTTGAAAAAAGAAAAAGAGTAAGTAATGAGACCCTCTTAATATACGCACCCTTGGCGGAAAGATTGGGTTTTGAAAACTGGAAATCTATTTTAGAAAACATATCTTTTAAGAATCTTCATCCCGATATCTATAATCGAATTAATGATAAGATTGATAACACATTTCAAAATTTAGAGAGTTCTTTTCGCGAATTAGAAAATATTATCAATAGTTTTATTCTTAAGGAGAATTTACAAGTAGAAATTCACTATAGAAAAAAAGCACCATATTCAATTTGGAAAAAAATTAATAAAAGAAATTCAGATCTTAATTCTATCTCTGACCTTGCTGCTGTTCGAATTATTACTAAATCAACAAGAGATTGTTATAAAGTCTTAGGAATAATACATCGTAATTTTTCAGCTAAAGTAGGGAGAACTAAAGATTATATTTCAAACCCCAAACCAAATGGCTATCGATCGATTCATACTGATATTATTTTTAATAATAAAGTATTTGAAATTCAAATTAGATCCAGAGCTATGCACATGATTGCTGAAAATGGTATCGCTGCTCATTGGAGGTATAAATACTTAAACAAAGATGAAAATGACCAAAATATGTATGCATGGTTAAGAGATGCAGTAAATTATGTTGAAGAAAAAAATGAACAACACTTGATTTTAAATAAAACTTCCCAACAATTTTTTGATGAACAAATCTATGTTTTTTCTCCTAAAGGGGAATTATACACGTTACCCGTAGACTCAACCCCTGTAGATTTTGCGTATACTATTCATACAGATATTGGTGACCGATGCTCTGGCGCTAAAGTTAATGGGCAAGATGTGCCACTTAAAACTAAACTTTCAAGTGGTGACCAAGTTGAAATCGTATTAAATGATAAAACTACCATCTCTCCTTTGTGGATAAGGTTTGTAAAAAAGGAGAAAGTCCGAGAAAAGATTAGACACTTTTTTAGATCAAAAAGAAGAAGAGAGTTTGAAAAACTTGGTAAAGATATTTTAAAATATTTAGCCAAATTAAAAAACATCAATGAAACTGATAATCTTTATGCAAAAATATTAAGTTATACTGATTTCAAATATCAAAACAAACTTTTTGAAAATGTGGGTCGTGGATTTTTGTCTCGTAAAGATTTAAATGATTTATTTAAAGATTTAGAAAATAGTTTTGTTAAAAAGCTATTTACTAAAGAACCCAATCCTAAAATAAATGTAAGTAAATATGAAAATGGAATTGCAGTTAATTACGCTACATGCTGTTCTCCAATAAATGGAGATAATATTATTTCTGTAATGTCTTATGGAAGAGGCTTAGTAGTTCATAATACAATATGTGATAGTTTAGGCTATTATCATAAAGACAACTTTTATAGGTCTAATTGGGGTAATGGCAATTTAAACAAAGATTTTAGTACAAGAATAGAAATCATTATAAAAAATCAGCCTGGAGCTTTGTTCAGTATTACCTCCATCTTTGATAAACACCAAATTAATATTGAAAACATAAGAATTGCTGAAAGATCAAAAAAAAATTATACCTTTCTCATAGACATAAAAATTGAAGACTCTGAGAAATTAAAATTTCTCTTGGCTGAAATGAAAACTCTTAGTCAAGTTGAAAAGGTAAAAAGGCAGTCATTAACATACTAATGAAATTAGGTGTAAATATAGATCATATTGCGACTCTGAGAAATGCCAGAGGTCAAGATAATCCTAATATTTTAAGAGCTTTAAAGGTTTGTGAAAAAGTTAAAGTTGATACTTTAACTGTTCATTTAAGAGAAGATAGAAGACATATTAATGATCGTGATCTTAAATTGTTAAAAAAACACTCGAGATTACCAATTAATTTAGAAATGGCCTTAACTGATGAAATGATTTTAATTTCAAAAAAAATAAAACCAAAATTTATTTGTTTAGTTCCAGAGAAACGTAATGAAATCACTACTGAAGGTGGACTAAACCTAGAAAAAATTTCAAAAAATAAACTAAAATCACTCTTATCTA
>JACLAC010004937.1_pt1 | contig 15427 bp, 11 predicted proteins | sample 8027881 | NCBI WGS metagenome assembly JACLAC01 (sample SAMN15725517, study PRJNA655200) | protist metagenome | isolation source: fluorescence activated cell sorting (FACS) single amplified genomes of... | place: Spain: Blaines Bay Microbial Observatory, Mediterranean Sea | collected 2016-01-19
CTATTCCTCACGAAGGATAGACCAAAGAAGCTTCTATAAATTGTTCTTAACTTCACTATTCAACCACCTCCACGGTCATGTTTGCTGGCGCTTTCTCTTTTGGTTTACCCTTGTTCTTCTCCATACGCGCCTTGGTAACTACAACGCTGTCTCGTTTTACTCGTTTTTTCGAGGCGGGAGACGTTGGTTCTTCTCCTTGTTTTGATCCAGCGCAGCCCATTTTAGTCTTTTCTCTTCTCTATGCCCACTATGCCTTCGTGTTGGTGATCCTTCTCGTTTTGGTCGTAGGGAGGAGTACATTCGACCCACCTAATGTGCTATCATAATACCTTCCATCATTATTATTTTATTTTATTATTATTTTAATAATAATTTTATTACTTTATTATTATATTTTATTATTATTCTCTTCCTTTTTTTATACCACCCTGTATATATATTTTTTTGTTGATGATGATATGTTTTGTTGTTGTTGCTTCTTTTTCCTGTGTTGTTTTGGGTGTGGTGGGTCTTCACACCCTGATCATCGCATGGTGAATCCAATATGCCCCGTGAATCGACCAAGACTAGATTGATTTCCAGGACGGAATCCTTTGGAAAGTGCTCGCGAAAATAATGATTCGAAGTCTGCTACCCGCTATTCGGGCCAAATCTTCAACCTCAACTCGCCGCTTGAAGGGGTTGCTGAATGGGAACGGGAGGACTCAGAGCTCTCCAGCATTACACTCGCGAAGTTACGTGCTAACCAAAGATGCCTATACTGCAATGCACACAGAAAGCATCCAAGACAAAGAAAATTTTTGGATGAGTTATGCGCTTGAAAAGGTGGATTGGATCGATAGCCCCACTACTGCTTTAGATAGCAGCAATCCGCCTTTTTTCAAATGGTTCCCTGATGGGACTCTTAATATGTGTTACAACGCTGTTGACCGGCATATCAATAGAGGTAACGGCGAACAGACTGCAATTGCTTTTGAAAGTAACGTTGGCGGATTAACGCGAACAATATCTTACAACGAACTACTACATAATGTATCAAAGTTTGCCGCGGCGCTACACAATTCAGGGGTGAAGAAAGGGGATCGCGTTGTGATTTATATGCCAATGGTGCCAGAGGCGTTATTTGCAATGTTGGCTTGTTCGCGTATCGGCGCTGTGCACTCTGTTGTTTTTGGTGGATTTGCAGCGAATGAATTGGCTGTTCGCATCGATGATGCGACTCCCAAGGCAATTATAACTTCCTCGTGTGGAGTCGAGAGAAATAATGTTTTACCTTACTTACCCATTTTGCGCGATTCACTAGCACTTGCAAATCACACTCCAGATTCGATATTTGTCCACCAGCGACATGAAATCTCCGATAGCACTTTACCTCATTCCGAATTTGCACAGCACAACACCAGGCTCTACGATTTTTACGACGAGCTGGAGGCATCAGAGGGTACAGAATGCCAACCGTTAAATGCAAACGACCCATTGTATATTCTCTACACAAGTGGCACGACCGGAAAGCCGAAAGGGGTTTTGCGGGACAACACTCACGTGATCCCTTTGCAATGGACAATGGATAATTTCATGAACACCAAACCCGGCGAAGTTTACTGGGCTGGGTCAGACATTGGTTGGGTAGTTGGTCACAGTTACATTTGTTATGCGCCCTTGATCCAGGGATGTACCACCGTTATGTATGAGGGCAAGCCTGTTGGAACTCCAGATGCGGGTGCGTTCTGGAAAATTATTGAAAAGCACAAAGTCAACACGTTTTTCACTGCTCCAACAGCTTTGCGAGCGATACGAAAAGAGGATCCTGAATCAAAAATGATTAAATCAAAGTATGACGTATCGTCCCTAGAACGTTTTTTTGTGGCAGGGGAGCGATGCGATCCGGATACTATGATTTATTTTACGGATGTATTTAAAGAGTATGACTGTCCCGTCATAGACCATTGGTGGCAAACCGAGACTGGCTACCCGATCGCCGGATTTCAAGATAACGGCGTAGGCATTAAACCTGGGAGCACTGGCATGCCATTGCCAACTTTTGATTTACAAGTGTTGGATACGCTAACGGGGCAAGTCATTGACGAGCCAAACAAAGAAGGCAGTCTAGCATGTAAGCTTCCATTACCTCCTGGAACCATGGTATCACTGTACAATAATGACCAACGTTATGTCACATCCTATTTTACCGAGTTCGGCAAAGATTGGTATGCAACCGGCGATGCTGGGTATCGTGATGAAGACAACTATTTTCATATTATGGCAAGAACAGACGATGTAATCAACGTCGCAGGCCATAGATTATCAACAGGAGCGTTAGAAGAGGCTGTTTCCAACCACCCAGATGTCGTCGAATGTGCCGTTATGGGCGTGGAAGACAAACTAAAAGGCCATGTCCCCGTAGGGCTCGTAGTATTAGGGGGTGTAGGCAGTAAGAACGAAAATCAAGTTTGCGAAGAAGTTATACAGCTTGTTCGTGATCGTATTGGGGCGGTAGCAGCTTTTAAGAAGGTTGCAATTGTAAATGCGCTGCCAAAAACCCGAAGTGGCAAAATTTTACGCAACGTTATGAGAAACATTGCAGATGGAAAAGAATATAAACTACCTGGAACGATAGAAGATGCTACTGTGATAGATGGAATTAAAGCGAGTCTACGAAGTATAGGGTACGGCGAGGGTACTGCATGAATTACTAGGAAACATTTTCCATTTTTGATGCACGCGCACCACAGCTTAACGTCCGACCCATGCTCAGTGTATAAATAATGAAGATGTATTCGTGTACTCTCTATTAAATTAAAATATGCGCTGTTCACTAAAAAAATTACGTTTGCGATATAGTGGAAAAGCATACTACGTAAAAATAATTTTATTTTTGTAAAAGAAAAGAAAAAGAATGACTACACAACTTTAAAAGGACTTCGACGCTTGGGTAATTTCTTCGCCTACCCCAATATCCTCTGAATGATCAAGGACACACAAATTTAAGCCTTTACTAATCTTGTCTACTCGCTTAATAGTCGAAGTGAATCTGTACCGCTTTCCCCCCTTGACGGGAGACTGAGAGGGACTACTGTGTTGGTCTTCGCTAGAACCAAAGTCACAACTGCTATATATGTTTACAGTTTTGTTTCCCAAGTACTGCAAACTTGGTTTTAACGGACATATCAAATGAGACGAGGTGTTATACTCCATTTCCACACTAGTAGCTTCGCTCGCATCATCGATAGAATTTCTGCTACGCTTCGCCATGCTTGCTTGGAAAATTAGTTAATGGCTGTATGGAATACTCGGAGAAGAAAAGACAAGGTTTCACACCTGGCTGCGATATTAACAAAAGTATCGGCAGAATGTGACCGCTATGGAAACAAAGAAGCAACCCTGCGAGACGACACAATACCTAGTGCACAATCTGTTCAAGGCAATGAGATATCGAGGCAGTCAAGTCGTCTCGCTTTCCGTTTGCTTGTCCGCTGTCGTGTGTGTGCGTAAGGTCAGCACGTACCCTGACGCATGGGCTTGATGGGGAGTGTACGCTCCTCTTGCGGCACAATGCTATTACCTGCAAACAACAACAACAATAATAAAAAAAAAAAAAGGCATCTCAAAGGGTCACCACAGCGATTTCTTCAGCATTACATAGCACTGCTGATAAGAGAGCTCTGTACTGGAATGGAATACCATCAGTGCTGAAGAATAAAAATGCAGCATTCCAATACGTACATATAGCACTGGTAATAATAGCTCTGGTAAACAGCAGTGCTGAAAATCCATCACAATGCATATAATACTGTACGTATTGCAATCCTTTCCATCTCCGTACTCCACTCTAACATGCAAGAGTTAGTGAGTGATGAGTGTGTCGTAGTTTGATTTTGTTTTGTGACGACGCAAACACGCTTGTACTCAAATTTCGTAGCAATCGGCCCCTAAGTCCCCCGTGCCTCCGCTGAATTTTTCCACGGAACTGCTGCGAGCCTTTTTCCGGACAATTTGGTATCGGTGTAGCACTACGCATATAGAATACGATTGAATTATAATCTAAAAGTAGGGATATGTTCGGATAGTATATTACCCCATTATAGGGAAACCCCTGGAAGTATATGCAAAGTACTAAATTTGTAGAGTACGCAGTAGCAGTATTTCAGAGTGACACTCTAGTTCAAATTGGTAGGAGCAATGTGGTGTGGTGGAGTTATGATGAAGTTATATTAATTATTATTACATCATTTATTATTCTAGCCACAGTTAATAAAAATTCCTCTTCTTCCTCCTCTTTCTCTCTTCTTCTTTTTTTTCTTTTCTTCTTCTTTACTATTATATTATATATTATATTTATTATCATTATTATATTTATTATTATTATTATATTATTATTATTATTATTATTTTATTATATTATTATCTCTCCTTCCTTCCTCCCAAAGTTGTAAAGTAAGCCGCAGCGCCAGGCTCTAGCCGAACGAGCGCTTTGGCTAGTAATTGCGTTTCGAGAAGAAGATTGAAGGCGTTGCTTTCTTCAATAGGTTGTGTTGACTATGATTTCCCGTGTGATATTCATAATCGCTCTACTGGTCCGCCCACATGTTGTTCTGTCGTCGCCTTTACGCGGTTTACAACCAGAACAGTTGGTGGTGCGGAAAAAGATTGCAGACGACGAAGGTGGCACGCCAGTGAGTTCAGGCGCAAAAGCACCTGGTGGAAATAGCAATAGTACAGAAACGATGATACCTCGAGAGAGATTGGACACGCAGACTCCAGAAGTTGCGGAAGTAGTTAGTTACGCAATGACGTTTATAAATAAGCAGGTTGAACCAAAAAGGTTGGCAAGGGTCATTAATATAGTGAACGCGTTTAGAGAAAAGCGCACTGCAACAGACGCTACAGGATATTATACAGCGACCTTACAACTGCGTCGAGCAAATGGCCGTATTGAATTCCAGGACATCAAAGTTGGCAGAAACTTGGAATCTGGCTCGTTAGCATCGTGTACACATAAATTAAGATCCTCGGCATTTTCCATGAGAACCCGTAATTTTGGTGAGTTGGTCAGTGTGAAGCCAGTGGGTGGTAACAAAAAATCGTGAAGAGAGAATATTTTTTTTATATATTATTTTACCAAAGATACATACTCATATTTATTGTAATATACTTTTTATTAATACGTATTGCATAAAAAATGTTTATTCGGAGCTGGTGTTTTTCTCATTTATTGGCACGCACAATTTATATATATATTCGTATACACAAAATATCATCAACACATGTCATTTTTATATATGTATATATAAATTTTTTTTTCATCTCTTATTTATTTTATAAATGTAATCGAGTTCTTTTCTCTCTCTCTGAACTGCCAGTAACATTGTCAAATAGTTTTTTTCGCTTTGCTAAGGAATTACCAGCGCCGCGATCTGCAACATTCGGGCCTTTATATTTTTTGGTACTGGAATACACTTGAGCAAAATCGATCGCGGTCATTAGTTTTGAAGTGCCGTGATCCTCGGTATCAGTGGGCATCTGGTTGCTTGAATCTTGGGAGGCGCTCAGAGGCATTGGGTCCCCAGATCCACGAGACGAGCTTTTGCCATCAGCGGAAGTATTGGAACCATCAAATGGCAATGTAACGTAGTCTTCCATCATCATTGAAGCCTTATCAAACTGTAATGAACCTGATGATGAGATAAGATAACTTACGTAGGTAATAGGCGGTTCGTTGTTGCCTACAAGAAAACCCGATGGCCTGTTTATATCATAAAATATACTTCGCTCAAGCATATTGTGATTGCTAGGCATCAAACGCTCGATTCTCTCTGTTTTTTTTTGACTACATCTTTTACTATTCCAAATGTATGAATTCGTGCTTTTGCCATTATTTTTGACTGGTGAGCTAATTAGGGCACCACGACCATCATTGTCGCTCGACAGGCTCATCTCAGGATTTGCTCCATGCTGTTGAAATGCAGCGTCGTAATGGTTCATATCTTCCTCTTCTTGGCTGTCTTTTCTTGTGTTGTTAATTTTTATATCACTACATCTGCTCAAAGAACGCAAAGAATTGCTTGGCATAGATTTCACCTTTGGTGTAAGAGATTTGGAATTTATCGGGCTGCTATTAATATTGATGGATGGAGATGTTGAAACAGAAGATTCATCACAGTGGAATATATCGCTTCCATCTGAGTCCTTGGTGCTGTCAAAATTGACGTCACTTGAAGAAGCACCGATGCTGTCACACTTTTGAATCCCGAAAGTACTCTTTGACTTTAATGCTTCTACACTATCAGTACCTAAATGTTTAGCTTCGGTTCGCTTTTCCATATCTTTATCAGCTACGTCAACAACTCGATAAAGAAATTTACAGCCGTCATTATACTTTTCAATGAAACACACACAATTTTTGTCTCGAACAAACATGGGTTTCATATCAACTAAAAATTGTATGTACTTGCACAGTTTACGTAGACGATGACAGTGCGCCCTTGATCCAACTAAATTCGGTTCCACAAGCCTTCTTGAAGTATCAACAAGGAAAGGCTTATCTGCAAAATTCTCTAGGCGATCTAAAGGTGGAAACCCATAAAATTCAATTTCCTCTACAGTTTGTGGCATATGGTCTGTGCAGGTAGCATCTCCTTGATCCTTACTCAAGAGTGAATGAATGTCATCTGCGAACAAAGCATGTAGTTTCACCACGTAATTAAAAAATATTCGCTTGCAACTTGGATTACAATGCAAAAGAAAATTTGGTGCATCTGTACCGTATGTCGTCTCTTCGTTTCCAGTCGGAAAGAACAAGGACGAGCAGATCAACAACAGGGGAGGAAGAGCACCAGCAAGAAAATTTTCTTTCTCAAGAGCATCCGACGAAATCATATATGCTGCAAGCATATCAATGTACAAAGTCCACGCATTTTCTCGGATGACAGTAAGAAATCTTGCTCTTTCTTGGGCAGACAATTGTTTTGGGAAGACTCTACGCATTAATACGATACTGTTACTCAAATAGTTTCCTCGCATATTTGGTGATGGATATCGGGTTTCTTTTTCTTTTGAAAGTTCCAAAATCGTAAACCAAGTCACAAACATCATTCTAATGTATAACTTTGGGGGTAATCTTGATACGTTTCTTCTATTTTCCACACTAATACATGTCTTTGCTTTCATGTTATTATTGACCATTGAGGGACTCACCAGCAACTTAATCTTTTTTACGATATTGGTGCGAGAATGGCGTAAACAACTTGATATGTCTGTCTCCGTTTCCCATGATTCTAATTCTGTGTCTCTATTAAACGGGAATTTGTTGTGCTTATATATGCAAAACGAGAAGATTGTAGCGTGAAATATCAACACATCACGACATAATGAAGGGCACGAAGCATAGGGCGATGAGCTGTTCCATAGTCTTTTGCCCTTTTTATTATCCTCCTTGATATCATGAAAGAGTACCTTGACATTTTGTAGAGGAGCACTCTTCAACTGATTACTCCTCCCAGAATGTTCAATGAGGGAAATCATCGGTGGATTGGATGTAATCGCGCGATAATAATGATAAATGGCAACAAGATAATGTTTTTTTGCATTTGCAATAGTCCCCAACAAAAGGTGTGGGTTAATATCACTTTCGTATCTATTCAAAAAATTCGCCCGGCAATAATAGGCTTCTGCCTTACTGTAGTCTACGACTGCATTTCTCAGCGATAGAGCACTAGCCCTATACCTTTCTAAGTCGCCGAGAATAACTAGGATTCTAAAAATTTTACCCATGAGGATGAGCTTATCTTTCTTTAGATGTAATTCGCTGGCAAGTTTTTTGAACTTTTCGAGCTTCAGCTCAAAAGTTTTGAAGCTATGCCGGAAAAATGTAAGTAGGGTATCATTTAGGCGCTTCCTAGTAATCGGTTTGACACCGCTTTTAGAAATTTCAGCCCGAAAATACTTGAAAATTCCACGATACACATCTTTGTACAAGGTATACTCTAGCCTTTCGCCGTGCAAATTGTACAAGTGGGGGTCTTCCAGTAGTTTGCCACCTTCCCTCGCAAGCGCGAGATCTTCGAGCATTCCATATTTTTTAACAAGTTCTTTTTGTAAATTTAGCACGTGAACAGGTAGCTTACTTACACTGCCAGAACTTAGAAAACTTCGCAACTTACTTTTGCCATTTGATATTGCAATTTTTAAACTTTGCACCTCATTCGATGAAGGTATCATCACCCATGCAAATTTATTTGCGCCTTAATTGGCCTTGTAGGTATGCGCTTTGTCAAGTCTCCTCATCGAAAGCGAAGATATTTTTTGTAGTAATAAATGATAATAATAATAATAATAATAATAATAATAAAAAATAATAATCATCATCTCATATTATATCATATCCTATTATTATTATTATTATTATTGCGAGCGATGCTATAATAATAATTGTAAGTAGTAAGAAGAAGATAATATAATATAAATACACTAATAATAAAGAAAGAGAGGGGAAAAGAAGAAGACAGAATAACGTAGAGAGGATTTCAGATTATAATTAGGGCTAGTAGTAGCACTATGTATTTTGAAAGAAAAATGCTAGAAAAAAACTTTAGCATACTAGAAAGATAGACTACAGTATTACTAGGAACTAGACGACTAAAATGGAATTCAACAACATCCCCTTCTACAATTATTTTAGTGCTATTGTATTGGCTATTATTGTCGTTGTAAATTCTAAACTCGCACACATCATCCAAAACGACCTCCCCAACCATTGTTAAAATTATTGCTATCAAACGTACTTCCATTACTACCCTGTTGTTTTTTTACGTCGTAGGCAACGCTATAATCAACAACATTTAGATCTCTTCTCGGGCTATTGAACCTTGACACATCCTTTCCAAAAAATGTTCTGACATATTGCCGCCTTTGTGACCCAACCATGAGCATCTTGTCTTTCCTTTTCGACCTTTCAACCAAACCGCTCTTTTGGCGTAGCGCACGCAGCAGCTTTGCGCCCTCTTTAACGCGGTTTGTTTGTCTATTTAAGTGTGTAACAGCCTTCATGATATCGGGAAGTACACTGTATCGCTCCAGTAATTTGTCCCCACTAATTGGTGTGGGCTGTCTAGAAATACTTTCCTTTTTTGGAGAGTCTTTAACGATACTCGCCGACATTTTCGAGTCGAAAATATTGGTCTTACAGTAAGACAAATCCACAAGAGCGGGGCTTCCGAATTGTGAAGGTGGCTTTTTATGGTAGTAATTGGAAGACTCATAACCAACGCGATGCAGCATTTGCTTCTTGCCCGCATCGCTGGTTTTTCCTGATCGACTCAAATTTGATCGTAATGGGGAAATTGGGGGATGCGATTCGCTGATGATTTCTGCAATGGGCATCTTCCAGGTTCTACCAATTCTATTTGATGTCGTGCTTTCCCTTTTGAGCGATTTAGAATATTTTGGATAATTCGGGCGTTGTGGAATTACAGACGACCATAAAGCATTTTGCTTCGCCTTTTTTGTTTGAGCACAAATATCGGTTTGTATCCCAGCAGGTACACTACTGAAGCTTGCAGTACCGGAAGCATAAGTAGTGCTGAGATCAAAGCTGCAGCAAAAGCAGAAAGGGACGCAGAGAAAAACTTTTTAGTCATAAATGCGAAACAATTTGAATCATCGTACATGAAAACACACAAATTGCTAGTCAAAGCAAACATGTCTCGTATGAAAAACTCGGTAAAGATGCAAGAATTAGAGCGTGATGCACGGTGGAACAAATGGCGAGGTTTTGCTCGATGTTGTAAGAGCGCTTTTGTCAAGGCCGTACTAGAGCAGCACTTGTTAATTGAACGCAAAAAGCATATGGTCTATAGTCATACGGTAAGAACCCGAGTTACTAAAGGCGCAACTAAATCCGATATGAGAAGCTTTGTTCGTGGTGAAACTTGGGAGGATCTGATGTCCCGAATCAAACCAAGCGCCCCGCCATTGATTTTATACTCAAATATGACAGAGCAAAAAATGCTAGACTTTGTAATGAGCGGCTTGCTCATGCAGTTAAAATTCGACAAGGAACTAGATATGAGAAAACTGCACATATGGGACGAGGAAGATGACAAAGTGAGTAAACGAAGAGAGGAAAGGCAGAAAAAGGCGGCGGTACTGGCGGACGACGGTTCAAGCGCCTAACCCCAACGGTGGCTCGTTTTCACTCTAAAGTTTCTTCTTTATTACTTACTACTGTGGTGGTATATTTTTCATCATTCCTCTCCTCTGCCCCTACTACTCCTTTAACTTCTTCTGTTTGGCCCACTTCTTAATAGGGATTTCTGTACTAGCAATACTCGTAGTACTGTTCATCAAGATGGGGTTGAAATTTCAAAAAAATCATCAGCGTCGTCGACTTGTAGTTGTCTGCTATTGTTCTTACTGTACCAATGTTGTTAATATTACATTACAATGTTGTGGTGGTTTAGTAGTAAAAAAAACTTAATAATCTGAAATCTAATTCTTCTTTTCTTCTTCATCGCTTCTTATATCATCTGTATTATTATATTGGATTAGTTAAAGACTCCCCTCGATCATTGCAATTTCAACGACATTTTGAGTGCAACGCTCCTGCAGGCGGACATCTAATACACAAGGCTGGCACAAAAGTAAGCACAGGCTATTTCGATTCTTCTGGAAGTGTGATGTCGCAAGTACGAGTAGCATGGGAGACGCTGACGGCCTATTTGTCGCAAGGGGATTCTGCGTCAAGTACTCACACCCAGGCCATGCCTGAGAAGCGGTTTCAGTCTCTGTTCTTAGACTTGAAACACGCCAATTTGGATGCGTTGTTTATTTCGTGGTACTTGGATCACATAAGACAAACTTTTACCAACTTGGCACCGAGGTTTTGGGGAAATTTTCCCATTAATGTGCACGACACGACGCAGTCTGAAGTTTTCCAGGCAGTCGCGCTTGCTCACAGCACTTACTTGCAAACCAAAAGTGGCTCAGAAACCCTGGTCCAGACTTTAGCATCAACGGCCAAAGACTCAAACGAAAACAGCTTCATATCAGCCCATGCGTTCTTAGATCGTTTCCGTGCACTGGCAACTTCCGCTGTATTCAACGCTGCGCCACCGAATTTTCAAAATTATATGTTTATGTATTTTAAGAAAACGTTTTATGACTTTCGCAAACAAAAAAAGATGTGCGACCGTATTAACAACCAGGATAACATGAGGGACTCCTCTGATGAAGATGGAGAGGAGAGTGAAGAAGAAGAAGAAGAAGATTTAGAAATCATTGAAGGGAGAATTGAAGCATTTAGGATGTGTGTTTCGAGACTCCGTGAGCTAGGTTGGTTAGGCCGGTTTGAGGAAGCGTTTACGGAGATGCTGTATGTTGAGCTAGACGAATACATCATGACCTTATGTAGGGATGAATTTGAAGAAGCATTTTTGGACAACCTAGTTCGATGGGCAGACGAAAATGTGTGTTGCTGGCTGCAATCGCTATTTGCTGGCAATAGCGACGAGCCTACTTCAACTGCAATGTTATCGCCCGGCGAACCAAGCGTCCAGGCTTGGAAATCAAGGCTAAAGTTTCATTTGTACGAGAGGTTTTGCGAGCTACGAACTTCAGAACTCTTTGACATCATCAAGTTATTTCCGGATAGTCAGCCCGCCCTATTAGATTTCCGAACAGCCTTAGAGCGTACACATCAACAGAAAAAAATCATACGGTCTTTGCAAGGTGTATTGCAGCGTCGATTGCTCCATCCTGGAGCAAACACTTCCCAAATAATTGATATCTACGTAGCCACAATTAAGACATTAAAAATACTAGATCCGACAGGTATTTTGCTCGAGTCTATTAGCGAACCTATCAAAGACTATCTGCGGGGGAGGCATGACACCGTACGATGCATTGTTGGTAGCCTGACAGACGACACTTCTAGCGATTTATTTGAAGAGCTGGGGCGTGGAGAGGCAAAGCCAATTGAGCATGACGACAGCGATGCGGACGATGATTATGACGCAGATACAGGCGGTGGGGAAAATGGCCATGACAGTGGGAATGATGTGCATGGAAAAGGTAATCCTCAGGAATGGATGCCTGACCCTATCGATGCTGACCCGACAAAGACCTCAAGAAGTAGGCGCAGCAACGACATTCTTAGCATGTTGGTTCAAATTTATGGTAGTAAGGAACTATTCGTAACTGAGTATAGATTTATTTTGGCCGATAAGCTGCTTAAAAGAGATGATTTCGATACGGACAAAGAAGTCCGTACCCTCGAATTGTTAAAGTTGCGTTTTGGGGAAAGTAGTATGCATTCGTGTGAAGTCATGGTAAAGGATATTGCAGATTCCAAGCGCGTCAATACAACCATTCGTGATATGAAGGAAAAAAAAGGTGTTGTTTCGCCCGAGGCATCTTCCGTGTTGGGTGCTACCATCGTGTCGCGCCATTACTGGCCACCCTTCAAAGGGGAAGAAGTGGAATTTCATGGGAAGCTACGAGATTATTATGAAACATTTTCAAACGACTATGGTGCCCTAAAAGCCCCAAGGAGCGTTGAATGGAAGTCAAATCTCGGTTTTGTTGAGATAGAAATTGAAATAGGCGGGGTGACTCGCGACTACACGGTTAGTCCAGCCTTAGCATCTACTATCATGATTTTTGAAGATGAAGAGGAAGTAACATTACAGACGGTTGCGGACATTTTAAAAGTAGCCGAACCGGTTGCCAACAAGTACTTAAATTTTTGGGTGAATAATGGGATTCTGAAAGTAGCAGAGAATCAGAAACGTTCCGGTTCTGATATTTTGTATGTCCGCATGAAACAGATGGGATCCGAGGAAGTTGAATCTGCTACAACTGCTGGACAAGAAGATGACAGTGCGGAAGCAATAGAAGCAGCGAAGAGAGCCGAGTTGGAGAAGGAAATGCACGTGTACGAATCATACATTTTAGGAATGCTTCGAAATTTCAATTCTTTGCCACTTGATAGAATCCACAATATGTTGAAAATGTTCGTTTCTTCAGGAGAGCACAAGTATGATAAGGAAATCGAATCTCTTGAACAATTTTTGGATTCAATGTGCAAACAAGAGAAGTTGGAGACTGACGGCTTAATGTATTCGCTACCGAAATAATTTCTCACGTGTGTGGCAAGATGCGCTACGTAAAAGAAAAAAAAAAAAGTATTTTTGATTTTTGAATATTTTGAAATAACATAAAATATATTAATTACTCGTGTACATGTGTGTTTCAAATATATTTTTTCAAAATTTACACTCTCGTATACATATATACATATATATATATATATATTAGGAAAACCTAGAGATGTCACAAAATAAAAAATTTCTACCAGGAAACCTATCAGATAATATATTTGCATTTGTTATGAGGTAGTAACCTAGTACGTACAATCGGAGCTTCTTATTTCTTTTTTTTCTTCGAGTGTTTTGATCTCCTAGCCGCGGCTTCTTGCACAGCGATTTGCGCGGCGGTGAGTTGCTTTTTCTTTTTGGTCGCTTTCCCACCGTCATTCCCACCGTTTGTTTTGCCGCCATTATCGCCACTGCTATCGGTTTTCTTCCCTTTTTTCTTCTTCTTCTTTTTCTTCTTATTGCCACCTCCCTGCGTTGCTCCGGGGATGCCTAAAAACTCCAACGCGCTGGTTGCTGCTGCTGTTTTTGTGGTTTCGCTAACGCTTGAATTGGCATCAATTTCCTTCGATTTTTCGTTGCTAGTACCTCTATTCATATCGCTATTGCTGAATTCGGACAACAAGCTGTCGAAATCCTCCGTATCTACAGTCTTTGGTCCTGCTTTAGTAGGAGATACAATTGTAGGAGCGTCTCGCAAAGTTGCGGAACTTTGATCTGCAACGGCGTCTTCCACACTTAATTCACTCAGATCACTTTGTTCGGTCAAACTTCTTGGCCTGCGTACAAAAGTGCTTCGTTCGGGTAAAGTTGGTGGCAAAACATTGAGCATTGAAGCCGCATGCTGGGACATATCGGCCCACGATATGTCGTCAGCAGGTACAAACTTACTTAGGTGTACTCCAGCCAGGGCAGTAAAATATGCATTTGCAGGGTCATAATCTTCATATCTCGCCCCACCGCTGCCCTTTGCCCTTTCATTGAGGGCGTGAAACATTGTATCGCTAGGTTTGCGTCGAAATTGCTTGTCTAGATGTTCCTGCTCGGACTGAACGGTCACATGTAAAGTGAATGCGTCAGAGTTGGCTTGGCAGCGGACATGGCGTCGGGCATAGGCACCGCAAAAGGTAGCAGCACATAAAGAAGATAGAAGAAGAAGAAGAAGAGAATCAACAAACCTCGTCATCAGTCATCGTCGTATAATAATATAGTAGTGGTAGTGTAGTAATAATAAATAAGCAGTAGTCCCTGGGCAGTCCAGTAGTTTAGTGCGTGTTGTAATACTATAATACGATACACTATATACGGTGTAAAAAAAGCAGGACTAATTCATCTCCTACAACAAACATGTTCGTGGTCAGGGTTGTACTTCAGCGACCCATTTGAATAGTCATCCATGGACCTTCCTAGGAGCCGACGCTGCGGTTATGAAAACAACTCAATATTGGGCTGTTTTCGAAATATTAAAAACAATGAATATAAATTCTTTTAACTGTACCGTCCATCAGAGTCACAATACTGCATACTAAGTAAAATGGACGAAAAGAAGTCTATTTCCGCACTTTTGCATTCCCCGGAGGCTTCACCAATTGGTTGGCCGTCAATGTGGGAGTGAAATAGTGTTGTATAAGAAAATAGCAGGGAGATAGCGTTGCCTGGGCCTGGATAGCATGGTAGCAGGGAGATAGCGTTGCCATGGTAGCAGGGAGATAGTGTTGCCTGGGCCTGGATAGGATTGTAGCATTGATATAGCGTTGCCTGGGCCTGGATAGGATGGTAGCATTGAAATAGCGTTGCCTGGGATAGGATGGATAATTTAAACTAAGTTTAAATACATAATTTACGTAGAATTGGTCCATCCACTAGCTAAGGGATGTATAGCATTGTTGTCGGACGTGAAAAGGCCACCATTATTCATTCATGGCAGCCAATGATTAAATAAAATAGCTATCAGAAAGGAAAGGAGGAAATAAATAAATGGAGGAGGAAGAAAAAAGAAACAAAAAAAACAAAACAAAAAAAAAGAAAAGCAAAGAGAGAGCAACAACAAGGCATAACTAACAAGAAATAGCACTTGTCCCATCCACATGACATTAATACGTAGTAATCAGTATACAAGAAGATTCGGAGGAGGACTGACGCCCATCATCATCCACAATTATTTTTTTGTTATAATATTTAGCGACGTAGCTAGTGTGTATGTATACATGAAATAGAATGGTGGTGTCCTTTGACCTTCATTACCATCATCCTTCCTTATGCAATGCTGCAACGTTGAT
>JACLAC010008332.1_pt1 | contig 15426 bp, 12 predicted proteins | sample 8027881 | NCBI WGS metagenome assembly JACLAC01 (sample SAMN15725517, study PRJNA655200) | protist metagenome | isolation source: fluorescence activated cell sorting (FACS) single amplified genomes of... | place: Spain: Blaines Bay Microbial Observatory, Mediterranean Sea | collected 2016-01-19
TCTGAGGATTTATTTTTGAAATAAATGTAATGGATCGTTGGGCTTGTTTATTTACTAGATATTAGTTTTCTTAAGAGAGTTTTTGATCATGACCCTAAAAACGATGTCATCTTGTTTTATAGCTGTTTTCAGTTATTTCTTATCTAGTTTTTCTGCAGAGAAACCCAACATTGTTTTTATCATGGCCGATGATTTAGCTTGGGCCGATGTTGGTTACAACGGGAATGAATTTTATGAAACACCCAATATCAATCGTATTGCGAATCAAGGAATGATCTTTGATCGAGCTTATTCCGGTGGTCCAAATTGCCTTCCGACGAGGGCTTGTCTTATATCAGGGATGTATTCCCCTAGAACTCAAATTTATACCCCAGGTACCAAATCGAAAGGGAGTACCAAGTTTATGCAGCTTAAAGTACCAGCTAAAGGGGAAAATGCATCGTGGGAGACCTTTCCTAGCTTAGGTTCACTGTCTCCAGAAGTTACATCTATTGCTGAAGTTTTAAAAACCTCTGGTTACACTTCAGCACGATTTGGAAAATGGCATGTTGGAACAGATACACAAGGTTTTGATATCAGTGACCCAAGTGGCAAAGGGGACGCCATTGGTAAAAAGTTTTATGGTAATATCGATGTTGCCGAATGGCTGACGGATGCGAGTGTTAAATTTATTGATGATCATGCTGACCAACCTTTTTTTCTTTATTTAGCTCACTGGGATGTGCACACGCCCATTAGGGCGAGAAAAGAAGTCGTTAAAAAGTACGATGATAAATTTAAACAAGGGACCTGGTCTAGAAAGTGGAACACCACTTACGCTGCCATGATTGAGGCGACAGATACAAGTGTGGGGCGAGTTTTCGATAAACTTAAAGCTGAAGGCCTACTTGATAATACGCTATTTATTTTTAGCTCAGATAATGGCGGTCATGCCGGGGCCACAACTAATGCACCTTTAAAGGGAGCAAAAGGAGCTTTTTTTGAAGGAGGTGTTCGAGTGCCAACTTTTATGCATTGGTCTAAAACAATCACCGAAGGGACACGGTGTAACACTCCTATTACAAGTGTTGATTTTATGCCGACATTTGCAAAAGTTTCTGGATCTAAATTACCAGATAATCAAGAGGTGGATGGGCGATCTATTTTACCTCTTTTAAAAGGAGAAACAAAAACAGACTTAAATGAACGAGCTATATTTTGGCATTACCCACTCTATTTACAGGGCACGGGTGAGGGGATGGTGCTTCCTGTTCACAGTACTGAAAACATGTATTGGCGAGCTGTGCCTTCGAGCATGATTTGTAAAGGTGATTGGAAATTGATTCATTATTTTGAAACAAATAGCACCAGCTTGTTTCATATTAGCGATGACCCTTCAGAAACGACAGACATGAGTGAGTCTCATCCTGAAAAATCTGCTGAAATGTTTCGTGAATTACAGACATGGCAAAAAAATACGAATGCCATCGTCCCTAAACAAGTGAATGAAACGTTCAATGCAGTAACGAATCCTAATAAAGTTTCTAAAAACAAAAAAGTTCGAAAGAAGAAAATATGAAAACAATTCTACATTTACTGACCTGCCTGTTTATTGCTCAATTATCCTATGCTGAAGGCCAGCCTAATCTAATTTATATCATGGTAGATGATATGGGAGTGGGTGACTTAGGCTGTTATGGTCAAAAGAAAATCAAAACACCTGAACTCGACCGTATGGCTGAAATGGGGATGCGTTTCACTCAACATTATGCCGGAAGTGCTGTGTGTGCTCCTTCACGTTGTATTCTCATGACAGGTAAACATGGAGGGCATGCTTATATTCGAGCAAATAGTCCTGGTTATCCAGGTGGGCAAACGCCAATACCTAAAGGTACAGAAACTCTTGCCACCATGTTGAAGCGTGAGGGTTATGCCACTGCTTGTGTGGGTAAATGGGGGCTTGGAGGGGCTCACAATGTTGGTGGAGCTAACAAACAAGGGTTCGATCTGTTTTTTGGTTACTACGATCAACGTCATGCTCATGAATATTATACGGACCATTTGTGGAAAAATGACCAAAAAGTACCTCTAGATGGGAAAACCTATAGTCATGATCTCATGACCAAAGAAGCCTTCCAATTTATGGATGAAAATCATGTAAATCCATTTTTTTTATATTTAGCTTATACCATTCCACATACAAAATTTCAAGTACCTGAGCTTGGGCAGTATGAAGACAAACCATGGGAAAAGAATCATAAAACACAAGCAGCCATGATCAGTTATCTCGACCGTGATATAGGCCGTCTTCTAAAAAAGCTAAACGATTTAGGCATTTCAGAAAACACGCTAGTGACTTTCACCAGTGATAACGGAGCACATGGCCAAAGTGGAACTGGAGAATTCTTTAACGCGACAGCTGGTTTAAGAGGGATCAAGCGTTCTCTTTATGAAGGAGGCGTACGAACGCCTTTTCTAGCCTATTGGCCAGGTAAAATCAAAGCTGGTAGTACCAGTGATCACATTTCAATCCACTATGATACAATGGCGACTTATGCTGAACTAACTGGAGCGACCCCTAAATCATCTCATGATGGTATTTCTTACCTTCCCACATTGTTGGGGAAAAAGAAAGATCAAAAAACACATGATCATTTATATTGGGAACTCTATGAAGGCAAAGCTAATCGAGCTGTCAGAATGGGTAAATGGAAAGGGGTTTATCCTGACTTGAATAAAAATGAAACCTTTCAGCTTTTTAATTTAGAAAAAGATGGAAAAGAGATGACGGACCTATCGACTCAGTATCCTGAAATTGTTGAAAAGCTCCAAGGTATTATTAAAAAAGAACATGTCGATAATCCTTTTTGGAACTTAGCTAGCAAAGGCTTCAACGCTAAGGCCGCTTGTGACGCGAATGGTGTCGTGCCTATGAAAAAGAAACCTAAGAAAAAACCTAAAAAATAAAGTTAAACCCAACTTATAAAATTGAGAATCATACTTCATAAATACTTAAAGAAGCAGATGCAAAACCAGAAGTAGGGATTTGAGTGCTGACTATTTTCAGCACTCAAACCATTTTAGATGGTTTATGTAAGTATGTCATGTAATATATGGGATTCTTCAACGCCTGTTAAACGTTGGTCTAGCCCCATATATTTATAACTGACTTCTTCGTGATTTAAGCCTAACTGATGCATAATGGTGGCATGAATATCGCGTAACTCTGTTGGCTTCTCTTTGATGGAATAGCCCATCTCATCTGTTTCGCCATAGGAGACCCCACCTTTAACACCACCGCCGGCCATCCAGATAGTGAAAGCATCTTTATGATGATCTCGGCCTGATTTTGTTTTTCCACCTGTTCCTGTTTCTCCTTGAAGCATAGGAGTTCTCCCAAATTCAGCGGCCCAAACCACTAATGTTTCATCTAATAAACCCTGTTGCTTTAGATCTTTTAATAGACCAGCAATGGCTTGATCGACCTCTTTACATTTTTTAGGTAAGTTTTTATCGAGTGAGCTATGATGGTCCCAAGAAGAATTAAATAACTCTACACAACGAACTCCTTGCTGAACTAAACGTCTTGCTTGTAGGCAATGTTTACCAAAAAGATTATCTCCATACATATCTCGAACATATTCGGGCTCTTGTTTTAAATTAGTTAAATCAGGTACAGAGTCCTGCATGCGGTAAGCTAAATCATACTGTGATATTCTTGTTAAAGCTTCTGAATCTTGAGATTTTAGGTAAGACTCACGGTTTAATGCATTGATATCATTTACGATATCTCGACGATGTTCGCGCTTCATGCCTTTGGGGTCAGATAAAAATAAAACAGGGTCGCCCGAACTTCTAAACTCGACACCTTGATGAACACTGGGTAAAAAGCCATTATTCCACAATTGAGCTCCAGCTCCAGGAACGCCACCAGAGACCATCACAACATAAGGTGGTAGGTTTTTATTAGAAGAGCCTAAACCATGAGATAACCATGACCCCATAGATGGGTTACCCTGACGATTGAGTCCAGTGTGTAGGCATAATTGAGCTGGTGCGTGATTGAACTCCTTGGTGTGAAGAGAACGAACAAAAGCCATATCGTCAACACACTTACTCATATTGGGTAATAGTTCGGACATCCATTGTCCGCTTTGACCATGTTGTTTAAATTTATAAGGCGATGCCATCATTTTTGGAACACCGGTGATGAAGGCAAATTTTTTACCTTTATACAGTTTTTCTGGAGCATCTTTACCATGCCACTTATTTAGTTCAGGTTTATAGTCGAAAAGGTCTAACTGAGATGGGGCTCCCACCATGTGTAGAAAAATCACGGATTTAGCTTTTGGAGCAAAATGCAACAACTGTTTTTCAGTGGCCATTCCAGGAAGAGCGACACTAGTTAAAGCAGCGGTGCCAGCCTTGAGGAAATTTTTTCTATTTAATTGAGTCATCTGTTTATCTCCTGGTAATTGTTTCGTGCATGTTGATCATCACTGTGGCTAGAGTGAACCATTTGTCATGGCTCTCGTGTCGAGTTTTTTCAGATTCACGTTTTAACATATTGCTTAAAATGTTTAACTCTTTTTCGTCTGGGTATCTTGAGGTACAAAGGTTGAATCCATATTTTATTTTAGCTTCATCGTTATGAGCGAGTTCGTTGCCCTTGATTTTTTTGGCTAAGGCTTGCGCTGCTTCGAGATAGACTTCGTCATTCATTAGGGTTAAGGCTTGCATGGGAGTGTTGCTTCTGGTTCTTTTAACCGCACATGCGCCGCGATCTGGAGCATCGAAATTTGCAAAAGAAGGATAGTGAGCACTGCGACGCCAAATCGTATAGACACCTTTTCTATAACGGTCTTCACCCTTAGAAAATTTATAACTATTATCAACTTTACCAATGACTCTCCATACTCCTGGAGGTTGAGGCGGTTTCACCGCAGGACCATACATTTTATCTGAAAGTAGACCACTAAATTGTAGAACGACATCTCGAATGGTTTCAGCTTTCATACGAAGTGGGTCCGTTCTGCTATAGTATTGATTGGTTGGGTCTTGGGTTAATTTTTCTTTTTTCGTGATCGATGACTGACGATAGGTTTTCGAGAGGACGATCTTTTTATGAAGACTCTTCCTCGACCAATTTTCCTGAAAGTCTGCAGCTAACCAATTCAATAGTTCAGGGTGAGTTGGAGCTTCACCCTGTTTGCCTAAATCTTCAAGTGTGATAGATAAGCCTTTGCCAAAAAATTCGGCCCACCAGCGATTTACAACGGCTCTAGCGAGGAGTGGGTTTTTCTTATCCATCAGCCATTGAGCTAGGCCCAATCTATTTTTAGGGGCATTTTCTGGCATGGGGTGAAGAAAATCAGGTGTTTTTGAAACAACTTGTTTTCCAGGGTTCGTGTGTTCACCACGCAGTAAAATATTTGTAACTCTAGGTTGAGTCATTTCTTCCATGATGCGAGTGACTCTAGGAGATATGGCAGATATAGTTGCATTGACTTTCTTTAATTGATTTGTCATACCATTTAGTTCAGTATGTTCACTATACTTTTCTTTGTGAAGGTTCTGGCAGCTTTTCATGTTTAGTTTTTTGATAGTTTTAGGGTCAGCCTTTGCATCTGTCTCTAAACTTCTCACTGCTGCAATGTAGTTTTTTTCTAGCTTGGCTTTTGACTGAGTGGCTTGCTCGTAGTCTTTCTTTGAGCCTTTAAGGTACTGTTTATGGTCTGAACCTGTGTAATAAATAGTTCGTCCTTTGCCATTATTCCCCATTCTAGTTTCAATTTTGGTATTGTTAAAAAAGGACATAAAGCTGTAGTAATCTTTGATGCTGAATGGGTCATATTTGTGGTTGTGGCATTGAGCACAGCTAACACTGCTACCTAAAAAAACAGTCCCCATAACATCGACTCGTTCCATCACTTGTTTGATACGGTCGTGCTCGACATCGGTACCAGCTTCCATATTGACGGTGGTGTTTCGGTTGAAACAAGTGGCGATTAATTGCTCATCGGTTGGATTGGGTAATAAGTCACCGGCCAATTGTTCGATGACAAATTCGTCGTAAGGTTTATCGCTATTTAAGGCTTTAATGACCCAATCACGGTAAGGGTAAACATCTTTAAAACCATCGCGTTGATAACCATCAGAATGAGCAAAACGAGCCAGGTCGAGCCAATGAGTGGCCCAGTGTTCTCCATAGTCTTTTGATTTGAGTAGTTGATCGACGATCTTTTTATATTGTTCTAAAGAAGGGTCTTTTTTGAAGCGTTCGATTAAAGTCAAACTGGGAAGTTGTCCTGTTAAATCTAAACTAACACGGCGAATAAGCGACTCTGGGTCAGCTTCTGTTTCTGGTGCATAGCCAGCTTTTTCCATTCTATCTAAAATAAAATGGTCAATTTCATTTTCTGGCCAATTTGTATCTTTCGTTTTTGGTAAAGCTACTTTAGCGATGGGAGCTAAAGACCAGTTTAATTCTTCTTCATGAGAGGCCTCTTCTGGCCAGTGAGCACCTTCGATAATCCATTGTTTGATTAGTGCAATTTGCTCCTCTGCTAGAGGGCCTTTGGGTGGCATGTATTCGTCTTCGTCGGTTTCTATGAGTTTTCTATAGAGAAGACTCTCTTCTGGTTTATTCGGTTGTAGGATGACCTCACCATTTGGGTCACTAAAAGCATGTTTTCTGGAGTGAAGAGCTAAGCCACCTTTATCTTTTTCTTCACCATGGCATTTTGTGCATTTAGCTTCAAATATGGGCTGAATGTCTTTTTTGAAATCGACCGTTCCGTAAGCAGGTGATAAAAAAGACAGTAAACATGGGATTAAAACTAGGATAATTCTTTGAATAACAGACAAGTTAAAAGACATAAATTTCTCAAAAAAATACGCAAGTGATTGGATATGTCGCTCACTACCCATAAATTGAACATTATTTTAAAACTTTTTTAAAAATAATTCATATCACCATAAATGAGGGCCTTTTTCGCATTATATTAAGCTTATTCGCTTGAAGTGGTTCAGATTTAGCTTAAAATTGTAGGTATGAAAGTAAAAATCACCTTATTGAGTCTTTTTTTGTCTATTTCGAGCCTATTTTCAAATCCTTGGCCTAAGGAAGTTCAGGACATTCAGTACAAGTCTGAAATAGACCAAAGCATGCAACCAGCCATGATGTATGTGGCTAAACAAAAGAACCGACCTTTATTGGTCGCTTTACACACATGGTCTCATAATTATAAGCAAAGTGGGGGAGCTGTGTATGCAAAATGGTGTATTGAAAATGATTGGAACTTAATCCATCCAAATTTTAGAGGCATGAATAAGCAGCCTCAGGCTTTGGGTTCTGAGTATGTTGTGGCAGATATTGAATCGGCTTATGAGTATATGATTAAAACTTACTCTATTGATACGAATAAAGTTTATTTAACAGGAGTTTCAGGTGGAGGGCATGCATCTCTTTTGATGGCAGGTCGAAAACCTCAAATTTGGGCAGGTGTATCAGCTTGGTGTGGCATTTCGGATATAGCACAGTGGTGGAAAGAAAAGCGTGAGGTTGGGCCAGAGCGTTATGCTGACCATATTGAAGCTGCTTGTGGTAACCCTAAAAATGAAAGTTTTTTTAGTGAATGTAAAAAACGATCTCCTTTAACGTATTTGAAAGCGGCTACCCAAGTACCTTTAGATATTAGCCATGGCTTACACGATGGTAGAAAAGGGAGCGTGCCTTTTACTCACTCTATTTATGCTTTTAACGAAGTTGTGGGTGAGAAGGATAAAATTTCTAACACGGTTACGGCTAAGTATTACGATAGTTTAATCGCACCAAATTCAGATGAGCCTTTAACAGATAGTTTGTATGGATCAAAGCCACCTGTTTATAGAAAGCAAGCTGGTGTAGCACGCCTAACCATTTTTGATGGTGGCCATGAAATGATACATTTGGCGGCCTTAAATTGGTTGGCCAACCAAGAGAAAGGTAAGCCAGTGGTATGGGATATTAAGCAACCTATTTCTTTTAAGACAGCTAAAGACGATGCTAAAAGTGGCTTATAGCCTATAAGCTACAAGCCAACTAGATTAGTTATGCAAAACTCGGTTTAGCTTTGAATACTTCAGAGTAACTTTTAGCATTAAATACGATTATTGCAATGTTTAAAACAGTCACGATTAAGGCAGGTAAAATCCCTTGAGGGTCTAAAGCTAAATGAAATAAAGTAATGTTAACACTGATCGGAGCGAGTAAGATGGCTGCCAAGGCTAAAAATCTACCAGAGACTAAAAGCAAACCAACACCAATCTGAACTAGTGCAACGGTGGGGAAAAGGTAACCGGATTGATGAATGGCTCCTAATAATTGACCGGCTTGTTCAGGGGCAGGTGGCATAGGTAAGAAACCGAAAAATTTATTAAACCCAAATACTAAAAGTATAAAAGCTAATAGGAGTCTTGTGATAAGTTGTAGGTGTTTCATGATGGATGTCCTTATGAAATTAGTAGTTTAAGTTTTGAATATGAGTTTGAGCTTCTGTGAGAAGTTCTTCAGAGTCGCCTCTTTTATCGATGGCAACAACTTGAATATCTGTGATACCAATGAAATTTAAGAATTGTTTTAAGTAGGGGCTGACGAAATCGTATGGGCTATTTAAAGGCGTTCCTCCTGTGGCGATGGCTAAGATGGCTTTCTTGTTTTTAACTAAACCAACAGGGCCTTCTGAAGTATAGTTAAAGGTTTTATTCGCTCTAGCTATTAAATCAAAGTAGGCTTTTAAAGAAGCTGGTATACCAAAATTATACATGGGAGCACCGAGTAGAATAATATCTGATGCGAATAATTCATCGATATATTGCTGAGAGACTTTCAGTAATTCATTCTGTTGTTGACTAAGCTTTTCAGCTGGTGTAAAGTACGCTCCAATTAAGTCTGGACTTAAGAGAGGAAGCTCACTTTCATTTAAATTTCGTGATACAACATTTACTTTAGTAAGTGTTTGCTGGAGTTGTTCCTGAAGTTGTTCCTGAATTTTATCCATCAGTTTTTCAGTAACTGAATTGGAACCGGATGCACTGGAACTTATTTTTAGTAGTTGAGTCATAATTTTATATTGTTGATAGGAAAGTCGTTGAGAGGAATATTTGGGTAAAAAAAATCAAAGTAAAGGAGAGCGTAGTTTTGCTAATAAATCGATCAGTTGTTGTAGGGAGTCGTCGTCCATGTGACTCATCAGTTTGTTGTTGCAATCATCTAACTGTGGGCTGATCTCTTCGACTAAATCAAGACCGTTTTTTGTAATTTGACTAAGTACTTTTCGTCGGTCTTCTTCAGGTCGGTAGCGTTCAATTAGTTTTGCTTTATCTAACTTATCGAGTAATCTTGTGATGTCAGAATCGCGTGTCATCATTCTGTCACTAATATCAGTGCACGACATGCCTTCAGAGCTTTTATTGCCTCTGAGGATTCTTAAAATATTAAATTGAGATGAAGTTATTTTGTAGTTGTTTAAAATAGCATTTAAATGAGGGTCGAGAAGCAAATACGTTCTAGTTAAAGAAAGTAAGGCTTCTTGTTTTAGGGAGGCGAATCCCTGATTCATTTTTAATTCATTTTGAAGGCTCATACAAAAATTTTAGTGGGCAAATTTAATTGTCAAGAGGATATTTGTTGTGAGGAATAAATTTAATAAAAGAAGGATGAAATGAGACTGATTCAAATCTATTTTCATCTATTTAATAAGGATATACTCAGGTTTTCCTATTTCCATTTTCACATTTTAAAACACCTTAAACGTGAAAATATCGGAAAAATTCAAAGACCAATTTGAAAGCGGGATTATCAGCCGTGGTTCAGAATATTATCGTAGAAATAAAGTTGTCTTAAAAAAATACGAAAAGGATACTCTAAAAACCATCGTTAGAGGCACGAAACCCTATAATGTAGATATTTGGCTAACTTCTGGACATAAATCAATGGATGCATTCTGTCCATGTCCTCATTTTTCTAATGGCCATTTATGTAAACACCTTTGGGCGAGTTTACTTTTAGTAGATGATTTAGAGGAACACAAAGAGTCGGAATATGTCACACTGCCAGATGGTGAAGGAGTCTTCAAAGAAGATTGGATGGAAGTGATAGATATAATAAAAACTCAATATAAATCAGAAATTAAAACTAAAAAAAACTACCAGGTTTCTTACGAAATTTTCTATATAAATGCCTTAGATAAAAAAAGTATTACAGTAGAAGTTAAGTTAGCTGAGAAAAAAGCCAATGGTGATTGGGCCAAGCCAAAATCAAAAAAGATTGATCACGAAACCTTAATGTCTATCGAAAGTAAAGAAGATCAAGATATTCTGAATCAATTACTGGGTGTAGAAATGGAGAGTGATAATTTTTACTATCGACCTCATCCAACCAAGAAAACAAACTTCATCATTACTCCTAAAACTGACCCTAAGGTTTTAAAAGGGTTATGTACAACGGGCCGAACAAGCTTTAAATCATTTGATGGAGTACTCATAAAGTCTTTAGAGTGGGATGAGGGTAAACCATGGGAGTTTCAATTAAATATTGAAGAAGAGGAAGAGTTTTATTTTATAACAGGTTTTTTTAAAAGAGATTCCATTCAATTAAACTTGAGTCATATTCACGTGCATCTCGAAAATGGATTACTGGTTTGGGGAGACCAAATGGGTTTAGCTGACTATAAAGGTTTGTTACATTGGTTAGATATACTTATAAATGAGCAAGAAATTAAAGTTCCTAAATCAGGTCAGTCTAAATTAGTTGAACTGATCTATACGATGCCCAAATCAATTCAGCTCAGTTTACCTGAGAGTTTGATGATGGAAACTCAAGAAATTCCACTTACTAAAAAAATAGCCCTACATAAAAATGTTTATGAACGAGGTCCAAATGCGACCTTGATTGCCAGTATTAACTTTTTGTACGGCAGTCACCCCGTTACCCCTGGCAAAGGCTCTGAAAGAATTCCCTTGGTCGATGAAAAGAAAAGTATAGTAAGAGATTTAAAAGAAGAACTTCATGCTTTAAGTTACTTAAAATCGATTGGTTTTAAAGATGCCCCAGAATATTTGCGAGAGAAAGCAGATTATATTATTTTAACCTCTCAATTTAATAAAGCGCTATCTCAACTCACCAAAACTTCATGGGAGGTAGAAGCTGAAAGTGCTAAGTATGTTCATTCCGATAAAGAAAGTCTGCATGTTAGCTCAGGTGTTGATTGGTTTGAGTTACATGGTGAACTTCAGTTTGGTGAGGTGTCTAGTAATTTGTCAGATGTATTTGAAGCTTTAAAAAAAGGTAGTGAATATGTTAAGTTAGGCAATGGTCAGTATGGTATCCTGCCATCACAATGGTTAAAGGATATGGCACCTATGATAAAGATGGGTGAATTAAACCACGACCATATTCATTTTAAAAGAAATCAAACAGCCCTTTTGGATGCCCTGTTATCAGGATTACCCAATACAGATATAGATAAAAACTTTAGAAAATACAGAGATAAGCTTTTAACGATAGGCGACATTAAAAAAACAGAAGCTCCTAAAAAGTTTGTCGGGACTTTGAGAGAGTATCAAAAAGAGGGTTTAGGTTGGTTATTGTTTTTAAAAGAAATAGGCTTAGGCGGTTGTCTAGCTGATGATATGGGGTTGGGTAAAACCGTTCAAGTATTGGCCATGTTAAAAAGTTTAAAACCATCTGATAATCCAGAAAAGAAACCAAGCCTTATTGTCGTTCCAAGGTCGCTCATGTTTAACTGGCGCGAGGAAGTTAATAAATTCACTCCAAACGTAAAAGTACTTGAATACAGCGGTGCAGATAGAGCCAAGCTATTAACGAAAAGTCTCAAGAACACATTGGTTTTAACAACTTATGGAACCATGAGAAAGGATATTCTCAAGTTAAAAGACCAAGAGTTTAACTATGTCATACTCGACGAAGCACAAGCGATTAAAAACCCGAATTCACTCGTTGCAAAAGCGACACGACTTTTACCAGCTCAACATCGATTGGCATTGAGTGGAACCCCTGTCGAAAATAACTTAAATGACATTTGGTCTATTTTTGAGTTCCTTAACCCAGGTATGCTCGGAAAATTTAAAGCCTTTGGAAAAATGGAAGAAGAAGCCTCGCGTGAGTTTTTAAGAAAAGCTTTAGGGCCTTTTATCTTGAGAAGAAGAAAGTCAGAGGTCGCTCAAGGTTTACCAGAGAAAACAGAGCAAACGTTGTACTGCGAAATGACAACCAGCCAAAAGAAGTTCTATTCAGAACTTAAAAATTACTATCAAGCGGGATTATTAAAGAAAGTTCATGCTGAAGGCATGGGCAAAGTTAAAATTCAAGTATTAGAAGCATTACTGCGTTTAAGACAAGCTGCCTGTCACCCTGGGTTAGTAGATAAGTCGATGTTAACCACCAGTAGTTCAAAAATAGAATCTCTCTATGAACAATTACAAGAAGTCATGGCGGAAGGCCACAAAGCTTTAGTCTTTTCCCAATTCACAAGTCTATTGAGTATTTTCAAAGAAAAGCTAGATAGAGAAGGCGTTTCATATTTATACTTAGATGGCAAAACGAGAAAGCGTGAGCAATGTGTGAATCAGTTTCAAAAAGACCCTACGAAAAAAGTGTTTTTAATTAGCCTAAAAGCCGGGGGAGTGGGATTAAACTTAACCGCTGCAGAATATGTGTTTATACTAGACCCATGGTGGAACCCAGCCGTAGAAGCTCAAGCCATTGATCGAGCACATAGGATAGGTCAAAACAACAAGGTTTTTGCCTACAGAATGATCTGTAAAGGAACCGTTGAAGAAAAAATTATCGAACTTCAAAAAGAAAAAAAGGAATTAGCTGAAAGTATCATATCTAAGGATAAAGGTGGTATTCAAAAATTGACTCCCGATGACTTAGACTTTTTACTTTCATAATAGCTGGATTGTTAAAAAATGTCAATGGATGAATTAGAAGTAGGAGAAGCTTTAAAAGATATCCATTTTTTAGGTAAACCTCTGTGCATTTTTGAAAACCACGCACAAGCTTTATTACCTTGGTCGAGATGGCGTACCAAGTTAGGTAAACCATTAAAGCTAATCACACTAGACCATCACAGCGATACAAATTCATGTTATTTACGATCTCTCTTTAAAAAAGTAGGAAGAGATGTAGAGGAGATGGAACGTTTAAGAACGTTGCGATTAAATGAGATTGATTTTAAAAATGAATCAGATGTCATAAATGGTCTAGAGGGATTATATCACGATGAACACATAAATGCCGCGCTGAAGTTAGGGGTGATCACTCAAGCTTATGTCATTCAGCATAGTTTTGATGCAATAGACCCAAGTTTAGCAGAACGAGGCATGCAAGTGCTACCAACGGAAGTAAATTTAAAGGCCGATAGTGAAAAGTTAAAACAAGAGAGCTTTGACGGTGTTTTAGAATCGGACTTTTTAACTCGACAACTAGAGCGGTTTAAAAATTCTGAAATCCCATTTGATATGAAGAAGGATGACTACATTCTCGATATCGACCTAGATGTTTTCAAAAGTAAAAAGTCAGTTCAACCAAAGTGTCATCGAGTTTATAAAGAGCTAGCTGATCATGCCGTGGCTATTACTATAGCTAGAGAATCAGAGTGGGTGGGTCGTTTGAGTTATGATAAAGATTTAACAGTAGAGTTTTTAGAAGAACAAACCTTAAAGTTAATGGAATCATAACTTTGAATAATATATTTATTCATTTAGGGTTTGTTAGTTTAATTGTTCTTGGTATCTGTTGTGTTTATTCATGGAGATATTCAGTCAAAAATTCAAAATATAAATTACTATTATTAACATATGAGTTAACGATGGCTTACTTTGTTTTAATGGCAATAGGCTTTGATTTTAGTAAAGTAGAATTTGATCCGAGTAAAATGATGGGTTTCGTAGATCCACCTATGATAATGACCTTATTCGGATTATCTTTCATATTCTCTCGATTAATTTTTAAAACTTCTTTAATTAAGACAGTATCTTTAACCCTAAGTAAAAAGTCTAAAACTAATTTTCATTGGTTCCGTTTTCTCCAATGTCTAACTGTATGTGGTTGTGTTTTTTCATTTCTTTATTTTGCGCATGGTTATCTTTATAAAAATGAAGTAGGTATTCATAGTGACCTGTTTGTTGTTCACATTGCGATTACTTTAATATTTTTTCTCTTATATCTTCCAATACCTTTATTGCAAAAATTAAAAAATGATGGATTAGATAAGATTTCATGAGAAAGTTTTTTCTAGCCTTCGTCATTAGTTTGTTTTTCAGCTTAGGATTATTAGCTGGATTTAATTCTTTGATGAGTGAACTAAGTATACTATCGTACTTAATGTTCTTAGCTCCTTTGATGCTACTGAGTTATACTATTTTTTTTAAAGCATTTCGAAAAATTACTTCACTGCTAAAACTTGAAATGGACCAAAAAGATGATCGTTTATTGAGAGTTATTTTTACTCTAATTTTTGGTCTTTCTTTTTTCTCTATTTTTATAACTGGATTAATTTTTGAATATAAAACAAAACCAAGTAGTTTAAAGCTCCTTCAATCAATTTCTAAAGAGCTCTTACTAGATTATGATATTTACCTATCTTATGATGTTTCAGATGTAGATATTGAAAGTTTTTTTATACGAAAGATAGAGATGAAAGAAATAAGCAAAATTGCAAATGCTTATGAGATTATATATAAAGAAATAAGAAAGTACCCTAAAAGCTTTTTTAAAGAAATAGGGATGAAACACATCTATGTAGGAAGGGAGCTATTATCAAATGGAGATGTTGTCGGTGGCTTATCTGTATCTAATAAACAAATGATTTTGCTGGATGGCTATAAGTGGAGTAATTTTTATATCAAAGGCTTAGTTCACCATGAAATATTTCATCAAATCATGGGTTATGTAGGAAAAAGCAGTAAGGGTTTTATTAAAGAGTGGAGTGATTTAAATGAAAAAGACTTTGATTATATTGGTAGCTATAAGTGTTATTTAGAAACTGAACGAAACGATCCCTTATTTTCAGTAAAGAATAAAGGTTTTGTAAGCACTTATTCCAAAAAGTCATACGAAGAAGATATGTGCGAGATCTATAAAGATTTATGCTCAAGTAAATGGACTAGAAAAAGTCTTGCTGAGAAAGTGAAAGATGATTCTATTATTGAAGAAAAAATGATTCTTATGGAAAATCTCCTCAAGGACCGTTTTCAAATAGAGATTGTATCAGGTGAAACTATTTCTTTAAAGAAAGTTCCACCTGAGCAAAAATTTAAAGATCTGCTTCCTTAAACTTTGTTCTTAGATCTGTTAATTTAGTTTTTAAACTTTTAACGATGGTTTGGTATTCAGGATTATCAGCTAGGTTTTTCATTTCATCAGGGTCTTTATCTAAA
>JACLAC010007380.1_pt1 | contig 15425 bp, 6 predicted proteins | sample 8027881 | NCBI WGS metagenome assembly JACLAC01 (sample SAMN15725517, study PRJNA655200) | protist metagenome | isolation source: fluorescence activated cell sorting (FACS) single amplified genomes of... | place: Spain: Blaines Bay Microbial Observatory, Mediterranean Sea | collected 2016-01-19
GCAAAAAAACAATATCACCCGGTTTATCCGGTAGTTCGTCTTCTGCAATCGATGGACAGGGACTCGTGAGCGCTGATAAGGATTGTTTAAGCAAACCTACGCAAAACGAAGCACAGCAGCACCCAACCGCCCACATCACCCCCACCAAGCAAAACAACAACAAACGAGTATTTAGCCCACGGCCAAAAGAATCAATATACCCCGGTTTACCCGTTAATTCGTCTCCTTTGTATGCGGGAAATGCCTAGGCAAGAATGAGACGCACCGAAGCAAATGGTTTACTTCTGACACCGAAACAGACTAGACCAGAAGACAAAGACATATCTCCTTCAACCTATTTTCTGGATGAACTATGGGGTAACTTCAATCCGAGTTACAGTCCATTGGAAGATGTCCCCCCTTATGTCACAGCCCCTGGCGACTTTTCTAAGGAAATTAAAGATTTCTTTATGAACAGGGAAATATCACTTATAAGAAGGAGGTTTCATCTACAAGCAGAAAATTCGAATTGAATCACAGGCAAGCTTACTGTTAGTTTCAAAAGTTACGAAAATTTTTAAGTTACAGATAGGATATGTCGGGGTTTTAGGTTTCCCCCAACACGGTGGTTTAGTTTTATTGTTGGTTTAATGGGTGTTAGAAGACAAATATTGATTTTTGATGAACGTTCACAAAAGCAAAAAGATAAAGAAAAGTAACTTGAGTGGTTTTCAATCGAATGGAAACATTTTACTTGATAATCAAGAAAAAAATAATTAGGGTTGTCCTAAAACAAATAGTAGGATAATGGTGAGTCAAAGGAGTTTAGAACACAATTATTAATTGTAGTGAACATTCACAAAATTGACAATATAAAAGAAGATTGAGAGAGAAAAAGAAGATTAACCTGAGTGGTTTCCAATGGAAACTACTTGGTAACTTAGATAAACTGATTTTGCTTTTTTTCAATCAAATTAATGACAACCTGTTAGCAATGCAATTAGAACAAAAACTATATTTAAGGACATAATTAACAACAATAATAATACAATATTATACTCCTTAATTAGTGAATAAGTAACAGGGACACACTGTCAATGTTTAGTAAATTTTTTTAAGAAAAGAACAGAAAAATCGTAGTCGTTTTTTATTTAGGCCCCCTAGGATTTAATTAACGACACCCATTTCCCCTATCAATCAATCTCTTATTGGCACCTAAAATAATTTAAAATCAAACCAAATAATGCCAATACAAACTAAACCAGCTTAACCAAATCCGAAATTTCAGTTTTTCTCCCCCTTCTAGACGCGAGGCGAGGACTCTAAATAATCCCAGATCTTACGCCAGCTCTGAAGGGACTCCTCGATATAAATATTAAGGTTTAAATTATAATATAATTATTTAAAAAAAAAAATTTGGAATCTAATTACAGTATCAAATTTGGAAACCTTAACTAAAAGAAACCCGGATACATGAAACATTGGGAACCAGCTGGTGTAGGGGGTAATTGCAACCATTAATAAAGTGCTTCATCGACACAGCATTGCAAACAAAACGAAAAAGAAAAAAAATAGCATGCTTATATGCTGTGTTCATTTTAACAAATTGATATAGACACAGCAAAGTGTGTTGGTAATAAATTGCATATAGGCACAGCAAGGTGTTTTTGTAATAAATTGTATATAGACACAGCAAGGCGTGTTTGTCAAAAAAACAACAACTACAACTACAATATGAAATGAATAACTCAAAGGGGCATCTCGTGGGTGACATACAAGTACTCATACTTTGTGTGGCTCACGCTCTTCAACAGCTTGTTGTTGCCACAAAAGCAGGTCTCTCTTCGTTCAAGATTTCTTTTTTTAGAACCTATTCTTATGTAAAACCCACCACGTGTCTTCGACAATTCATTTTCATTTGTTTTCTTTTAAGGAACGTAAAGTTTCCAAACGAATGGTTGTCAGCATGCAAGAAATAGATCTGTTGTTCTGTGTTTCCTTCACTGGGCAATATTATTCATAATATTATAAACACAATCTTTGGCTTCATTTTCCTTTTAGCTTCCATTTTTCTTTCATCTCATGGTGTAGCATATTCTTTTTGTGATTAGTGCAGAGGACGAGTCTTGAATAAATTGGTGTGTACCTGTAGTCAGGCGTTTTCGTTCTCTTGATCCGTTCCGGCTGACAATGGAACATCCATTAAACGACATGCGTCCGGCACAAAAAATAAACTCGGTTTGTGTCATTTTCGTTGCGGCTTCTTTAAGGACTATGCACACATTTGCTTTGATGGGAATCATGCACTTGTAAAATTGACTTTGGGTCAGTTTTGGTATAAACTTTGTTGGTACATACAAATTTCTGACAGTTTAACAATAAAATTTAGTATAGAGACACCCAACAGACGCCAAATTGCAAAGTTAACGCTAAATAACAGGACAGCAAAAAAGTGAATGGAGCACTAACTTCGTTTTTCATTTTGTAGAAGTTGGTTCTACTTGAAATACTATTAATAATAAAACAAAACACTGCCTTTTTGCCCAAAACTGTTTGTATGTGTACTTTCGGGGAGTACCTGGGCTACTGTTACATATTCGGAGTGGGAATGGAAGGAGGAAGGAGAATGTATTTTTATGATAATTGATCCCCAATAATAATATTTTTGGGTCATCCACCCAACTATTTAAAAATGAAGTACACAATATAGATTTATCATATAGGTAAATAATATTTTTAGACTATCACGATATCTTGGTCGGGGGGGCTCCACCTTAATTTAGCACTTGGACTCTGTTCCATCCATTTGTTTGAAAAAAAAAATATTTTATTTTTACACTGAAAAAGGAACAACTCCTCGAGCATTTTCGGCAGTGTTGTATCCTATCAATACTATGCATTGAATGCTATTCCTATGTATTTCGTATCAGGAATAGCTGCGAAAAAAGTAACAGTGCCCAGAACCCAGAGTTCCTTAGTCGTCTGGTAGGATGACAACAAATAATGAAGATCGATCTCTGTGAAAAAAAAGTTTCCTACTCCGTATTTTATTTTCACCGCAATACCCTGCTGTGTGAGATGTATTTATTTCGGCGATTCAGGATCATTCTCAATACACTGCGTACCTGTTTCTTCCTCATTATTACAATGTAACTGAACTCATTTTGCTTTTCCGTACGTGCATTTTCGTTCCCACCGTTCAAAATGATTTAATCTCTAACTCCCTTGCCTTTACAACACCAGGAAAATCATCACAACAAACCATCTATCCCGAGCCCAACACAAAACAACTCATTAATATGTCTTTGCTTCAGCAAGTAAACGATCGTGGAGTAACAATCGCTTGGAGTCCTGGACGACAAGAACGACAGTTTTTGGCAGCAGGCACAAAAGAGGGAGCGGGTGGCGCTTTTGGTGATTATGGCGGCAAGCTGGAAATCTATTCCATGAATTCCATATTAGAGGGTCAAACAAAGGAACCGGTCGGGTGTGTGGAGACAAAAATGAAATTTGAAAGTCTGTCTTGGAGTTCCTTTAATGCAGGCAATACGTCAGGGTTTGGATCAGGAATATTGGCCTCTGGTATGACAGACGGTACAATTTCAATATGGGACCCCAGTAAAATTATTTCAAAACGTTCTAATGAGAGCCTAGTCGCAGACATTCCAACTCATAAAAGCAAAGTTTCTTCAGTGCAATTTAATCCACATCAACAGGGCTCACAGCTTCTTGCATCAGGGGGGGTGGACTCCGAAGTGTACATTGTCGACTTAGGCCGTCCAGACAAGCCGAATGTATATACACCGGGGGAAGGAACTCAAAAATCTCATGACTCGCCAATTTCTAATTTGTCTTGGAATAATCAAGTAATTCATATTTTAGCTTCTGCTGATGTCAGTGGTTCTTGTATCGTGTGGGATTTGCGGCAAAAACGCCCTTGGTGCGAACTGCAGGACCCGCGAGGCATGGCATTTTCTAGTATTGAATGGAATCCAGCTGGTTCGTCGCATGTGCTGCTCATGACTGCAACTCTTAATGACCCCGTAATTAAAATATGGGATCTTCGAAAAAGCACAATAACACCTATGATAGAATTGGGACACCAACACGGTCATACCAAAGGCATACTTGACACTGCATGGTGCTACCACGATGAAGGACTCGTGTTGTCATCGGGGAAGGATAACAGAACATTAATGTGGGATTTATACGAGTGTTCAGTCATTCATGAAATTGAAAGTTCTTTAAACATATCAAAAGGGGACGGCGAACAAAACATTTTTAATCGCGGCGCGTCGTTGGGCTCGGGCACGAATGACTCTATTTTCCTACGTGGCAGCAATCAGAGCTCAATCGGCAATTTTGACATTGGTGCAGTAAGCTGTGAAGGTATCAGAGAGATCTGTTGGTCTCCGTCCACACCTGGGATCTTCGCTGCATGCACCTTCGGTCGCAACTTGCAGTCTTTCTGTGTGAGTGCACAAACATGCGGTTCGCGTAGCCCAAAATGGTTACAGCGCCCTTGTGGTATATCTTTCGGGCTCGGGGGTAAAGTCGCTGTTTTTGATTTGTCAAGCAATAAAGTTAACATTCGCAGTTCTGCTACGAGTTATCCCAGCAATAACATAGCATTACTACAAGCATTGCGAAGCGGGCAATATGACGTTTTTTTTGCTCAAAAGATTAAAAAATGTACGACTAATCATTCAATAAATACGTGGAACTTTATGAAGATATTGTTGGGAGCAAACCCAAAAGAAGACCTTTTGGCATATTTGAGCAACAACAAAAATATTTTTTCAGATTTTGTAAAAACAGGTGATTTAAATAAGACTGCATTTGAAAACAATAATGAGCATGAAAAACCACTTACAACTTCAATTCAAAATTCTGGTTTGAATACAGTAAATATTGATGATACTGAAATCAGGAAACAGTTTGCTGTTCGAAACTTCAAAACAGCCATAGACTTATGCCTGCAAAATTCTTTGTTTTCTGAAGCGTTTGTGATTGCGTCCTTTGCAGACCCTGAAAAGACTATTGGTCTGTGGGATGAGGTACAGAGAAAATTCTTTCGTAGCCGAACTGGTCCGTTGAATACAATTTTGTCTTCGGTCGTTTCTAAGGATTTTAATTACTTGGACATTTCATGTGACCTAAATCTGGGAGAAATATTAACAATATTCTGTTCGTTTTCCGAAGGAAACTCATTTCATTCTCAGTGCGATAAGCTGGGAAGTCGTCTGGAAGAGATAAGTACAGATCCAGCAAGTCTCTTCTTTTTGTGTGCAAAAAATGCAGCAAAAGTGTTGGAGATATGGTGTGGTGATGTGACAACTGGGGTATATGGTGTTGATGAATTTGCGCACCGTGTATTGTTTTTGCGAATGTTGACAGGCTATGATCAATTTGATGAATCTGCTTCATCGAATATAATCGCTTTCGTGACCAATTTAGTATCAAATTCACAATTAGAGCTAGCCTACAAAATAGTTTGTTCATTGGGCAAGTTGGTTCCAACGTTTTCGCCTCTTCGTTTCCGGTTGTACTGGGCCCAAAGTAATCCGGGGACAGAGCAACCCCCAGACCCCTTTCGCCACCTTAGCGCTAGCCTAGCTAATCTGAATGCCACTGAAGATATTTTAGTGAAAGAGGGTAATATGGACTTGGGTAAGAATTCGTCTCTGGCGACTCAAGTATACGAAGGGGTATTCGAAAAGGCATCGCGTCAAACTGTTAACGGACCACGTGCTTTTGTTGGTAACCAGCTTGAAAAGACGAAACTGGATAAGTATAGGAAAGATGGTTTTATTACGACGGTTGGAAATGCAGCCTTAAGTGCAAAATACGGGAACCATGGCGCAATACTAACAGAACCGGAGTCACCATTAATGCCCGAACTTAATTCGAGCAAAGTCCAAGTCGTCCCTGTTGAGCTGAACTGCATTATTGAAGCCCTGAAAGTGCTGCATGGGCTGTTATTGAAAGTAGGCCTTAAGGGTATCATGGCAAAAAAAGTTTCTGATGTAAAAAAGGCGGAAGATGTGCTACAAACTAAATTAGCACACAATAAGCTATCTCCTCGAATTTGTGAAACATTAGTAACAATATCTGATAGTATTTTTTCTCAAAAATATCAATCTGCTTTGCAAATGCTGCAGCCGCTGCTTTCAAACTCGTGGGCAGATCACAAAGACTGGCTAAAGCCTTTGAAATCGTCCCTACAATTAAGCCAAAAAGTATTGCAGAACCTAAACTTATAATTCCGCTTTGTAAAAGGACAGCATTATTCTTCAAGAAGGAATTTGAAATTGACTCTAAGGCAATTTTATGAATAGTTCCACAGGATGTTCCAGGATTTTTGGTTTCCCCCAACACGGTGGTTTAGTCTTTTGTTTTTAGGAAAAAGTCTACACCTACACCGTTCTCATTTTCACTACGAACTTATATTTGAAAAAAACACAAACTTATATTTGAATATATAATTATATTTTGAAGTAGCTAGTATTTGATTTAAAATGAGAGTCTTAAAACATACTATATATTTTGTTTTTTTAATTATATTTTATATGATATCATAGTATAGAAAACGTATTAATAAAAACAAATTATATACGCCATTAATATAGTATGCTTAAGACGCTCACTTAATATCAGTCATTTGGTTCTTCTCCAGGCAACTCTGTTTGGACATTTTAAATCTCAACAGAAAAACAGGTAATAGGAGCCAAAAGAAAATCGAAAAAATACTAACTTGGGTTTTTTTTTCTTTCCAACTACGGTCGTCCGATTTAAATGACTACTACTACACTAAGGTACAGTCAGTAGTCGTCTACTATAAATACCAAATAAAAAAAAATAATATATCGAGTAGAAGTCATTTAAATCTGGAAAGTCGGAAGAAAAAAACACCTAAGTTTTTTTTCGATTTTCTTATTTTGCCTCCTGTTTCTCACGTGTTATTATATTTATTGAATTAATTAAATATTTTTTAGAATAAAACGTGAGAAAAAAAATTACATGGATGGGTACTTGTATTTATCTCTGAGGGATCTTGTTTTTCTTCTAATTGTAGTGTAGAGCATTTTACAAGTACTTAAATAAGCATTATTAGATAGTGAATGGAAAATCTGTTCGGACATCAATTCTCAAAAAACAAGACAGGTAATAGCAGGCAAAATAAGAAAATAGAAAAAATACTACTTTTTTTCCGACTGTTTTTTGTCGGATAATTTTAAAGAAATGTGAGGTGGCTTTTACTTGATATAAGTTAGGTGTAATGTACTGAAGTTACTCCACGAACCTTTCTACTCGTTTTCTACCTCTTGTCACTCTGAACGTATGTGAAGTGTGTGTGTTCCACAAGTGTGGTTCGTTCGATCGACTCTATTTGTTCTTCCATCATCATCGACATGATACTAATTCTTGCTCATTGCGTCACAATCAGTAGAGGTCATCACTTGATATCGATGGCTCACTTAAGGTAGTCGATCGACGTATCTTAGGTTTCATGTACAACTTGACAGTTGGGATTCTTTATTATATTTTTAATGAGCTATTTACAAATGCACCACTTTTTGTTGACACTTTAGGGTTATCAATAGGGTAGTAATAAAATTGAAATATGTTATAATATTCCTTAACATATTAAGGATATAATGTAAATGGCTAACTACAACAGAATGAGCAAGATCCTGGAAGTCTGGTGTCATCCAATTCATACAAATTTAGTTAAACTGAAAAGAAAACATTTTCAAGCATGCGCATCTCTAAAACTGTTTCTTGTATACAACCAAACTTTGTGTCTACTATAAAGAGCACGCACAGGGCTTTTCTTTTCTTTTTGTTTCGCGGTCAAAGTGTAATCAACGGCAAAGAAAGAGTGACTTGAAGATCGATCAAAGGTAAACTAACAATACCAATTTACCCCATCTTCAAGCGTGCGTATCTCTTAGACTGTTTCTCGTATACAACCAAACTTCGTGTCTACGATAAAGAGCACACGCAGGGCTTTTATTTTCTTTTTGTTTAGCGGCCAAAGTGTAATCAACGGCGAATATCGATCAAAGAACCTGGGTACTTGAGCGAATGTAAAACGTCCATAATTCTAAATTTATTAACACATTATATATATATTAAATATTATATCAACTTAAATCTGTACTACTCCTAATTCTTGTGTGCTGTGCTGAACCTGGCTGCTTGTGGATGTTTTTTTCCCGCACATTATACACATACAAACTGTTTTTTCCTTTCCTGTTTTTTTGTTGACAACTGTCTCGTATGGACCATGTTTTGGTGGTTCATTATTATTGATATCAACATAGAGTGGAAGAAGAGTTTATTATATAGTATTGGCATTAAGATAATTAATATTAAGGACAAAAGTAAAAACATATTACCCTATTGATAACCCTAAAGTGTCAACAAAAAGTGGTGCAAATGTAAATAGCTCATTTTTAATTGTCAGTCGGTCTACTTATACAGTGATAATATGTCAATACAATCAAATTATTTTTTATTTATTATTATTATTTTAGTTAGTCGGTCTAGTCTTCTAGACGACTATTAAAAAAAAAAAAAAGCATTCTTTTTTTTCAGGTAAAAATCACTTGAACTGCGTATGTTATGTAAAATCAAAAGTAGCGTTTCCTGCTGCACTGGCAACCATGTCGCAGAAGTCACACGATGCAGTTACAAACAGTCGCTGTAATACGCGCCATAAGTGTGCTGGTGTTAATAGTCTCTTTAAAAAGTCACTTGATCGGTGAAACTATCTGATAACGGACAAAAATCAACTCGTTATTAATGCCGGGCGACAAAGAGTTTTCATTTGGAAAGCTTTCGTGCAATTTGTTTAGCGGTGGGAAAATTTTGAAGAATATTTGCTTGAAGGAAGTGAATTCGTTTTTCTTCGAAGAAGTTACAACTAGTTTGATATTAGAATATGAAGCTAAGTATGTAATTTATTCTTTGGGCGTCAACACAGTTGAAGATAAAATAGTTCTCAAAATAGCAGAAGGTGATACCTCAGGTCCACGCCTGGGCCACTGCTATGACGACTGCGTCGCGTTATGCCCTAGAAAGAGATTTTTGCTTCGTATGTCCAATTCTGGGCAAATTATAATACACGATTTATTGACAGCTCATATTTTTCATGATGTACTTTTTGCCGGATTGACCAACAATTCATTTCGTTTGGGTGTAAAGTTTATAGATACATACACTTTCTTTGTTGTCACGCCGACGTCGTTAAAACTTTACAGCTATTCCCAGGAGAGCGTAAGTTGGAACCCATTTTTTTCTACAGTGCACGACATTATTCATTGGTGGCATGATCCAGAGCAGAATATTATCCTATTGGCCGTTCGCATCAACCAAGATGTTAGTAATATCCTCGTATACGGAAATACGCCAAATGAGGGTGGGGGGATTAACCTGCTTTTGTCTTTCCAGATTCCAATAGACATGTTAACAAGTTTAGAATTTAGACACTGTGTTGAATTGTGCCATTTATATGGGCAGCTAGCATGCATATTTATTGACAAAAAATGCATGCAAATAATTGTATACATCTGCAATACTGCCACGAAGGTCGTAAATGAACTAAATTATCCTATTTGCCATGATAATGATTTTTGTTTGCTTGTTCAAGATAATTTGATTATGACGTTCGATTTAGCAAAGCCATCGTGCAATTTGTACGACATTCGCGCAGAAAGTAAACAGCCATTATTCGTGCCGACTGATGCTGCAGCCAATTTTGATTTTCTTGAAAAACATTCTTTGTTAAAAAAATATCAGTTATCCCCGGCGTATTTCAGTACAAAAAATTCTGTATTCGTTCATCAAAACAGTCTTGTAATTTCGGTGAAAGCACAGTATGTGCTGGAAATTATTTTTATAGGTGGCCTCGTGAATACAAGACGCTGGCAATTACAGTGGAAGGAGTTAATAACTTGTGTTTATGGCAGCGAAATAAAATCAGCCTGGAAACTACTTCTCAACCGTAAAGGAGAAGTCCTAAATCGCCCAAGCGAAGAGTTAGAAAAGAAGGCACACGGTGATATAGAAACAAAGCAAATTCTGCTCAATCATTTGTGCACGATTGCTAATTCAGAAGAAATTTCTTTGTCGGCTATACGCGTCTTTTTCGATGCAATAAATGAAGTATACATTAGTGCATTAAAAAACTGCATTGCACAACCTAATTATTTTAGACAAATTTGGAATGCGCCTGATGTATCGGAACGGGATGACCCCCCATATCATATCGCCCAATTCATGGAAAATGTTCATTTTCTGAGACAATCAGAATCGAGAATTTATTCTTTGTCTCGTACCCCAGACTGTGCTTTAATGGTGTTGCAAAAGGATATTTTGTTATTTTTTTTGTTCCAACTGTACATAGTAAAGTGCAAACCAGAAAAGCTATTGACAATTTTGTGTGATTATTTAGCAAGTTTATACACAATAGGGGTTCCCATTCATTCAAATATACTGACATTTTGTACATATACACTCAGAGTACACTGGAGAGATATGCATGTTCAACAATTGTATCAGTATCATGTCCCCACTGAAAGATTAAACAGAGGACTCATTTTTCAAAATGATCAAAATTTGTCATTGGCCATGATGCAAATAGACTTTGATGTATGTTTGCGACAACAACAAATATTGCGACTCGTAAAACTACACCTGGTTCAGGGTAGAATTCACTCAGCGATGCAATTAATTAAGCGCAATTTGGGCGTTTGTAATTTTTCGATTGCTGAACAACTTTTTGGAAGTGCAATTAATTACTTACGGCACAACTGTAGGTTGAGGCGAACTCTGACAGATGATTTTGCTCTAAATGTTTTATTTTCTGTTTATAGTTTTTTTACCGTATTTTGTCCTTCCGCAATAGAACGTAAAGTCACTAGTCTGTTCACACAAGACAAACAAATATTGCAGCCGGGGTATGTTGGGAAGGGCTCTTATATTTCTCATCTGGCAGCTATATTCCCTTTTCCTATTGATATTTTGCACTCAGATAAATCGATAAATATGGTTCGTTCTATGTTTGGGTATATGCCTGCTTGATTTTAACAATAAATGATATCCAACACAGCGCCAACTTAGAAGATGAACGCATCACGGGTGTTTTTAAGATCATTAAAGACGCCGGCTATGGCGGAAAGACCATGGCCCTTGGCGACATATGGACGGATATTACTAGTGGGGAGAAGTTGGAAACCCTCACACTAGTTACAAGAAGCGTTTTTAACGTCTTGCAACACCTACAAAAGATACATTTTTTTCGTCATTGGATACCATTGGATCAAGAAAGCAAAAGCAGGGCATCAGGTATGCAACAACCCTGAGACGGCGAAAATGGATGATGGATCATTTAGCACTCTGAATTGTAAATCAGCATGAAGGGATATTCCCGCACTACAATACCCATATGGGCACGGCCAGTCATATCACGGGGTTAACAGGGACATCCAACAGACATGGAGGTTTAACGAAAGGTACTCACTCCTCGAAACGCAATATCGCAGGAACTTGACCTCAGGGGAGACAACATGACATACCATCAAAAACCCACAGTATGGCAGGGGGGGTCGGAGTACGGACCTTTGGTTATTATACGATTTGCTAAGGAGTTTGTAAATCTTGTTTCTGCAGCGGGTATTCTGAAAATACAGAAACTTTGATTTGTCGGAAAATGGATTGGAACTACCAAAGAAGCTTGCATAACCTGACTACTCGAAAAACAAGTAATATCAGGTGCTATTGTAAAGCAGATTTTGTCAATCTCGTTGAAATCATCAAAATCGGAGGTCTCTGTGACGGTCATTCCTTGTTTAGTGAACGAGGTGTCTACAAAGATTACTAGAGACTGTTCGCGCGAGGTGAGCTCTTTTCAGGCGGTCAAGTGCATACCGCACCGGTGCTTTCAATTTACTAGGTCTAATGCCTTCTCTAATTTTTAGATAATTCTTAATGATAACAGTTTAAAACATACTATATAATTTGTTTTTGATAACAGTTTCTTCTTTAAAAACGTATTTACGCATTCTGATTTAAAAAAATAATTTCGGGTATGATATCTACCCTGGAGAGGAGTATCCTCTTCCTTCAGTCATCGTTGGTTGGGCTGAACTGAACGAACCAACACGCCTGGGGAAAAAAAACATCCCGTTCCCAATCAGCGGCACGCTCATGCACTACGCTATATCTCTGTCTTCTCAGATCCAGTACTCTTTTAAAAGCAGAAAATTTTTTACTGATTTTTACTAGCTGCAGCTCGTTGCAAAATTTCAAACTCCTCGCGGTTTTTAATTACACCTTTTGGCAAAAAACCGTGTAACTTCGAAGCGTGCTCCTCGAGTAAACGGCGCCGCGCTTCGGCGACGACTTGACGACGAAAATCCTCGTTTTCCTCTTGCTGCCTCAAATCTTCCTTTTCTCTTGCAATTTCTTCGTAGTACATATTTTTTTTCGTAAGTCGCTGTTCTTCAATGTCTCTCACATAATTCCTCTTCGCTTCAAGACGCAATAGTACATTCTTTCTCTCACGAGCCTCATCGGCTTCAAATTTTGCCAACATCTTTGTGCGCAGTGCCATTTCCTCTTCCATGTCCTTAGCTCGGACTTCAGCTTTAATTTTCTTTTGGTACTCATTAGCAGATATCATTTCTGCAGTTAACCGCTTGCTTCTTAAAACCCTTTCCCTTGCTTTTCGATCATCTGCTAACGCTTTCTCTTCCTCCCACAGCATGTCGCGTAAATTATTCATCTCTTCTTCTGCTAGGCGTTTCCTACGAGCTTCTGCTTCGATTATTTTATATTTTCGTTCTGCTTCATCAGCGGCTGCCTGTTTCTTTGCAGCCTCAGCTTGACCACGGTTAGCCATTCTTTCCGCATACTCCCTATTCTTTCGAGATTCTTGCTCTTGTCTCCTTGTCTCTGCCTCCAAGAACTTTTGTCGTTCTACCATTGCGTCGCGAGCAAACTTTCGGGACAGTGCAGCGCGTTCTCTGCGCTCTACTTGTTCTTGTTCATCCTCTGCTGCAACTTTTCGCATAATTTCATCGATTTGGGCTTTGTCTTTGACAAACTCTGCATAGCCTTCTTTTTCAGCCTGTTGTCGACGAAAATCCATTTGATCAAGCAGTGTACTTCGAGATTCTTGCGCAATATTCTTTCGGGCCAGGTCCTTATTATGCAACTCCAATAGAGCGAACTGACGATCTTGTTCCATTGCAGCGTCAAGGGCTGCTTCACGACGCCCCAACTCGTTCTGAATAAGACGTTTTTCTTCCTGCTGGGCTGCCCTCTCTTGGTTTATGTAAGCTGCTTTTAATTGGTCTTGAAGCTGTCGTAATTCGGGGTCGGACTCACACAGTTGGGCAACTTTGTTTTTCCACGTCAATTGCTCGCGTTTTTTGTCTCCAATAACTTTTGCTAAAATACTTTGTTGTAGTTGATCTCGTTGTTTTCGCCTGTCGCACTCCACTCGGCTTTCGTATTCATTTTGAAAAACCATCTCTGCAGCTAGTGCCGCACTCATGTTTCTTCTCTTCAAGTTGTTCGCACGATTCTCTCCATCAGCTTGTGCTTTTAAGTCCGAAGTCCCCTTTATATTAGAGAGTAAAGCATTTCGTTTTGCCTCCTCCAAACTTCGTTTTTGCATTTCTTCGTGATAAACACGGTGAGTTATTCGTTTTGGAACTTGCATGGTTTTTTGAGAATTCGAGCGAGTTCTTTCACGGGAAGTATTACAAGATTTTTTGCTTTCTATCTGCTGCTAGTTGATTGCTTAATATTTGTTTTCCATGCGACTGCGGTATCCTTCAATACATTTCCGTTTTCAATTGCTGTGTGAGTATGATGAAGTAATAAAATGCAGCAAGTGCCATAGGAGCTGGACGTGAAACTGTCAGCAGTGTGAATTTTGTATAATAATATCATGAATAGAGGAGCGAAGTAAAAACAACTCGCCCTGCGTATTCTCTTGTTTTACTTGATTACCGTTATTCTTTTTAATTAAATAATTACTTCGAATAATGAAGCATGAGAAGAGCATGAAGGCGAAAATTAAGTGCATGGTATGTGCTGCTTAAATCAAAATTACGTTCGTTTGGAAGCATGTTTCAAATAATTAATTGTCCTGAAAACTAGTGTTGTGGGCAGAGGAGTACAACCGGCGGTTCTACTGTCACTAGAATTGAAAGTGTATCTTTTCCTTAACCTTAAATAAGGTTACAGTAATAAAATCAAAGAAAACAAAGTGTGAGGTCGGTAGACGTGCGGTCAAGAACTGTACTGTAATAACTATAAATAATAATAATTTTTTAAATTTCAATAGCACAATAATTGAAATAATTAAAATTGCCTTTGTGCCATTATTAAGGTAAAACAAATTATTATCAATCATCAATTACCGGTGGTAGGTGAATCGCATTACAATTGTAGTAATACTGTAGTAATAATCTAAATCGAAGTATAGAGCTAAAATCATTCAGTATTATTTCGTCGTTTGATTTCGGTTATTAATGTTCGCTGTTTTAAGGTAAGGGGAGCAAGGGTCGTCTCCGATTTGTTTAGATTAATTTAGTATATTATGAATCTTCTTCTCAAACAACATCATTTAGCATTGAATGCAAGTCGTATTCATTTTGATCATTTATAAAATAAAAATACAGGTAATAGCATAGTAGCAAAACATACCTTCATTCGTCGCGAAATCCAATCAATTTTTATCACTACAACTAATATTTGCGTGAGGAACAATAATCAGAATAGAAAAATATACGTTTTTTCGCATTTTATCGAAAACGACACTTCTTGCTCCCTTCAGTTAACGTTCTATTATAATGTATTTCTATTTATATGTCCTTACAATACCACCACTTATGTTACTATAGTGACACTCAATCACTCCCTACCTATAGATCATCTATGCAATTACCAATTACCCTTATATGATTACTCAGGAAACGAGATGAGTATATGAGATGAGTATACCAGTAACAAATCTACTGCCCCGTTACTGTGTATGATAAAAGAATTACGAGGAGTATGTACGTAGTACGTAATTTATGAGCATACATCAAAACATCATCAGACGACTAAAAACTTACTAATGGAAATCCCATTCTAAAATTAGCAGGTGCACAGTCTGACTGTATGTTGATTTCTGGAGCCCATCACAAAAAAATAAGATTTCAGCTGCTCATTCTGCAGTGTACCATGAAGAGTTCCTCTGTTCATTTGGCACTTCTAAAAAGATTAGCAGGTTCTATTTCGTTCGACATTCCTGGAATGTAATTATTTATGTACTTTGCATAATTAATACTTTCAAGATCAGGTTGAAGAGAAACGGATCAATAATTCCATCGCGGCGTTCGCACCAAAAATACAGTGTTTTCAACTGTAGCACCTCATTGAGC
>JACLAC010010312.1_pt1 | contig 15422 bp, 20 predicted proteins | sample 8027881 | NCBI WGS metagenome assembly JACLAC01 (sample SAMN15725517, study PRJNA655200) | protist metagenome | isolation source: fluorescence activated cell sorting (FACS) single amplified genomes of... | place: Spain: Blaines Bay Microbial Observatory, Mediterranean Sea | collected 2016-01-19
ATAAACATGACCGTGCATCTCACTACCACCCGCCGACTGATTACTAATTCAGGCGGTCTTTGAATCGGACGCCAAAACTGGCCAAAGATCCATAATTTAGCAAATTTGTCCCTCATCCAAAGAATGCTTGTTTTTTAACTATCTTCTAGTTGGTATTTTTGTTTTTAAATATAATCCGAAGCTACTTGGAATCTCCAGTGAACTTGAAAAAGCAACGATGAATATACTCTTTGTAAACTCAATGAACCATTGGGCCGGCATCAAAACATGGATGGCTCACCTCGGCTTTTTTCTGCATCAACGCAATCATCAGGTGTCTTTCATCTGTAGGAAGGGTGACGCATTGAAGGACTTTTGCCAAAAGAATTCAATCCCCGTCAATTGCCTGCACTTTGGTGCTGATTACAACCCCATTGCAGTTCACAAGTTCATCCGATTGATGAGATCTGAAAAAACCGATCTGGTGGTAACCAATGTCTCCAAGGATATTAGAACCGCTGGAATGGCAGCGAGAATTCTTGGCATTACCCATGTGAATCGCTTGGGTCTAGCAAGTGATCTGAAAAATTCTGTTCGTCAGCGATGGGAATATCAATATTGGGTTGACCAAGTGCTTGTTCCAAGTATGTCCCTCTTAACAAGCTTTCAACAACGACCTGAATTGAAGGGGAAGGTTAGGAATTTCCAAAATGTGGTCAAGCGAGTTACGGAGAAACCTTCAAAAAACGAAATTCCTCAATTAGCAATCGTGGCAAAATTGAGCAGGCGGAAACAGGTTCATCTTGTTTTGGAAGCGCTTAGTAGGATGACAGAATTGCCTTGGCATCTGCACATCGGTGGAGTTGGACCAGAAGAACTCCCTTTGAGAGATTTGGCAGTCCATCTTGGGTTAGAGGATAGAATCACTTTTTGGGGATTTGTTGAACCCTACTCCTTTTTAGAAAATAAGGACATTGGAATTCTGTATTCAACTGATGAAGGGATGCCCAATGCGGTCCTAGAGTACATGGCAAGCGGTTGCGCAGTCGTGGCCTCCGACTTACAAAGTATTCGAGAAATTCTGCGACACAATCACAATGGCCTACTGGTTAGTTATAGCGATATCCGCGATTTAGAAGCAGACTTGAGAAGGGTTATCAAGCAAGAAGATCTAAGACATCGATTAGGAACGGCAGCAATCCAACATGTAAAGCAGAACCACAATCTGGAAAGCGTTTTTCAGGAAATCGAAGAGCACTTTGAAAGCTTAGTAATTGAGAATGCACATCAGTATCAACTCAATCCAGCCTAAGAATAATCAAAAAGTGTTGATTTATCATTCTCAAGGTTCATCTCTACACCAAACAAGTTGACTGTGGAAGGATACATAGGGTGCTAAAGCTTATCTTCAAGTGAGAAATCTTTTTCTGCCAATGCTAATCCCCAAGCATTCTCATATTCTTCCATTTTCGTCATTCTCCCTCCCTATGCCGGTATACGTGATTTGTTTTCTGCAATGATGCAGACCGCTAACACCTTCCCCATCTGATTCTTTCCAAGTTTTCCCCCAGTCCTCCTCCCCAAGTAGTATTTTTTGAATTATTATCTAACCATCATAATTCAATTACATAACAACCACGGAGGATTTATGGACAGCTACACCAATATCGATCTGAAAAAACTTTTAGCGAGTGCTGCTTTAGAAGATGAAGAGCTTGCAGAAAAGCTTAATAAAGAAGGAGCAGATAAACTTACTTTTCAAAAGATCGAATGGAAGGCAGATGAGGAAGCAGGTGGATTTGAGAGGAAGTTAGTCGGAATTTATGTGTAGAAAAAGCCTTTCATCAGCTGCACTGCGCGTCACCATGAATCAGATCATTTTCTAAACTTGGGGAGGGAAAATGAAATTAAAAGAAGTGGCCAAGCGTTGCAAAATGTGTTGGTGCGTCCTATCTGAACCTTTTGACAGCCCTAGGTGCGCTTCATGCGATAAACTCAAATTCATCAACACACCACCAGAGGCACGAGTACATCAAAAAAAGATGGTGTGGTCTCCCCAAACTTAATCATTCGTAATCTTCCCAATTCCAATCCTGACCTTCGCTGGGATCATGGTTAAGTGTTTCTCGTTTGGTACTCTGAGTAATTATTTTTCCGTCTTTGTAGGTGATCCTTGAAGTGACTGAGATAAATATCTCTGTCCCCTTGTAGTTGGCAAATCGATGTACTTCTAAAATTTCTTCGTCCTCAGATACAGTCTGCGGCAGGCCAAATGAGAGTCCCCTGCCCGTTCGGTAATCCATTCTTGAATTCACCTACGTATTTCTCACCATCTGGAGCAGTGAGAGTCCCCTGCCCGTTGGGTACTGCGCTGCTGACTTCTCTAACGTAAATATGATCAAAGTCTGATTTTTTTTCACTTTTCCAACTTGCTGGACTAGAACCCCGCCCATCTACAGAATCACTTTCTCTGATGTAGAGAATAACTATTCTGGTTTCTGATTTTCTTCTACTTCCTACTTCAAAAACAAAGTTTCCTTCATCCAGATATGGGTCTCTAATCTTTCCATACTGTGGGGTCTGTCCTGTCTCGTAATAAGGCATCTGCTTCTGTAGATACATTCCCAACTCTATTCCCGTCACATACCCATCCTTGTCCAAATCTGCCTTCCCGTTAATTCCACGGATGAACAGAGGACGGAACACACTGATGGCTGGAACAGTTTGATTAGCTGTTCCAGCTGCAATGAACTGGCGCACTGGTTTTGTGGTTGAAAAGGAAATGTCTTCTGGAACGAGTGCAGCACGAGACTGGAAAACAGAACCTGAAAAGCAGGAATCAAAGACAAATAAAGCGTGCTTGGATTCTATCTGTTTTGCCCAGGAGCGGATCTGCTCTATCTTCAGAGCTTTCCTGGAGAACGATCGCTCATTGCTATAAGGATCTGGGACATTCAAGTTCGAATTAGCTATCCCTTTTGGTTCTGCGAGACACGTTAAAACATCCTCTCTGCAAATGCAGCTGCACAATCTAATCAACGTGCAGAAAGATTGCATGTCCGACGAGTCTGTTAGCCAAAAAGAACTTTTTGCATGGAGGCGAAATGGGAGGCGACACACCAGAATGGCAGGCATTTTACGCGCTGCAAAGACGTAGAAGCAACTTTCGCAATTCACCCGCTGGGCAGCAGTTGTTGTCCAACTTTGAGTGCAAGCACGAGAGCATCAAACAAGAGTACCTAAGAATCATCGACCTCAGCCAACAGATACTGGACATTGATGCTCAGATTCTGAAGGAGAATAATTTGAAGATCGGTCAGTCTGGGCAGGCCAGCCAATCCAAGGATCTGTCCACGATTCTCACAGGGAATTCCAGTGTTGGTTAGCATCTCGAAGAGGTGGTCACCCAAGCCGCAAAGCAGTCGGTCTCGCAAGTGATTGCGGATGAGCGTGAGGTGCAATGAGTTCAAGTGCTGGATGATCTCCAGTACATTCGCAACTGGAGCATTGAAACGGCTGAGAGGGTCCGTTCTGGATTCGCTGATTTCCAAAACCTGCAAATGGAAATCGCAACGATGAAGGTGTTATCAGGCATTTTGCTCGAGAACAACCGCCAGCGGATGGATCTATTTGGCTTAGCCGATAAAGCGAAAGAGGTGAGTGATTACAGTATCAACTTCATTGCAGCTGCCAGTGAGGGTGGCCTGAACATCAAAGGCCCAAATTCGTCAGGTCATCCAGCCGAAGACTCTAACCAGAGTTGATTTACGTCCCCAATTTTTCTCAGCTAATTTAGATATTCTGAAGCTTATTCATCAGTAAAACACACGTCTAGAACTTCTGTTCAACTTAATTTATCTCCTGCACCATAAGAAAAAATTTATACCCTATACCCCTATGAGGTTGCTATCGTTAAATAAATATTTAAAACTTATATTGTTAATTTTTATTCAGAAGTATCAACCTTACATCAAGGTGGCTCATGGCAAACATGTTAAAAAATCGGCTCATTATTCAATTATTTATTTCAAGTTTGTTCGTATTTTTTGGAAGCGGACTAGGCTGGGCCCATTCCAAACAGGAAACAACCGTTCCAGCCAACAATGCGGTCCTCACAGAAGCCCCAGCAGAGTTGGTACTGAAATTCGACAAACCCATGCGCATCACCAAGCTAGCGCTGACCGATCAAGCTGGTACTGACTACAAAGTTCAGCGTACAGATCAGATGAAACATGTGCTGAAGCTGGTTGCTCAATTAGACCCTGTTCCCAATGGGGAATACCAAGTCGATTGGCGAGGTCTTTCAGAAGATGGACATCCAATGAAGGGGACTTTCTCTTTCACCGTGAAGTGATCCTGCAAGAAATCTGGTTGGCTTGGCAAGATCTCGATGAGTTCTCTCTCTGGTCAATTCTTGCCAAGTCACTGGCCTACTGGACTACCCTGCTGGCGGCTGGCTCTGCGCTAAACCTGCTCTGGCTCCGTGAAACGGCTCCTCAAACGATATCGCTTCTCCGTTGGTTCGGTCCAACCTGCGCCGTCTTTGCAATTCTCCTAAATTCCTCACTAATCCCCCTGCAAGCCAGCTACTTAATGGGAGAATGGTCTGCCATTCAGGACCCGATGATGCTGCAATTTGCCTGGGAGAGTCCACTGGGCGACAGCCTCTTGCTCCGGGGTTTCGGTCTCTTGCTGATTCTTGCCGCCATTCGTCCAGAAAAGCTGAGTCTTGGCATCTCAACTCTCGGATGCGGTCTGGTAGCCCTCTCCTTTGCCTTTCAGGGCCACACTCTCTCGGAACCACGTTGGCTACTAGTGGCACTGATTACTGTGCATCTGCTGGGGTTGATTTTCTGGATTGGAGGCTTTACTCCCCTGGCCTGGTTGGCAAAACGGCAAGATAATTCAACGGGACTAGCAGCCCGTCAATTTGGAAAGATCTCCATTTGGAATGTGCCTTTGCTGGCGATTGTGGGAGTTTTTCTTCTCCTGTTGCTTAGCGAGGGTGATTGGGAAATAATCTGGACCGCCTACGGGCAACTCTTTGCCCTAAAGTTTTTAGGATTTATGGGCCTGCTTGGGCTGGCTGCCATGAATAAGCTTTTCTTGACACCTGCCTTACTGCGGTCAGAAGAAAGGGCATTCGTTTTACTCAGGCTTTCCCTTGTTTTAGAAATGACTGTTGTAGCCGTCATTCTTTTATTAACCGCCTCCTTCACAACCGTGGGACTGGAATAGAAAATCTTGTCATATAAGCTACAATCTATTTTCTTTGATATAAAAAATTTGCGGCAGGTCAATGTTTTCAGGAAACGATGTTCAATTTGTAAGAATTGCATAAATAAATCATATCTTGCTTACCGACTCAGCCTACTGACTGCGATTTAACCTATTTCGATTCTTGGACATGGTAATGAAAAGCATTTTGACGGCCTGTTCGGCAAGCTTAAGTATGCTGTATTTTGCGAATATGTTGGGCAGCAACCATTCGGTCGAATTGGGATGAGATATAAAGTTAGCAGGAGCGTTGTTATCACCATGATCAACGAGTTTATTTTTTACCCTGTCCACAAGAAGCGAAAAAATTTAGATAAAAATCAAAACCCGATGCTAACTCAACTCAAGGATATTGCTTATCATCAAGCTTGTGTGCAAGCCCTTGCACAATTCAGATTCAATTTAAAGTTGACAACCCGCTGAATTTTGTGCTTCTATCTATAAGAAGGTAAAATTAAAGTAAATCGTTTTGATTTGGCTACATGTCGCTCTACTTCCACATCAAAATTGCAAGTGCTCTACTAATTCTAGCGCTCGCCATTCACTGCCTGTCGCCAAGCTTGCACACATCCTCTTACCCTAACGAATCTGTTTCGACTTCGTACGAAAGCAATTCAGATCTTCCATCTCAAACTAGTCATCATCACGAGACAACACCTTCACATCACCATCACGAGCATAACGCATCGTGCGACGATTGCCCAATATCATGGGATCTGAAAAATCATCAAGTTGCCATTTTTAGTTTCCTCAATGAATGGTTACTACTTACAAAATTTCCCACCATTCCTCCCCGCAAGCTAATACGTCCTCCTGAAAGACTTCGTTTCTGATTATTCGCGGCTTAAGCCATAAATTTAATACAGTTACGGAGTCAAGATGTTCAATACTGGTATCCGCGTGGACCAAAAGGTTCTACGCAAGAGCATAGTGTCATGTTCGCTGATGCTCTTTCATGTTCAAGTGGTGCTTGCCCAATCAGCTTGGCAGGATGCTAACCGCCTTGTCGATGCCCTGGGCGGCTGGCGCGCCTACCTTCAAGAGAGAGCGAATACACCCGAAAACTATCCCCAAATTCCAAGCACCGAAGAGATGTTCCGTCTCAGAGAGTTGCTTGAGTTTCCTGCCTCTACCGTTGAGCGAGTTGCCCAGCGTCGTCTGGCAAGTGAACGAACAAGAGTGCGTTCTGCCCCCATCTCTCCACCAACCTTGAGTTACGCAGTCACCGAAAGTGAAGAAGAACGTAGTCAGGAGATTGGCATTCATCTTCCCATTGGGGCGTGGTTGGAACGCTCCAGTAGCTTGGCTTCTGATGACAGCAACTGGGGAACTGCAGAATCGGAAGCATTGCGGTTGAAAAGCCTTCACAGTCGTTTGCTGTCCTACGCTGAGGCTGTGGCTGCCAAAGCAGAACTGACTCAGACACTCGACCGACTGGAAATCAGCAGAATTTTGGAAGAATTCCTGAAACGTCAACGCTCAATTCAAGCAATTCCTGAAGGTGAGCTCCTAGCGATCCGAATGGAACTGGTTGATGCAGAAGCCCAGGCAGAGCTAGCGAACGCTCGACTGCTACGAACAGTCGAAGAACTTGCTTATCAGCTTGGACTCTCTGTTGAAGAGACCTCCTCTCTTGTAGACAGACTCCCCCTTGAACCTGAAGTGATCCCCGAGTTGCCCACTGTTCCAAAGGTAAGACTGGATCTTCAACAAAGCAGGGATCTGATTGCCTTGCGTGAATCCGAACAGGGGCGAGCAACCGTTAGTCAATGGATGGGAGGTTTGGAACTCGGCTTAGAACAGGAGCAAAGTGACGCGGGTCATCAATCGCGGACTGTTGAAATTAGCTATCGACTGCCTTTCGGTGGAGAGGGGAGCAAGCGCTCCCAGATCAGTCAGTTTCAATTGGAAGAGGCTCAGGCTGAACTAGAATTGCGACATTTGCAGATCAAGCAAGAACAGCGGGAAGTTGAGCGCCAAAAAGAGATTGCAAACAACCATCTGATTCGCGCCAAAGCCGGTCAGGAAGACGCCGAACTTTGGATGGAGGAACAACTCTACCGCTATAACGGAATGCTGATTGGTCCTCATGAACTGCTTCAAGCCGCCAGCCGACTGCGTAATGCACGGAGTCGGCTGATTCAAGCACAGCAAGGCCAATTTGTCGCCCAGATCCAGGCTCATTTCAGCCAAGCAATTGCAATCAATCTACAACCTATTGCCACCGCCGCTCCAATGGAGTCTGCAGCCAGCGGTGGCCACTGATAAAGGAAATCAAATGAACACACGAAGACAATTCTTAGGAGGCCTAGCTTTGACTGGTGGACTCGCTGCATTGAGTCACAAGGCTTTGGCAAACATTCCTGAAATTCAGACCCGCAATGAACCAACGACTGCCCAACCTGTGGTAGATGAAAGTTGTGAGGTGAAGTACCTGCCAGTAACTACTTTGAACGGTTGGACCCTGGAGCCACGATGCCGTGATGGATTCAAGGAGTACCACTTGGTCGCCGAACCGGTTTTGCGGGAATTGGCACCAGGAACTGTGGCTCACCTATGGGGATATAACGGTTCTAGCCCTGGCCCTACAATCGAGGTGATCGAAGGGGACCGAGTGCGGATCTATGTGACTAATCGTCTACCGGAACACACCAGTATTCATTGGCATGGCCAACGACTACCCAATGGAATGGATGGTGTGGTTGGTCTGAACCAAGAAGGTATTCCACCAGGAAAAACCTTTCTGTATGAGTTTGAAGCCAAGCGACCTGGCACCTTCATGTACCACCCTCATGCTGATGAAATGACGCAGATGGCAATGGGTATGATGGGATTTTGGGTGACTCATCCGCGACAACCACATCCTTGGATTGAAGAAGTGGATCGAGATTATTGTTTCCTCCTCGGTGCATACGACATCGAACCGGGGGCTGCCGTGCCCAAGGTAAACACGATGCTCGAGTTCAATCTCTGGACCTGGAACAGTCGGATATTCCCCGGCCTTGATCCATTGGTAGCTGGACTGAATGAACGTGTCAGGATTCGCATCGGCAATCTGACAATGACAAACCATCCAATCCATCTTCATGGACATGAATTTGAGGTAACCGGAACAGATGGAGGACCAACAAGACCTGAATCTCGTTGGCAAGAGGTGACCACTGACATTGCAGTCGGTCAGATGCGGCAGCTTGAATTCATTGCTTCTGAGGAAGGTGACTGGGCCTTTCATTGCCACAAGAGCCATCACACGATGAATGCCATGGGGCATGCTGTTCCTACACTCATTGGTGTGGACCATCGAGGTATAGCCGGCCGGATTGCCAGGATGGTTCCGGGCTACATGGCCATGGGAGAACGTGGTATGGCGGATATGACAGAAATGGAGATGGCCATCCCTGAAAACACGGTGCCAATGATGACCGGAGAAGGTCCATTTGGCAGCGTCGAAATGGGAGGCATGTTCAATGTGGTCAAGGTTCGCAGTGACTTGCCCAAAGCAGTCTACAGCGACCCGGGTTGGTATGCTCAGGGACCGAGGGCAGATTTAGTATCTGTTAGTCCAAAGATTGAACGGTCAAGCCAAAGAAACCAATCCAGTGTTGTTAATGAGTATTTTGCAAGAAAACCAATGTCTAATTCGAAAGGATGATCATGAAAAAAAGAAGTTTGCTTCTCGGGCTTAGTCTAATGACAGCTGTCTCCCCTGTTTCGCTACTTGCCGGACCAGGGCATGGAAATGAAGAGCATTCTGAAGGGTTTTTTACCCGACTCAAAAATGCAGTTTTTGCAAGTTATGGTGAACAACTTCCCTTCGGTAGGGTTGGAAAGAGCAGTGAAGTCAGTAAGAAAGTCGCGATTGAGTTGAACGATCAGTTTCGATTTTCCCCTGAGGTGATCCCGGTGGCTGTTGGAGAAACGCTTCAACTGGATTTTAAGAATGCTGGCCAAATGCGACACGAATGGGTCATTGGAACTCCATTTGAAATTTCGGAACATCTAGAATTGATGCGCCGTTTCCCGGATATGGAGCATGATGAACCACACAATGTTCATGTCGATCCTGGCCAGTCACATTCACTGGTCTGGCAGTTTAATCGTGAGGGGCGTTTTGAATATGCTTGCTTGTTGCCCGGCCATTATGAAGCAGGCATGCGTGGATTTGCGGAGGTAAAATGAAAGCAGTTAAATCACTATTGCTACTAGGGCTTTCCCTGCTTCCACAATTGCTTTGGGCCCAGGAATGGGTAGATGGGACTATCCGCAGAATTGATACTTCGAGTCAAAAAATGACCATTAAACATGAGGAAATCAAGGAATTATCGATGCCTCCTATGACCATGGTCTTTCGGCTCAAAGACCCAATGTGGACTGCTCAGTTCAAGGTTGGAGATCCCATTCGATTTCGAGTGATAGACTTGGGTAATGGACGTCTGCAAGTGGTTGATCTTGAGAGATCAGATCACTCGACAAAAAACGGCCATCATCAAGAGAAATCTCATTCGAAACATCATCACACGCACAAAGACTAATCACCCTAATCAGAACGCAACCTGTGTTTAGTAAACACCAAACACAGGTTGCACTTACGTTTCACGTTTTTTAATTTAATTGGTATCTAAATTTTCTGCAGGAGGAATCAGCTTTTTGGAGGAAAATTTTTGGCCAATAAGTTCTCATCCTTCATTTCGACAGGGCAACTTAGTCCACATTGACTCAGAAAAGCTCTCGCTTCTTCGCAAGAATTCATCTGCCTGCAATAGCGTTTGCTTCCACAAACCACTTTCAAATCCGCTGAGGGCAATGTTAGCTGGCTGGACTGCCCAATGGCAGTGCAGTTCATCTCTGGGGCTTCAGGTAGCAACTCGACTTGATTTCCAAGCAACTTTCGTAAAGCCACCAACTCTTGTCGATCAGCCGTCAATCCCCACTTCAGCTTCACAGCCACCCATGCCTTCGCATATTCGGTTTGATAGGCTGGATTGGGTGGGAGCCACTCTGCTGGATCCTTGGCTCCCTTCTGACGATTAAGATTACGATCGACAGCAATCAAGGTGTCTGGATCATCCAGATCATTGGCATAGGCTCTTTTACGCTCTCTTGACCAGTTGCTGCGCCAGACTGGTGGGCCTCCTTGAGAGGCACCATGTGATCAATATCCAGCTTGGTCGTATCGGTAATGGTTCTGCCTGAGTAGGGATCGTCCCAGTTGCCAGAAAGCACTTTGCAAACCTTCCCCGTTTTAAAAGTAACAGATGAGAGGGACTCCTCAATCAGCACTTCATGACGAGCGTTCTGGCAATCACGGTCTTCGTCAATCCAGTGGCTGTAGCTCTTGCGGTCGTATTTGGGGCAGTTGGTATCAGCCAAGACAACAGTTGTCATCAAGGTCACTGCGATAGTTAGTCCAGTTCGTATCATTGAAATCCAAAATTTACCTAGATCAGTTTGGTTATCGTGTTGAGAAAATTAGTCCTGCTACCTTTCCTCAGAGATGACAAAACTCTTGAGTTCACAATTGAGTTCCCAGACTCTGAAGCTTCTGATTCTATTACTTCTCAAAGGAGCAAACAATGGGACTCAAAATACGATTTGGAGGAATTGCCCTGCTAATTTTTTTGGCACTATTCTTTGACCCAATGGACGGAGTCTTTAAATGGGATGTCATCAGTGGAGTCTGTGAAGAGGTCTACAACTACGAAGGGAATGCTAGCGATGATAGTTTCACTCCAATTGACGATGTTCAGGGCGCCTTTAGCTGTGGTGATGGATCAATCAGTATTACAGTTCCCAAAATTGCGATTCTTTTGGATATTCCAACATTTCTATTTATTTGGGGAATCACTTTTTTGTGGTCTACACAAGGAAAGGGGATCGAATCAAGGTCTATGAGGAGGCTTCCCACATTGCCAAGGATGTTGGTGAGTTAGCGGCAGCCATTGGAGCAATTCTAGTGTTCTGGGGTCAATTCAATGACCGGAGTATGGCCGTCGGATTCGGAGTGGCTTTTCTTTCTTACTTTGTAGGCTTGGCGACTTCGTTATTTCTCAGAGCTTATGCCGAACATCTGAAGAGAAAAGATTTGGACAAGGGACCAGCGGAGGTTGAAATTCCTACTTCCTGAAAAAACAGTGGGGTGTGTAACTGTGCTGCCAAGAGTTACTGTCAGTTGACGGGCAGTTGAGGAAAGAAAAGTGGCGCTACTGGCAGTTGCTGTCAGTTGAAATAAGTAGTTTCAGAGAAAATGATCAAGGCCGCAAGTAATTGAATTTACTGGCGAAGGTGTGGTGGTGGGGGCAGGATTTGAACCTGCGACCTTCGGTTTATGAGACCTAGATCCTTGGGGTAATTGAAAAGATCGAAATACTTCTTTCCCAAACACACTAGGATTTATTGAAAGTTTGATAATTTGGCCAATCGTTTATGAAAAGAAATTAAAGCATAAAATGGAGAATTTTGTGCCAATTTGTGCCATCAACTGCTTCAATCCACTTGAGTCCACTAAACTAGTCATTGACTAAATCGACTGATTTCGTTAAGTTTCTTTCAGTTACTTCAAGTGCACTTAAGTAGAGATGGAACTTTTAATCAGGTGGTCCAGGGTTCAAGTCCCTGTCAGCCCACCAATAATATCAGGTACTTACATAGATTACAGTCTTCTCTCCGAATTCAAGTGGCTCAGTCAAGGCGTAGTTTTCGTCAAAACATTCCTTGCCGAACTCCTCCTCGACCCAATGATTTAATCGTAGACAAATCCCTTTAAGATGCTGATAGTGTTGCCCTAAGGTTGGATAATTTCAGAATTTGTTGCCAAGAAATACCTGACCACCAGCAGTAGTTTGTGCCTATTCTTTTGTGGATTCCCAATCATATTCAAACCCTGAGGTGAGAGCCTCAGCCCAAAGGTTCTAAAGCGGTAAAAGATTGGAAGTGCAACTCCGAAAGTTGAACCTGTGTCGCTATATTCTTCTCGCAACTCGGGGATATTTCTGCATTTGGGACGTTCGTTGAAAAGTAAAGTGATATTGTTAGTGAGACCATAGTTTTCATACCAATTATTACTCTTTTGAGGAATGCTACGTTGCATTCATTGGAGTACAAGACAGAGTTAGCTTTAGTAAAAGTTAAAGATATTAATATCAACGATTCTAATAATGAACTCAATACGTTTAAATCTGTATTTGCAAGGGGTACGAACTTGCCTCAAGAAAGTTCCAGATAGCGATTGAAAAATTGATAAATTGATTGATCGCATGCAAAATAAAGGATATTTTGATTTGGACTGATCTAAGTTTAAGGTTAGCGAACAACAAAGCCGGGGATGTAACAACACAGAAATTGACTCAACAGAATCTAATTATGACTGCAAAACTTGTAGGGCTTGGAAGGATTAGGACGGATAAAGATTAAATGATCTATCGTGCTAAGTAAGTTCAAATAAGCGAGATTTCTGCATCTTAAAAATTGTAGTAAGAAACCTGTTTGACATAACGAAATTTATCTAGGGATCTAGATTGCGTCTAAGCAAACTGATAAAATCATTAAACTAATTAAAATTAGAAGACAAAATAACTATATTTATATTCACTAAAATTTTTAATATACGGTTGATTTAATAATTTATAGAATGATATTCTATAATAGTTGTTTTAATGAAAAAAAGGAAAATTTTAGAGTGAAACAAAAAAATACTACTTAAATGGAAGGCTATGTAAAGTCCCCAAAAAGTGATCTTGGTTATCGTAAAAATCGAAATCTATGCGGCTAATACCTGGAGCAAAATCAGTACTATGATCAACAAAAACTGCTTTAAGTGGTGAAATATTTGAATGTTTATGAAAATATAAAATATTACTTTCATTATCTCTTAAAGAAATAATAAGATATCCTTTGTAGAAAACACCAAATTCAGCAAAAATATGAATAAAATTGTCTTTTATTTTACAAAAAACCTTATCTCCTATAACGCCAAGTGCATTAACTGAGGTTACATCGGAAGAAAATTCACACAATCCCCACTCAATACAAAACGATGAAGTCTCCTGGGGTAGAATTTCAGTGTAAGGACCGAGAATTTCTGCCTCCAGAATGAAACCAGGTGAATTAATTGGTATTGGCGAATCTGCTCCTGGAGATTCAATCCAACATTCGACGGAAGAATTGCTATCAGGATAAATTTGGGAAGAATCAAAAGTGAAAAAAATCGCAAAGAGCTTTTGTTCTTGACGATTGTTAAAAGCAATCCAACCTTTTTCGGATGTCACACCGACTTTAGAAATAAGTCCCTTAAAATGAACTTTTAAAAGTTTGTGTACTGGATCAAACTTGAATTGTTCGTTGTATTCACCAAATATCATTCTTAGTGAATCAGCAGATTCATTTTCAGTCGGTATGGTTAGGATACATTCATCGTTAGCTACCAAAGACTCCTCAACTAACTTTGAGCAATCAAGTTGTGCAACATCCCATATAGACCACCTGACGGGTACTTGTGATATATTAGAAAAAAAGTGATTAACTGAAACTTTTGAAGAATCGGGAGTTAAACTTATCTGTTTAGATATTTGAAGTCCTGTTTTATGGTCTTTGCCGCTAACCAATTTTAAAAAATCCGTGGTGCCATCAGATTCAATAAACGAATTGTAAAATCCTGAATCAAGAATAGGATCAGGAGGACCAGGCCACTCATTACTTGAATTCCAACCTTGGGGTGCAGGCCATGTCTTACAACCACCGTAATTTTTCCAAGAAAGTAAAGAACCGTCACCAAAATTTTCGGCTGGTGTAAAGAGTTTGCCTAAGAGATTACTATTTTGAAAAAAAAAATCATAATTTCCTAAATTTAAGGAAATGATCCTACCACCAATTGAAGGGACTACAACAAGATGAACAAAATTAGTGCCGAGTTTGAAGGAATCCCAGCCATGAAATGTTTCGGAATTTATATAAATCATTTAAACCTAAAGGAATTCAACAACTATCTTACCAGAACTTCCTTCATTTGCAGTAGAATAAGCTAAATCTATTTCAGATGAATTAAAGGTATGAGTAATTATAGAATCAAATGTAAAGCCATACTGATTCATTTTTTTTGCTAGTTCTTCCATACGCCAGGTTGATGTTACCCAAGAACCATATATGGTGCTATTTTTGTGAAGCAAATCTGGACTAGGGTAAAAAGTAAAACTATTTAATTCCCCAATTAAAGAGACCCTACTCCAATCACCTGTCATATCAAGGCAGAGTTTTCTACCTTGGTCAGTGCCAGAACAATCAAATGAACGGTGACAAAGATCACCGCTAGTACTATCCGAAATATGATTTCTTAATTCATTTAAGTTATTTAAATTTACATCAATCAAGCCTTTATCGAAGGCAAACTCTGAGCGTTTGGAATCTATATCGTATCCAAAAACAAACCTAGCCCCTAAAGCTTTAACAAGAATTAAAGTTATTAATCCCACCGGGCCAAGTCCACAGACAAAAACTGAATCAAATCCTGAAAGACCAAGGCGATTTATAGCCTCAAATACTGTACCACCACCACATGCTATAACAGCTCCAGAGTTAAAAGAGATGTTGTCAGGCAACTGTATTAGATCTTTTTCTTCAGCCAAAATATAGGGAGCCATTCCTCCGTCTCTTTGCCAACCATAAGCTTTTCGATGGTGGCTTTTGCAACTAATCATATATCCTTTGCGACATTCAGAGCATATTCCACAGCCAGATATATGATAAATACAAACCCGATCGTTAACGCTTGTCCTCTTCATATGTGATCCGCATTCCACAACAATACCAGCAGGTTCATGGCCAACTATTACATTTTCATACCGAGCTCCCCCTGTACCAATGTGACCGTTGTAAATATATTTAAGATCACTGCCACAAATTCCACTTGATTTTGTTTGTATAATAACTTCGCCAAATCCAGGCTTTGGTAAATCCTTTTCAACATATGCAACAGTAGCATTACCGGGTAAAATTGCGCCGCGCATAGAATTACTCTACAAAATTACTAAATGAATATTCTAGAAGTCTGTTTTCGTTAAAATCATTCCTAGATAGTGACCCTGAAACCATTCCTTTGCTAAAGACAGTGATTTGATCAGCAATGTTCATCAACTCATCAATTTCAGAAGAGATATAGATAATTGAAAGTTCAT
>JACLAC010001448.1_pt1 | contig 15421 bp, 12 predicted proteins | sample 8027881 | NCBI WGS metagenome assembly JACLAC01 (sample SAMN15725517, study PRJNA655200) | protist metagenome | isolation source: fluorescence activated cell sorting (FACS) single amplified genomes of... | place: Spain: Blaines Bay Microbial Observatory, Mediterranean Sea | collected 2016-01-19
TGGCTGCATTGAGCGGGGGCCAAAAACAACGTTTGGCAATCGCGCGTACGCTTGCTGCCAACCCTGACATCATTCTTTATGACGAACCAACATCGGGCTTGGATGCAGCCAGCGGTCGAAAAGTGGCTGAGTTGATTCGCCACACGCATGACACGTATCAGCGAACCAGCATCCTTGTTACCCATGACTACGAGACCCTGATCCCGATTGCGGACGAAGTCCTGTTGCTGGACAGTCAGAGCCGACTTCTGGTGCCCGTCCCGCGTCAGGATTGGCCTCAAATTCCGACGCGGATGAGACCCGTTCAACTCTCCGACACTCCAATCCGTCCGCCCACCTTGGCTCAGCAGACCACGGCGAAAATCGACGCGTTCCTGAGGCAAACTGGTTCAACCGTGGTTGCAGCGGCTAGGATTCCGTACGACCTGCTGCCTCTGTTCCCGCGTCCTCGTTGGGGGCTGCGTTTCTTCGCTCATTACCTGCGGTTGGTAGGCGGTGTATCCGCATGGATTTACCTGATTCTTGCGGGGCTAATCGTTGGTTTCACGGGAACCTACTTCACGTTCCGGTTTCTGCCGTTTCGACTCTACACTCAACCTTTGTTGATTGATGAACTCTTATCATCGATCGGTTTTGCACTTTACCGAATTCTCGTTCCTGTGTTGGCAACCATTTTGATTGCGGCACGTTGTGGAGCAGCGGTCGCAGCTGATGTAGGCGTAAAACAATATGGAGGACAGATTGATGCGATGCGAACGCTTGGAGTCAAGCCAAGACTCTACCTACTGATTCCAATTGTGCTGGCCTTCATGTTGGCAACGCCCATTCTGGAATGGATGGCCTTCACGTCTGCGCGTTTCATCAGCATGTTCAGCTTCACAGCAACACACCCGGATGTCGGACCTTTTTTCTGGGAACAGCATTTCTATCGTAATCTGCTCACTTCGGACGGGGGCTGGCCTCAAGGCTGGGGATGGGTGATGCTAAAGAACTTGGCGTGTGGAATTGGAACCGGTGCGATCGGTTTTTACCGAGGCCTGGCTCCGAAGCAATCCGCCAGTGATGTGAGCGACGCAATCACGTCGACAGTACTATGGACCACTTTGTATGTATTATTGGTGCACTTCATCATTGCCTTGATTGAATTCTAGCGCCTCGCCTCATCTCCTCAGGAAATCAGCGGATGGACAAAAAAGCAAAAAAACGACTCAATGTCATTAACAAGAAACTCCAGACCCTGCGACCACGCTTGTCAGGATCACGAGAACAAGCTGACGACGCGGAAGAACTGAAAGCTCTTGAAGACGAAATCACCAGTTTGGAAGAAGAAGCCGCCAAATTGAAGGCTTCCTGAGAGCGGCAGAACTTTCCACGTCAATTTTGAAAGGTCATCAGATGAAAATGAACCGGCGAGACGAAGGTAGGCTGATGTTGTTCGTTCTCGTTTTCTTTGGAATCCTTGCCGTTGCTGGCGTATGGATTCAATCAATTGAAATCCCTGCATCGAATGACGTTTCAGTCAGTTCAGAACTAGAGTGAAGATTGTGAGCAGGACCTGAAACATGTGGATTCTGGAAATACTTGCAGAAGTAATTTTGACTTTCTTTGACGTGCCGTGGAGCAGAAAGTAATGGTACGCTCAGGTGCTGTGTTTAACCGTTTTTATTGCTGCGTGCTTTCTTGCTTGGTATTTCCTTCTTGGCTGAAAAGGATGTGACGACGCTGCGGACCCGCTCATCCAAGCTGGTTCGTTGGCTTGAAAGTGAATCAGTTTTTCTGTCTGCGGATGCCTGAAAGACAGACGCTGAGCATGCAGGCACATCGGTGGATCCCCGAGCGTCACCGTCTGATTTGCCACACGCTGGCCATCGATAAGATAAGTAGGGTCGCCGAGAACAGGCGTCCTCCTTCCCCAAAGGTGTAAACGAATCTGGTTTGTGCGTCCGGTTTCCGGAAATGCATGCAGGACGGTCGTGCCATCAGTCAACTTCTCAAGCACATGGAAACGAGTGCGTGATTCCTTGCCATCGTGACGGAGGTCACGAGTTCCTCCTTCCACTGTTTCTTTTGCGATGCGGTCATCACAAATGAAGTCCATGTCCGGTGGATGACCAACGCACCGCACTAGATACTGCTTGCGCACCTGATTCAACTCAAATTGTTGCCGCAAATCCGTTGCAATTCTGCGGTTTTTTGCCAGCACCATCACGCCCGTTGTGTTGGCATCAAGGCGGTGCACGAGCCTCAAATCTTCGTGGGGATAAACCTTGGCCAGCAATGACGTCAGCGTATTGAGATTGAATCGACCGCAAGGATGAACCGGCAAAGGAGCCGGCTTGTGCACGATAATGAACTCCTGTTCTTCGGCCAAAACCTGAACAGCAGCATCCACATCAGGTTCAGTAGTGTCGGGAAACAAATGTTGAAACTGCTGCCCACCTCGCACCATGGCATCGGGATCGGCTCGATCATCACCGAACAGAATATGACCTTCAGCGAACCACAACAGCCACTGCGTTTCACTGACTTGCGGGTAAACGCTCGTCACACACTCCAGCAATGTTTGCCCATCGCATCTGGCTGGCACATTGATCGGTCGAAGATTGTCATAAGGTACGCTGCCAGGCAATTTTTCCTGTAACCTCCGTAAATCTTCATTTCGCTGCCGCAGCACCGCGTCCATCGCTTTCCTAACCTCACACCGCTCAACGAGGCAATCGCCAAATCTAAAAACTACGATTCATCAACCTAACGCTAACGGAGCTACTGGAAGCAAAACTACACCCTGCTGGTCAGCCTGACTTGTCCCCGCAGCATCGTCATCAATGTGTCCGCCAATCTCTCCGGTCGAGACTTCCAACCCAACATTTACTGAAGCATGGACGAAGCTGCCCCCTTTGGCAACTCATCCACCGAAACGCCTGCGACAATCGCCCTCACAAATGACTGCGACACTGACGCTTCCGTAGCACTCGCTCGGCAGAAATAGTCCCCAATACACGCCCTGAATGGGCCCAGACTCGCCTCAGATGATTGATTTTTAGCTACCATAGTGGCATGCGATGTACTTACCCCCACACCAACGGACAATTTGGCCCCGCCATTGGTATCCTACTGCTCCTGATTGCTGGTGCTACCCACTCAGCGGATGCTGCCGATCCGATGACAGCCCCAATAACGAAGACCGATTTGGCGAGCGACATTCGGTCCATCATCTCAGAGAACTGTGTCTTTTGTCACGGCCCTGACGAAGCAACTCGTGAAGCTGACTTGCGTTTGGATACACAGGAGGGAATCGAATCCGTTATCGAGAAAGGTTCTGCCGCCAACAGTGAGTTGATGCACAGGTTGATGTCGGATGATCCTGACGAAGTGATGCCACCACCAGAATCCAACCGATCGGTCAAAACTAACGAGATCGAACGACTACGGCAGTGGATTGACGACGGTGCGGTGTGGCAAATGCATTGGGCATTTCGCCCATTGAGCATGCCAAATATCCCAACAGCGAAAGCACTGGATCACAACGACGCCGATCACCCACTGCGAAATCCGATTGATCATTTTGTTCGACAAAAGTTACAACAGCATAAGTTAGAGCCTTCGCCAGAGGCTTCTCGCTCAACTCTGATCCGGCGACTTTCTCTTGACCTCACGGGGCTGCCCCCAACACCCCAAGCAGTCGATGAATTTGTCACTGACAGATCACCTGATGCCTATGAGAAGCTTGTCGATCGGTTACTGAACTCACACGCCTATGGCCAGCGAATGGCTTGGAACTGGCTGGACGCAAGCAGGTATGCCGACACCAATGGCTACCAAGGCGATCGAGAACGCACCATGTGGCCCTGGCGAGACTGGGTCGTCGACGCCTTCAACAAAAACCTCCCGTATGACAAGTTCACGATCTGGCAGATCGCTGGTGACCTGTTACCCGATGCGACGATGGAACAAAAGCTGGCAACGGGTTTTTCGAGAAATCACATGATCAATGGTGAGGGCGGCCGGATTCCTGAAGAAAATCGAATTGAATACGTGATGGACATGTCAGAAACGGTCGGCACCGTTTGGCTTGGCTTAACCCTGAACTGCTGTCGCTGTCATGATCACAAGTATGACCCGCTCAGCAATCGCGATTACTACAGGTTCTTTGGATTCTTCAATCAAACCCCTGTCACAGGTGCGGGCGGAGACCCGCAAACGGCTCCGAATCTCGCGGTGCCCACTGCTCAACAAGCCGAACAACTTACTTCACTTGCGAATCAGATCGAACAAGCCGACAAGGAAATTACAACGCTCACCCAAACATTGGCAACGGGGCAGCCCCAATGGGAAGCACAAGAAAGAGAGCGACTGGAAACCCATCCGCGTTGGCAAGCCACAAAGCCGATCAAAGCCGAAGCAACAGGATCAAAATTATCGATTCTGCCTGACCAGTCAGTGCTAACCAGCGGACCTGCCCCAGACACCGACACCTACACCATCGTAGCCGAGTCACCTGAGCAACATATCACCGCGTTACGTATCGATGCGTTACGGCACGAATCCTTCCCACGCAACAGTCTTTCCTATTCCGACAGCGGAAACTTTGTGTTGACGGAACTGGAAATACACGTCTTAGATAATGACTCAAAAAAAATCGCGACACTCGAAATCGCCTCAGCGGAAGCGACCTTCGAGCAGGGATCACTGGTGGTGACCAATGCATTCGATGGCAACAACAGTACTGGCTGGGCGGTTTACGAAGGACGACATGTCGACCGCGACCATGCTGCAATTTTCCGATTGAAAAATCCTCACGCAATCCAAGCTGGCCAAACACTTCAGGTCGTGTTGCGGCATGATTCAGTGCACAAAAAACACAACTTGGGTCACTTCCTGATTTCTGTCACCAAGGAGCCTGAGTCAAAGCTTGCCCAGCACGAAAAGGGTTTGCTTACCGCACTCAAGACAGTAAAAGCGCAACGCACAGACACACAAAAACTACTCATCAGCAAACACCGCCAGGCAACTTCCCCCGACTTCAAAAAACTCACAGACAAAAAAGCTACGCTTATAAAACAACGAGATGCATTGAATCGAAGCTTGCCCAAAGTCATGGTAATGGCTGACATGGCGAAGCCGCGTCAAACCTTCGTGCTGGATCGAGGCTTGTACAACAAACCAACAGACAAAGTCCAAGCGGGACTGCCTACCATGATGCAGCCAGCAACCGCCAATGACTCAAGTTCGAGTTCAAAGCAATCGGCCAATCGCCTCACGCTTGCCCAGTGGCTGGTTGATTCACAAAACCCGCTCACTGCTCGAGTGACAGTGAATCGGTTCTGGCAACAAATTTTCGGCATCGGATTGGTAAAGACAACCGAAGACTTTGGTACTCAGGGCGAAGTACCTACTCAGATGGAATTGCTCAACTGGCTAGCAAAAACGTTTCAACAGAATGGCTGGAACGTCAAGGAACTGATACGAACCATTGTCACCAGCCATACCTATCGACAATCATCGATCATCCCTAACGCTGAAATCTATCAACAAGATCCAGATAATCGCCTGCTTGGAAGAGCGTCCCGAAATCGATTGCCCGCGTGGATGCTCAGAGACCAGGCGTTGGCAGTCAGTGGACTTCTGTCTCCTGCCAGCGGAGGTCCAGCCGTCAATACTTACCAACCCAAGGGTATTTGGGAAGAAGCCTCTTTTGGCAAAAAGAAATATACGCAAGACCGTGGAGAAAAACTTTACCGTCGAAGCTTATACACGTATTGGCGACGGATCATTGCGCCCACCATGTTCTTTGACAACGCGAGTCGCCAGACGTGCACGGTAGTCGCGAGTCGAACCAACACGCCACTGCATGCACTGCAGACCCTGAACAATACAGCATACGTGGAAGCTGCCCGGGCTCTCGCCCAGAGAACGCTGCTGCAATATCCCGTTCCTAAAGAGACGAGTGACAACACCGATTCATACACCGATTCATATCGAATTGATGCAATCATGAAGCGAGTTCTGGCAAGACCAGCTTCAAGCCAGGAACGGGAAATCCTGCTCCGCGGTTTAAACCGCACCCGCGGCCAGTTCGCCGATGGCTCGAAGGATGCGTTAGCGTTGATTAGCGTTGGCGAATCGACACCCGATGAACAAATTGCCCCAAACGAGCTGGCGGCATGGACCAATCTTTGTTTGGCCATTTTAAACTTGGACGAAACCCTGAACCGGGAATGATCCCCCACCAAACGACTCGGCTCATGAATCCTCTGGAACAATATCAACAACATCTCAATCGCCGGCATTTCTTTGGCCGTTCCGCAACCGGCATCGGGACAGCCGCGCTTGCATCGCTGCTGCAACGTGATGGCTTGGCGACAGATGACTTGGCAACCCAAAGTTCGGGGTCCCAAAGTTCGGCAAATGGGGACCTGGGGGACAGACCGGAATCGCCGCGCATTGGCGGACTTCCCGACCTGCCACACTTTGCACCCAAAGCCAAGCGAGTGATTTATCTGTTTCAGAACGGGGCCCCCACTCATGTGGACCTGTTTGACTGGAAGCCCAATCTCAAGAAGAAGCACTCTGAACCTGTCCCTGCTTCTTACATTGGTGACCGCCGTTTCAGCACCATGACGGGCAAAGCAGATGGCAAACTGCTACTGGCTCCCGTGGAACCTTTTTCCCAACATGGTGAATCGGGTGCGTGGGTCAGCAATTTCATGCCCCACACGGCGAGAGTCAGCGACGAATTGTGTTTCGTCAAAAGCATGCACACCGAACAGGTCAACCATGCCCCCGCGATCAACTTCAATCTCAGTGGAGGTGAGATGCCGGGACGACCTACACTGGGAGCGTGGCTGTCTTATGGGCTGGGTAGCGAAACGGATGAGCTACCAGCATTCGTTGTGATGACCAGCATCACGAAGAACACAAGCTGCGGACAAATTTTTTACGACTTTTATTGGGGTAACGGTTTTCTGCCGTCCCGTTATCAGGGCGTCAAGTTCCGGGGCAGCGGCGACCCAGTCCTGTATGTTTCAAATCCTGAGGGTATCAGTCGTGAGGTTCGGCGAGGCTGGCTGGATGACATCGCCGCCATCAACGAGCTTAAACTTCAGGAATTTGGTGATCCCGAAATCGCAACACGCATCGCCCAATACGAAATGGGCTTCAAGATGCAGTCCAGCATTCCGGAGTTGGCTGATTTTTCAGATGAATCACAGGAAACGCTGGATCTGTATGGCCCTGACGTAAAGGAGGCAGGAACCTTTGCACACAACTGCCTGCTGGCTCGACGCTTGATCGAACGTGGCAGTCGATATGTTCAATTGATGCACGCGGGCTGGGATCAACACAACAGTCTGACGACGGAACTTTACAATCAATGCCGCGACACGGATCAGCCCAGCGCGGCTTTGGTTATGGATCTGAAACGCCGCGGTTTACTTGAGGACACGCTCGTGATCTGGGGTGGTGAATTTGGCCGCACCCCTTTTCTTCAGGGTGACATCAACAATCGTCCAAGGTGGGGCCGTGACCACCATCCCTATGCATACACCGTCTGGATGGCTGGTGGTGGAGTCAAACCCGGCATCAGCCACGGATCGACCGACGACTTGGGAATCAATGTCGCCAAAGACCCAGTTCATGTGCATGACTTTCAAGCAACCCTCATGCACCTGCTGGGAATCGATCATGAACGGTTGACCTACAAGTTTCAGGGTCGTCAATTCCGACTGACAGACGTTCATGGCAAAGTGGTTGACAACATTCTGGCCTGAGTAGAAAGTCTTGGGTTTATACTTTGCGGACTGCCAACCACGAGATACGAGAGATTCGAAAGTTTTCCCCACCAACATCGTAGTCTCAGCACGTTTTCTCACGTTATCAGTTCATGCTCCGGATACCCACAAAGTCCCGAGTCTTTTATCCTTGAGCGAGCTGTTGAGAAACAACCCATTCATGATTTACAGTTCGACGAACTCACACACTCCCTCTTCCGCCCCTCAACCCCATTTCTATTGCAGGTGAAACGATGACCGACCACGCACAGATTCGCCGCCGCCGCTTCATGACACTTTCAGCCGCTGGCATTGCAGGCAGCAGTGTCATGCAGAGCTTTGGAAAAACCGCTCACGCCGAAACCAAATCAGCACAAAAGCCGTGGCTGCGAAAGACGCTGAAGGTTGGAATGATTCGCTCGAAGGGATCACTGACCGATAAGTTCAACTTAGCCAAGGAAGCGGGATTTGAAGGTGTGGAACTGAACGTTCCCGGAATCAACATCGAAGCTGCCAATCAAGCAGCCAAGGAATCAGGCATCATCATTGATGGAACTGTGGGTGGCTATCACTGGGGGCAACGGCATACCGACCCAGACCCAAAGGTGAGGGAAGTTGCGCTCGAAAAGCTCAAACAGGGGCTGACCGAGACTGCAGCCGTTGGCGGCAAAACAATGCTGTTAGTACCCGGTCATGGAAAAGATGGCACAGACGCCGAGGTCATGGAACGGGCACAAGCTGCTATCCGGTCTGCTTTACCCGTCGCCAAAGAAAAAGGCGTCTCGATCCTGATCGAGAATGTCTGGAACGATTTCTGTTACGACCACGAGGGTGGCAACGATCAATCTGCCGAGCGACTGGCTGCCTTTATCGATTCGTTTGATTCGCCCTTGGTTGGCGTTCAATATGACATCGGCAACCACTGGAAGTACGGTGATCCAGCAGAGTGGATTCGCACTCTCAACAAGCGGATCAAAAAACTCGACACCAAGGGTTTTTCGCGTGAGCAGGGTAAGTTTACCAAGATCACCGAGGGCGATATCAACTGGCCATCCGTTGAAAAGGCTCTTCGTGATGTCGGCTTTACCGGTTGGCTTGCCGCTGAAGTTGGTGGCGGTGATCTGGCAAGGCTGAAAGAAGTCAGTGAGCATATGGACGAATCCCTTAACTGCAACAAGAGTATCGCCGGTGCCGGCTGAAAACCGCTCTCACGATCGTGAGCCCATTGCGACATGTCATGTTCCAGTGATGCCCAGCGAGATCGTCCACTGGCTCGGTGAGATATCACCAAGCGTGATCGTCGACGGCACCTACGGTGGTGGCGGCCACTCTGCGTTACTGCTCGAAACGCTGCCAGCCGAGCAAGGACATCTTGTTGGACTCGACCGTGATCCGGCAGTCAGCGAGCGAGTGGAGTCAGAACAACACGACCCCAGACTCAATGTTTTTCTTGGCAGCTACGAAAAAGCTCCTCAAGCATTGGCCGCACTTGAACTGTCGCTCGCTGACGGTGCTGTTCTGGATCTGGGTCTGTCGAGTGATCAATTGGCTGATCCTCATCGCGGTTTCAGCTTCAATCGGGCGTCCGCTGAGCTGGATCTACGATTTGATCCTGAGTCGGGGCAATCGGCAGCCCAGTGGCTGGCTTGGAATAAGGAAGCAGAAATTGCCAATGCGATTTATCGATACGGTGAAGAACGCTACAGTCGCCGGATCGCCCGTGAAATCGTTGCCAGACGACGTCGAGAAGCCAATGTAAAAACAGTAGAAGATTTGGTGGATGTGTGCAAACGCTGTGTTCCACGCAGTAAAAACCATGACATTCACCCGGCAACACGCACATTTCAGGCTCTACGAATTGTCGTCAACGATGAACTGGGGGCGCTTGAACGCACCCTGCAGTCAGCGCCCAACTGGATCTCTGAGCACGGTCGCCTCGCCATCATCAGCTTTCACTCACTCGAAGACCGCATTGTCAAAAATGCGTTCCGCGATGACCCGAGATGGAACGTGCTGACGAAGAAACCTCTGCGTCCTGACGAAGAGGAAATACAGAAAAATCCTCGCAGCAGAAGCGCAAAACTGCGAGTCGCGGAACGAGTGTCTCACTCAGAGCAGGGCAAAGCTGGCAACTGAATCGCTCCTCGACGCAAGCATGTCGAAATCAAATCTGCATGCCTGACATGAAATCAAAGCAGTTCACCGCACTGACTTGCGGTGAACTATCCTCTGCGTTCTACGCAAAAATCCTTGAAACGTTTTCCTCCACAAAGATGTTCATCGAACGGTGGCGAATCACGCTTTACACAAGCCGTGCTCAAAATGCGCTCCAGTATCATCCGCTTGGTGGCGTCCCAACTGCATTCGCCTGTTTCTGTCACGCTCTGGTCTGTCACGCTCTGGCAACCTTCCGCAATTGACCAAAGACAAATGGATTCATGCACTTGGCAACAGCGGAATACAGGCCTGCCGAAAGGAGTAGCGGAAACCGTTCATCACCGCTGCTTGATGGTTGACGTCAATCCTGCTTTCACGCCCCAAGGCCGTCTTGATGTTGACCGCCATGCCAATTCCCCCCCAACACTGTAGACCATCACTCGTCATCATTGATTTAGCAATCAACGGTTTTCCACCGCATGGATATTGGACGATATTTTCCAAAGCGAATTTTCGATTTGATTTCTGCACTGAACCAAAGAGAAAAAAGTCACAAGAGGACAACGAAAACGCATGAATCATCGCAAGAACGCCAATGATCTCGACCGTGCACACACTGACCAAGGGCACGCTAGCATCATGCAAATTGCCAATCACTCATTGGGCGCTTATTGAGTTTGTACCATGCCGACCGACAAACCAAACTCTTCGATCTAAAGGAACGCGTCCGGCTACCAACTCGCCGTAACTCCTAGCCATTCCAAGTGTGAAATACCGGCACGCAATCAGTCGCGATAAACCGGATAGTACCCATCATAGTAAGGAGCCACTGGGTAAGGCGTTCCCGGACCGGAAGGATAGGGATTGAACGGGCTGGGTTGCGGAGTCGGACGGTATCCACCGCGATTCCCTCGATAGTTCGGGAATCTTTGCCGGTAATCAAATCGCTGCCTCGGATAATTGGTACCGGCAGCGGTACCAGAGTCAGGACTGCCAAAGCCAGAACTTGCCGCCTGTCCGGGTTGCTCACCTTCGGCTCCACCGCCATTCAGTCCCGGACGGCTACCGAGCGAACCTTGATCTCGTGCACGCAACAACTCGCCCTCGGGGATGATGCCATCGACAGGCATACCAACACCATCGCGATTGGGAACGGTTGACATCGTCGCTGCTGGTGGCAGCAAGCCATCACCTGGTAGTCCACCACCGCCAACTGCTGGGACTCGACCTGGTGGAATCGAACCATCTTGAGGCAATGTCATTGGGTAGCGGCCATCGGGATCCGAAACGGCACCTCGATAAGGATCGTAGGGCGTGGTTCCGAAGGGACCGTAGTAGCCAAGTCCCAAATTCAAACCGGCATAAGGCGGCCCCCAATTTGGGTAGGGAGTGCTGTAGGGCCGATAGGGAAATCGCCATTCGCCGTAAGGACGCACCGGATCACCCCACTGCTCAACACGGTGATAGTTGTCTGCTGACTGGCCGTAGTTCAAAGAACTACGGGTGTGGGTGTAGCCGCTCGTGCGAAAATTTGACGGCTGTGGCACGGAAGGCGCCTGAATCTTGGTGTATTGCGCGACGCGTTCACCTGTATTCGGGTTATGGCTATAACGACTTGGCAGCGTCAGCCAGTCAGCCGCTTGAGCAAGCGGTGAAAGAAAGATAACGGTGAGAGCAAGGGTTGCGATTCGCATAAGCGCCAACTTACTTCCAAAAAGCGGACGTGCTTGACATCTCCCCGTAAGAACCACGCTATTTGGAAAGATTGATGACTGCAATCACCAAATCCGCTGAAAACGGAAAAAACGGCAAGGGGCCTACAATCGGCGTAACCCATCCTCGCTCATTGGACAGGGGATTTCAGCCTCCAACTCATCCAGCCGATTCAGGGTTTCCTGATCCAGCACGAGGTCGCGAGCCTCAAGTGATTCATCAAGCTGCATGAGACTGGTAGCTCCAATAATGGTTGAGGCAACAAAATCATGCTGGCGGCTCCAGGCGACGGCTAAGGCAGTGAGTGTGATCCCCAGCGACTGTGCAATCTCAGAGAGTCGCTTAGTCGTTTCCAGTGTTCTTGGATTCACAAATCTGCGTGCCATCTTTTTTTGTCGCTCATTTCCACCCTCGAGATAAGCGCTGAACCTGGCTCCTTGGGGTCTGCCCTGCTGATACTTTCCGGTCAACACTCCGCCGCCCAGCGGCGAGTAGGGCAACAGACTTACCTGTTCTCGACGACACACCTGCGCTAATTCGCTTTCACATCGACGATTGATCAGGCTGAAGTTATTTTGAACAGTTTGATAACGATCAACCCCGTGCGTCTCAGCCGACCAAAGACTTTTCATCAACCCCCAACTGGTCTCATTACTGCAACCAATCACTCGCACTTTCCCTGCGTCGCGTAGCTCCGTAAGCACACCAAGCACTTCCTCGTAAGGCAAACCGTGATCCGGCCAATGCGTCTGGTAAAGATCAATGTAATCCGTTCCCAAACGCCTCAGGGACGCATCACAAGCAGCCACGATTTGTCGCCGATCTAACGCTGTCTTCCCATGTCGAACCGGAGGAGTGAACCAACCATGCCCCGGCCCGGTAACCTTGGTTGCAATCACCACCGTCTCACGAGATTTCGTTTTCATCCAGCGACCAAAAATCTCTTCGGTCACCCCCATGAGCTCAGCCGTGGGAGGAACAGGGTAGATTTCCGCTGCATCAAAAAAGTCGATCCCTGAATCCCAGGCTCGATCACAAATGGCGTGACTGGTCGCCTCATCACACTGCCCTCCAAAGGTCATGGTGCCCATGCAAATATCAGACACTACCAGACCACTTGCTCCCAAACGTCGCCTATCCATCGCCTGCATCTCTCCAAGTGGGTTGTAAAATCTATTGTGTATCAATCATCGAGCAATGAGCATGGAACGGAAAGCAGCATGTGGTAAGCAGCGAGAAAAACACGCACGTCGATGCCCTAGCATCGATCGCTGCGGTCTCGCAGGTCAAAAAACACATACCACTGGCAGCTTCCGCTGTAACTTTCTCGCGTCTACCGCAGCCGCTGCCCCCATTCGCCAGCAAGCTATCGTGGCTGAATCCACTTCACCAATCATCAACTTTCAAACTTCAACAGCGGTAAAACTGACATTGCCACGACTAGGCATGATCCTGTGACGAGCTCAGCTACGAATAAATATTGCCTGCGGGGGAACACGAGTTTTGGCAAACACAATGAGCCATGCGACACCACATGTCAAAGCCACTGCTGGCAAAAATGTGTTTTGTCAGACATGCTTGGTTCAAATCCACGTTAAACTGTAACAATCCTCCTTCCTCCCTTCCCCACTCCGCATGCCTTTCGCCGTGTCGCTCTACCAGCCCTTTACCGCGGTCGTTCCTTTGACGACTGTGTTCCTCAGTTTTCTATTTCTCTTGCCGCCACCAGCTCTTCGAGCGGCTGAAGTTTCGTATCAGCACGGGGAGGATTCCACACTCAACCCCGCTAACCCACGAGGGACCGTGACTGAACACGTGCTTGCGGACAGCAAAATTTTCCCTGGCACAAAAAGACGCTACAGCCTGTACGTCCCCGCACAGTACACTCCTGAGCGGCCAGCGGCATTGATGGTTTTCCAGGACGGCCACGCATTTGTCGGCAAGGGAGGTGACTTCCGGGTCCCTGTCGTCTTTGACAACCTGATTGCCAAGGGTGTCATGCCGATCACGATCGCCGTCATGATCGATCCAGGCCACAAAGGCGAATTACCTGACAAACGCGGTTGGAAACCGACGCCCGCGAACCGAAGTGTTGAGTATGACACCGTGAATGGTGACTATGCAAAATTTCTGCTTGGGGAGGTTTTGCCGCCAATTGAGGCGAAATACCGGATCACCCAGAATCCCGAATTACGAGCGATATGCGGCAACAGCTCGGGTGGGATCTGTGCCTTTTCGGTTGCTTGGCACCGCCCCGACCAATTTCGCAAAGTGCTCAGCCACATTGGCAGTTTTGTCGACCTCCGGGGTGGGCACAACTATCCTCCGATGATCCGTAAAACAGAGAAAAAACCACTTCGCGTTCTCCTTCAGGATGGTGAAAACGACCTGGATAACCGCTTTGGAAACTGGCCCTTGGCGAATCGCCAAATGGCACGGGCATTGTCATATCAGAAATACGATTACAAACTGGTATTTGGTGAGGGCGGGCACGATGGAAAACATGCCGGGAGCATCTTTCCCGAGTCCTTACAGTGGATATGGAGAGGCTGGGAAAAAGAGAAGCCATGAGTAACCTACCGGACAGACCCGCACAACGGCCGTGTTCATTTGCGACCTTTGTCGCGTCACCCGCGAAAACAGCGGCAACGAAAACGCAAGTTATCAACCACTAGCCTTCACTCTGGCACCCATCCGCCCAAACCAACACTGCATTTTCCTCACGACTCACGGCAGCTTCCTACTCCCATGTCCGACCCGTCCGAAACTTCACTTGATATCCAGTTCTCGGTGCCATTTGTGCATCGCCTGCGAGTCACCGATGACGTGTCCGGGGAAGATCTGCCCGAATTGCTGTCTGTAATTGAAGCTGGCAATGGGGAACGTGCCAAGGTGTTGCTGATTGCCGAACGGGCCTTGGCCGAACCCACCCGTCGTATTGCAGAACGACTTGGACAGGCACATGGCATCGACTTGGTTCATGCACCGGTTTTGGTTGACGGTGGGGAAGCCGTCAAGAATTCATCCAAGACGGTCGAGTTGATTCTGCAGCGGATCAATCAGCTTAATCTGGATCGCCGCAGTTACATTGTCGCGATCGGCGGCGGGGCCATGCTTGATGCAGTTGGCTACGCGGCTGCTGTGGCCCACCGCGGCGTCCGTCTGATTCGCCTGCCGACCACGACACTGGCACAAGCCGATTCCGGAGTCGGCGTCAAAAACGCGATCAATCAATTCGAAAAGAAAAACTGGATTGGTACGTTTGCCGTCCCATGGGCGGTGATCAACGACTCGAAACTGCTCCACACATTGCCCGATCGTGATTTCCGATGCGGATTCAGTGAGGCGGTCAAAGTCTCGCTGCTGAAAAGCGAGGCAGAATTCTCGTGGTTATGTGCGAACGCGGACGCCATCCGGGACCGAAACACCGCGGCTTCCAAGCGAGCGATTCACCGATCGTGCCTTCTACATCTCAAACATATCACCCACGGAGGTGACCCATTCGAAATGCTGGAAGCTCGCCCCTTGGACTTTGGCCATTGGTCGGCGCACCGACTTGAACCACTGACCGACTACCAGATCCGCCACGGCGAAGCGGTGGCAATTGGGGTCGCAATTGACACCATTTACTCTTCGCTGAAGTTCGGTTTTCCCGAACAGGAGATGCGAGCCGTCTGCAAATGTTTGACCAACCTGGGGATCCCACTGTGGCACGAAGAACTGACGCCCACCGAACGTTTGATGCAGGGCCTGGAAGAGTTCAGGCAGCACTTGGGGGGACG
>JACLAC010004138.1_pt1 | contig 15406 bp, 17 predicted proteins | sample 8027881 | NCBI WGS metagenome assembly JACLAC01 (sample SAMN15725517, study PRJNA655200) | protist metagenome | isolation source: fluorescence activated cell sorting (FACS) single amplified genomes of... | place: Spain: Blaines Bay Microbial Observatory, Mediterranean Sea | collected 2016-01-19
TCAGCTGCCCATACCTTTACAAGTGCTTTTTATCAACCTGAGACTGAATGCTATAATGACAGCAATTCGAGACAATGAGAAACTGCATTTCTTTGTTTTAAAGTCAAAGGAAAAGCAGGTTTTCTTGGATTCCCACAATCAATTCCCAACCGTTGCCCCAGTACAACCTTGGCCAAAGCGTGGAACCCACCACCACAGGCAAAAATTTGCTGGACAATTTCTACGGCTTTCTCCTGAGCCAATTCAGCTTGCTTCAACTCATTCGCTTGATAGGCACGCCAGATATCAACGAAGTGTTCTGGAACCATGTTAGGTGGGCCATCCACACATCCAGAAGCACCAAGTGTTAGAGCAGGAAGCATCAACTGGCAATTGCCGATTAAGCAGTTAAGTCCCATTTTAGCAAATGCTCGTACACTACCAAATGCTGGTGAAGAGTGCTTCAACCCCCTGAGTTGCGGAACCTTATCCTGAATTTTACAAGCCAAATCGCGCGTAATCTCAACTCCAGTTGCACTAGGCAAATTATAGAGGAATAGAGGCAAATCAGCAGCAGCAGCAACAATTCGATAGTGTTCAACAATTTCGTCGTCTGAACGTCGATAAAAAAATGGTGGCACACAACAGATAGCTTCAACACCAACCTTTGCAGCATGTTCTGCCATCTTAACCGAACGCTTAGTGGTTGGAGCACCAATGTGCATAATGTTCTTCACCCGTCCTTGTGACTGATCAGCCACAATTTCTGCAACTCGGTGATTCTCTTCGTCATCCAAAAGAATACTCTCTCCTGTACCACCTGCCACCCAAAAACCAGCAACGCCAGCCTGTATATTAAACTCCATCACTTTACGATAAGCATCCTCGTTCAAACCTCCATCTGCTGTCATCGGGGTAATTATAGCTGGGAACAATCCCTGAAACTCGGTTTGCATTAGTCACAATCCCTTTCGGCATTAGAATTAAATAAATAGCTTGGAACTCAAATTATATTTCCGCCGGAAACTATAGCAAGGTTGGAAGCCATTCAACTGTCAAGACACTTGAAAGTTCAGTGATTGATTCCTAATACCACTGGCAGGTTAAATCTCTAACCCTAATTTTCCAGTCCCGAATGGAAACACAACTCACTACAACAACACTCCAAAACAATCAACCTCCGGTGCCAAGAGATATCAGTAAAAACAATTTTGATACAAATCAATAAAAGTCTAAATATCAGCCAAGCCCAAATTGTGGAAAGCCTATTTGTTTGCTTCAACTGCAAATATTGCATCAGGATCAGAAACTTTCTGTCAGAATTTGGTCACATTCCCTTGGCTTTTTTATCAAAAAACTCATGACATAATACTTCATAAGCAACCATGCAAGAAAATCTACTTTATCCGCTCCCGCTTACACCATCACCTACTTAAACATGGAAAACGAATCCGATGTATCTTTAATCACTTCCAGTAAAAGTGCCTGATGTTCCAAAACCACGTCTCGATAGGCAACTTGGTACGCCAAATTTTCTGTCTCACCAGGATCTGCTTCTAGGTCAAACAACAGTTCCGGACGTTGTCCATGAGAAAAGATGATGTATTTAAACCGTGCTGTACGGATCATCCTGCCTTTCATCTCTTGATGCTTCGGGTCAGGTTGCAATTCTGAAACCACGTAGGGTCGTCCAAGCAAAGACGGGTTCTCAATCAAAGGACGTAAACTCTGGCCGCTGATACCTGTTGGCCAACTAATATCGGCATAATCACACACAGTCGGCAATAGATCCAGACCAGAAACGAGATGATTACGATCAACCAGATTTTCTGGCACCACACCATTCCAACGAATCACAAATGGGACTTTCACTACTTCCTGATATAACATTAATTTAACTACCCATTGATGTGCAGCTACTCCTTCACCATGGTCGCTTGTCAACACAACCAATGTATCATCAGTAAGATCATTCTCATCTAATGCGCTAAGCACCCTACCAATTTGGTGATCAACTCTTTCAGTCAACCGGTAGTAGGCGTACAAATATCTCCGCCATTCCATTTCATTCCAATCATTTGTCCAATTTAGTTCATTACCATAATAAGTACGCTGGCGACAGAGTTCAATAAACTCGGGCTCATCGAAAACAGACTGAAAATTTGGCGGCAATGGAGGCAAGTCAATATCATTAGGGATCTCAACTAAATCACGATTATTCATCACCCAGTAACAGATATCATGTGGGTTATGCAAGGAAACATACAGTAAAAACGGTTGATCTGAAGACAGGTCTCGTTGTTTGAACCGATACAGGAAATCAACTGCTTGATCAGTCCAAATAGGGTCTGTATTAGTACCATATTGTCGTGGAATGCCTTCTGGGTACTCATCCCCCAAGAAATTGAATCCTCGTCGATCGCCCAATCCCCACTTTCCAGTATAGAAAGATTGGTAACCTCCTTGACGGAAGATATCTCCTAAGGTCGGAATCTCTTGCTTAAGACTTGGTCCGTTGATTTCAATCCCAGTCTGATGCGGCATTAATCCAGTAATTAAGCTACTACGTGAGGGACTGCAAACAGGAGCAGTACAATAAGAATTTTCGAAACTGAGCCCTCCATGAACTAGCGCATCCATACACGGGGTATGTAAATACGAGTTGCCATAAGCACTGACCGCCTGCTGGGTTTGCTGGTCTGTCAGGATAACAAGGACATTAGGTTGAATAGACATATTTCCAAAAAAACAAGTTAGTTTATATTAACCAAACTGATTAAACCAAATAAACAAGAGTCCAAAACGCAGGCCACAATTTCTTTGTAACCTTACCACATTTCATATAGTAACCTAATTGTGATACAATAGGATAAGTAAATCTAGCCAACATACTAGCGTTTTTTCTTGTTAACAATGTAAAGCTGGCAGTTATTGATACTTCGAGCCTATTTGAAACCTCTCTCAATACCGGCTTATATATTCTAACAAATGTAATTTCGATAGGAGAAAATTAATTGTTAAAGCCACAAATAATAATCACTATGTTAATATTTTTCGGATTGCTTCTGTTTGGCAGTCCAGATACCGCTTTCGGTAAAGTACTTTTCTCTGATGATTTTGAATCGGATTCTATTAATTCCCCTCCTTCAAAGTGGGCAGTTGGTCATAAAGGTGCAGTAGATGACGCAAAAGTAATCAAAGATCCTATTCGACCAAATAACCTGGTTTTCTCTTCCCCAACTGAAAGGCATGATGCCAAAGGGGCTATATATGTCACCGGTAAAGGGAAAGATTGGACTGACTATTATGTCCAGTGGGAAATGCTATTTCCCAAGGCTTTTTATATGGGCATTGTTTTTCGTTTCTCCGAAGGAGAATCTTTCTACCTTCTCGATCGAAGAGAGAATACAAAGAAGCTCGATTTCTGGAAGAGGGAGAAAGGCTGGAAAAATTTTGGGAGTTCTGATAAACGGGACTTGGCGCCAAACAAATGGTTCGCACTCCAATTAGCAGCCAAAGGTGAAAAATTTGAAGTCAAAATTAAAGATGCTAAGGACAAAACTGATTTTAAGGAACTAGCCCCTGAACTCTCTGGCAGTAACGCAAATTTCAAGAAGGGCGACTTCGGAAATTACGGCCATGTATTACTTGATAATGTGGTTGTTGCAACCAGCATCGGCGAATTAAGTACACCTGTTGAGTTGGAAGGAAATTTTGTCACCAACTGGGGCAGTGTTAAAAGCGGCTATACATTTTAAGGTTAGGTTTAACTCGTCCAGTTAACCGTAACGGTTAACTGGACAGCTAAACAAGTATCTGGAGATATAAACTGTGCAAACTAAATCAGTGTTTTTTATTATCCTAACAATGTTCGTTACCATGTTTGTTTCATCATTTGTCTCGGGAAAAATTCTGTTTAAAGATAACTTTGAAGATGACAAACTTGGTTCAAAACCTAAAAACTGGGCAGTTGGTTTCGAAGGGAAAGACGATGCCGAGGTTGTCAACGACCCAGAACGAGGTGGAAATAAGGTGTTTTCATCACCAACTGAAAGGCACGATGTCGCAGGTGCCATATATATCACCGGTAAAGGGGAAAACTGGACCGACTACTATGTTCAATGGGAAATGCTATTTCCCAAAGAATTTTATATGGGAATCGTTTTTCGTTTCTCTGAAGGAGAATCTTTCTATCTTCTCGATAGAAGATCGAACACAAAGCAATTAGACTTCTGGAAACGTCAAGGTGGTTGGAAGAACTTCGGTACTTCGAAAGATGCTCAAGGTTTAGCAATAGAACAATGGTGGTCTTTTCAACTGAAAGTATCCGGTAAGGATTTTGAAGTTAAGATGAAGGACACCGAAAAGGAAAAGAAGGATTTTAAGCAGCTGAAGCCAGTACTGGAAGCCACCCAAGACGAATTTAAGAAAGGAGATTTCGGAAATTACGGTTGGGTGTTATTAGATAACGTAGTCATCGCAACGGAACTGGATGATTTTATAAATCCTTGGGCAGTTTCGCCAGATAACAATTATGTTACGACATGGAGCCGGATTAAAACAATAGATTAAAAAAATGGATCTAAACAGAAAAACCGTTATCGTGACGGGAGCCGCACGAGGCATCGGTTTAGGAATAGCCCAAGCTTTTAGCCGAGAAGGTGCGAATATTGTTCTGGCAGACCTAGGATCTCTTCATTCAGGCGCATGGTCTTACGGGCTTTCTTCAACTCAACAGCTTGAGGCAGCTGTAGAATCAGTTATTGTCCAAGGTAAAGGTAACAAGAGAGCTATAGCTGTCGAAGTGGATGTATCGAAACGAGATTCTGTCCACCAGTTGATAACGCAAGCTGAAGAAGCATTTGGAAGCATAGATATAGTTGTTAATAACGCAGGAGTTGTTAAAGCTGGGAAATTCGCCAGCTACGATGAAAACAGCTGGGATCAAACATTTGCTGTTAACGTGAAAGGCACTTTCTTAGTGTCGCAAGCTGCAGTGACTGTAATGCTTGAGAACGAAGGAGGTGTCATTATCAATATCTCCTCCATCGCCGGTAAACGCGGCTACCCGCATATGAGTGCCTATTGTGCCTCCAAATTTGCCATCATTGGTTTAACACAATCAATGGCCCAAGAACTAGCACCTTCCGGTATACGGGTGAATGCCATTTGTCCTGGTGTTCTGTCAACAGCAATATGGGACTACTTGTCTACCTCCGATAGAGTTCAATCGCTAGTCAAAGATGAATTGGGGGATGAAGCCTTCCAAGCATATGTAGAGAAAAATGTCCCGCTTGGACGAGAACAATCAGCTGAAGACATTTCCCAAGCTGCGCTTTATCTCGCCAAAGCTGACAATGTGACGGGAATAGCTTTGACCGTTGCGGGTGGTCAAGTGATGGACTAAGTGCTACGCTTTGAAGATCATCCGCTCTTGGCTTGGAGAGCGAATCTCCCCTGTTTAGCCAAAAAAGTGAGTGCCCAGAGGACACCATTAACAACTGAAGACTGGTTGTCTAAACACCACGTAAAAGAAAAAGCCCAGAAACGAATCTCTGGGCTTTTGTAATTTTTTGTAAACGCTGTTAGTCAAGGTTTAGTAGACAACTTTGATTTTGCCCCATGCACGAGGAAACTTGTGAACTGATTCAACAGCAACCACGCTAGTCAAAAACTTAGCATCACCAAATATTCTTGCTGTAACAAGATGGAATCACATCCTTGATTTAGAAATAAGAATAGATTGAATAAAAATTCAAGTAAGTTTCTCTTAGCAATAAGAAACCAAAAGACATTACTTAATACAGGACTAAGAGAGGAATCTTAGTGAAAATCACTGATCTACGCATACGTCAATTGAATGGAACAATGACCCATCCAGAACCATTTTGGGAAGAAAGATTAATTCGACCAATCGACGTCTACCCCACTTACCGACAAAAATCCCGCCAAAGCACTACCAACCACCAAGAAGAAACCTATCAGATGTCATCTGTTTTTCTACAAATTGACACTGATGAAGGATGAACCGAATTCATCATGGTTTGACAACATCCATACGGAAGATAAGGAGTCTTTGTTACAATTAGTCAATTCGAGTTTCAAAAGCACAGTGACAGACTTAGTCAGCAGGTCAGGGGAAATGGGAAGTCAGTGGATGTGGGGGAGGTTCCGGCAAGTTAATATTGCTCATCTCGCTAGGCTCCCAGGATTTGGGAGAGCGGGGTTACATGTTGGTGGTGGCCCAGAGGTTGTAAACGCAGTTGGCGAAACGAGCGGGCCTTCCTGGCGAATGATAGTTTCATTGCAGCCTGAAATCAAAGCTTGGGGAATTTATCCGGGGGGACAATCCGGTAATCCGGCTAGTTCATACTACGACGATTTTGTGAATCGATGGATAAAAGGGGAATTAGACGAACTGCTTTTCCTGAAGACAATGGATGTAGCTCATGCTCGGATCCAATCAATTCTAAATTTGGAGACAGAAAAATAGGAAATATTATCCTCATTTTTGCACTTAGTTTACTGGCGGAGATGTTTTTACCTTGGTGGTCAGTAGCGCTTGTTGCCTTTGCAATTGGTTTTTTTCATTCGGTTAATGGATGGAAGACATTTGGGGCTGGTTTTGCCGGTATTGGATTACTATGGCTTACGACAGCAGGTTACCTTTATTATAGATCGAATGGGTCGCTCACTGTGAAGATAGCCCAACTAATTCACTTGCCGCCGTTCCCATCTGTACTTATCTTGACGGCTATTTGGGGCGGTTTAGTTGGCGGGATGTCAGCAGTTACAGGGTTCTATCTTAGATTATTATTGTCTGGTGAACAGGATACCAAGAAGTGATTTTTTTTATTAAGCCATTTTTATAGGGTAGGATAATTGTTTGGCTAAAAGATTAGAAATGTGAAAGGAGACGGTGTGAAAATCATCGAACTCTCACTAACGGTCTAATTATATCTTGGTCTGTTTGTCATCAAACTTAATCTATGTTACCATCGTTAGCAAGAAGTATTTTGAGAATATGGTAACAGAGGTAATATATGGATTTAAATGGTAAAGTTGCTGTTGTTACTGGTGCGGGGCAAGGTATTGGTCGGGCAATTGCCTTGCGTTTGGCAGCGGCTGGAGCCAGTCTTGCTTTGGTTGACTTGAATCTATCTGCTGTGGAAGAAGTAAGTCAAGAGATTCTTGATTTAGAGGGAGAGGGTAAATCAATTGCAATTCGGACAGATATCTCCAAATCTGATCAAGTCTATAGTATGATTGAACGTACTTTACAAACGTTTAGTCAAATCGATATTTTGATTAACAATGCTGGTATTGCCGGCAAGACTGCGCCATTGACTGAATTGGAAGAATCGGACTGGGATTTGGTCATCGACGTCAATTTGAAAGGGGTTTTTCTTTGTTGCAAGGCAGTTATCGATCATATGATTGAAAGGCGATATGGGAAAATTGTAAGTGTTGCCTCAATTGCTGGAAAGGAAGGTAACCCAACACTTATACCTTATTCGAGTTCCAAGGCGGGGGTCATCTGTTTAACAAAAGCTTTGGCGAAAGAGGTCACAGAATATAGTATCAATGTCAACTGCGTTTCCCCTGCAGTGATCGAAACTCCAATTCTGCAACAGGTGACAGAGTCGACAATCAACTACATGGTTAGTAAAATCCCTTTAGGGCGTGTTGGTCGACCAGAAGAAGTGGCTGCTGTGGTACATTTTTTGGCCTCGGAAGAGGCTAGTTTTGTTACAGGGCAATGCTATGATGTTAGTGGTGGCAGAGCAACCTATTAAATCGGCACCTCATATTGTTATTATTCTGTTTAGAATTTGACATTAATCAACGTTAGGAGATATGGAGATGGGGAATCCAGTCATTTTACCGGATGATTTCGCAGATTATTTGTTTATTGAGAATGCAACCCAACGTTTTGCAGAGACTTTGAAGGTATCAGAGACGGTTGCTGCTGCGGGAATACAATTGCAGGCAAACTTGGATCATGCGGCAATTTTTTGCAATCCGCCGCATATCGTTGCTGATCCTTTGAAACAGCTTGGTTACATTTCTGGTTGGGATAATTGTTGCTACCCTTCCCCTGTAGATGGACATGATTATATCAATGTGCCGGCGGGGTTACCATCTGGTAATATTGCGCGAAACCGAGGTTGGTTTGATTATGTTGCTGTTGTACACCCTGTGGATAAAAAAGCTTTTGATCAAATGATGAATCAAGATTATGGTAATCCATTTATACACCATTTGACATTGGGGATTGTTCCACCTGAACGTATTGAAGAGAGTGATTTTGATTATGCTAGTCAAGTTATCCCATTTATGGTTGATGTTCGAAAAAAGATTGAAAACATCATTGGTGATGTTCCCGGGACCTTAATTATAGCTCTACCCGAGCAAGTAATAAATCATCAAGATTTTTCTGGGCTATTTAAAACGTGGGTGGGCGATCTTGCGTTGGATCAGTACCAAGTTGAAGTCATGAGTGGAGGAGGCTTCTTAATTCAGTTTTTCGTTTTGACAGGTGGTAGGGTTGAAGTGGCGCTTAGGCATGGTACAACTCAGACATTTAACCCGAAAAGTGTGCATAAAATCTCTAGAGATGAGATTAGTACAGTGCAAGGTTCTCTAGTAGTATAGTGAACTAATTTGCTGCTAGTCTTTAGTAGCGGAGATGTGTAAACATGATGGCAATAGTTTTCGGAGGCGTAGTTTTAGTGATGATCTGGGCGGGGGTCTTAATATCCAGATTAGCTGAAATTGGCAAGGCTGATCAGAATAAAAAAACTTGGATTTGGGGGGTACTGTTACTGGTTTTTTTGATATCTGTGCCTTTATTGCTCATTGGTGTTATTTTAATAACAGTCCAATTTTCTGAAGTTAGTCCGGCATTTGAAAATTTTAATTAAAAACGAAAAACCCTAACATCAATTGATAAACTGGATGCTAGGGTTTTTTTATACTTAACTTTATGACAAGGAGATATGAAAATTTGTTTTCATGTTAGTTAAGAACGTTAAGTTTATGAATCAGTACCAAGGATATTATTTGTCTCTTCAAAATCAAACTTTGAAAGCGCCTAAATTCTTATTTCTACTGAGATAAAGTGGGATTGTGTTTTTTCCTCGTTAATGTATGCGTAATCAATGGTAATTTGTTTTTTTTCGTAACCAGTACCAAATGTCCACTTTTGGTTTGCGTTTCCCAGTCTGACGTGAACAGATGGAATCAGGGTTAATTCAAATCCTAAATAAAGATTTTTCTTTGGTAACGAAGTATCTAAGGAGAAAAGGAAATTATTGTGTTGGTATGTTATACCTCCAGTTAATATTTGGATGCCGCTTTTACCTGAGAAGTTTTGTGCGACTATGCCGGTCTTTATCCGGGGGGTTACTTTCATGAGCATTGCCAGATCGTAAGATGGGGCATAGCCAAAAAACTGGTAAAAATCGACGAAGCGTTTACGTTTGAATTTGATGCTTCCACCAATGGCGATATGCGAATGTATTTGATGTGCAAGGCTGTAGTAATTGTAGTCGGCGTCTATAATATTGGTGCCGAGAGCAATTTTATTGCCCCAGAAAAAAGAAAGGTTACGATAACCATAGCTGACCCCTTTGGGGTCGAACGCATAGTCGTGTCGGTTGTGAAATTTATTCATACCGAAGATTTTGACACCTTGTGATTGGGTTAACCCCGCTGGATTCCAAAAACCTGCTGTGGCATCATCGGACACAGCTGTATAGGCATTTCCCATTCCAACAGCACGAGCTCCAACCAGAAATGGATGGGCGTCTTCAAATAGTGCCTTTTCACTTTCTTCAGAAGTCGTAAGAGAGAACAATAAAACCAGCAATTTTAGATATTGCAATATATTGTTTATTGACTGAATTTGAAATTGTAAGGTATTGTGATTCTGACAACCACGCGTTGCTTTTCCAACTCAGCGGGTCTAAAACGAGATGCTCTGAGAGCTTTAACAGCTGCCTCATCGCATCCGAATCCAATAGCTTGAATGATACGTATTTCTGTAGGAATACCGTCCGTTCCAATAACCGCTTCGAGTAGCACTCTTCCTTCTTTTTGTACTCTGCGGGCAAGTTCTGGGTACTGTGGGACGATTCTTTTGATAAAATGAGGTTTTCGAGTTACTTCTTCTTGTCGGAAAATTTGTTCTTTAGGGTCTTCAAATGCAAGTTCTGCTTCAGGTAAATTTGTGTCAAGGTTTTCCAGAATCGAAGATTGTAAGCGATTCGGCATAATCTTTAGTGTTTGGGATGTCATTACGGGACTGCCTCTGTGGATCTTTTGAATTCTGTGTGTCGGTAGTCCCGAACCAATCCCTCCCTCTGACATCAACGATGTGTCTAAAGTTGCACTTTCAACTGGAATTGAATGGGGTGAATCGCTTATCGGCAGTCTTACATTGGTGGTGACCTTTTTTAACTTGGGAGTTGGAGTTAGGACTGAAGCTTTAGGTGTTGATATGGTCTTCCGCTTGTGGGGAAGCGAACGACGCTTGATCTTGGGGGTAGAAACTTTGGTTAAAGTTGTGTAGAAAACCTCTTTGTCGAGGGCAACCTGTTGTACAATGTAATATCCCGCGATTAGTATGATTATAAGGTGAATGCCTAAAGATATGAGAAGTGATGACAACTGTTTTCGCATTATCGGATATTAGCTGTTTATTCTATTTTAGGTTGATGCCTTAAATATATACTTCGGCATGTCATCAAGTCAAGCTTGCTTAGCTGTGTCAATGTAAAACTGTTCGTTGACTCTATATTACCAATTATGTTATATTTGTACCCTGTTTGGAAAGTATTTTAAAGGGGACTTTGATGGATCCTTCGGGTAACCAAAGAGATTATTACCAAGTGCTCAGTGTGTCACGGGAGGCAACACTGCTTGAGATAGAAACTGCTTTGGAAAGAAAGCAGCAGGAATATGATCCTGAGAAACTCGAAGGTTTGGGAGAGCGGTTACTTCAACTAGCTCAACGAGAAACGGATCTCATTCGTACTGCCTATGAAGTTCTCAAGGATACACAAAAACGTCAACGATATGATCGGCAACTTGACTATCAAACTAAGCGTTCCAACAGATCTTCCCAAGAAAATTCAGTATCAAATCAAGCAATGCGTCAACGTGCCGAAGTAGCTAACAATCGAGCAATTGAAGTCTGGGAGAGTGGGAAGCATGATGAAGCGATTGAGCTTTGGAATAAAGCTATCCAAAAGGGTTTGCATTTAGCTGAGCTTTATAATAATCTGGGTAGTGCATACTATTACTGTGGAGAACCTAAATTAGCTATTGAGTGTTTGCATAATGCCATTGAAATTGAACCAGATTTGATGGAAGCTTACAGTAAATTGGCAGAAACATATCAGAGTATAGGAGATACTGAAACTGCTATTGAAAACTGGTACCAAGTTCTTAGGATTGATCCAGCCTGCACCGATGCGATTGAACGTCTTAGGCAAATGAATGCAGCACAGTACGATCTTGACAATATATCTGAATACCAAGAGAACCAAAGCCTTGAACCGAATGCTCGTGGTGAGGGCCGCACATTGATGCAGAAAATTGCTAATACCTTCAAGAATTTAACTACCTGATTCTTTCCCTGAATTAATCCTAATTCTGATATCCATACACTGCCAAGACTATATAAAATATTAGGGGTGTTTTTGCCAAATAAATTGTGAATCTCGATTGTTTAATAAGGATAATGTATTAGGCTGCTCATTTGACTGAGTCAGTTTTTTGTCTTTTGTTCATAAGGTTTAGGAGTGATTTCGCAGGCTAGGCTCATCGGTTTTCCTCTTAGGATTTAGATTTATTACTTGAGTTGTAATCGGCGTCAACACAATCACAATGTTTTGGTATTGGAAAAGATGTTGCTGAATTAATTAGAATGTCTCACTCACCACAGATAAATGGTTTTGGATGGAATAAAGCGTTGATTTTTACATGTCTTGTGTTTGACTAAGCAAAATCAGAGATAGTTATTTAATTTGGGTTAAGCGTTTGTGCAACTAACTTAACCGCGTTTGTTTTTTACTTTCATTTGATCCATGTTTTGGATGGACGAGCCTAAACCGGGTGATTTAAATCGAATTTTACAGCGCAACAGGAATTTAAGGAGTAATTGAAATGCCTAGGTCCAATTTGGAATTGGTGTTAAATCTATTTTTTGCCTTGACTGCATCTATGGTTATATTGATTGGTTGTGGTGAAGACGAGGTTGATAAATCTGGTATTGATGTGTCAAATGCTTCACCTGTTATCGATGATTTTACTGCTCCTATAGAAGCTAATGCGGGTGAAGAAGTAACTCTCAAAGTTGTTGCCCATGATCCAGAAGGTGCTGTGCTGTCTTATGTATGGGAAGTGAGTGGTGGAAAGCTCAGTTCAAGAAACCAAGATACCGTTGTCTGGATACCTCCTCAGGAACCCAGACAGCTATTTGGAAGGTTTTTGGAAAAAACGATCGTTGTTACTGTTACAGTTAATGATAAGATCAGTGCCCCTATTTATAGATCAAGACAGGTTAAAGTCAGACTTTTGAATCGGATAGAACCCAGTGAGTTTGTGGCTGGTATTATGTTGGGTTATCCTCTAAGCAAGGTTCAGATGCTCTACGGAGATGCGAATGTTGATAAAAAAACTGATATGTGGCTAGAGGGTGCTAATGACGAATTTCGTAAAAAGTTTTTGGAGGATAATAAGGCGAAGTTCTTTGCTTATGAGGATTTGGGTATTTATCTTGCTGTGGCTGGAGGAACTAATGTGGTTATTGCTGTGGATATTGAACCACCCAATAAATCAAAAACGGAGCGTGGGTTTGGTCTTGGTAGCAGTTTTAATCAGATCTCATCAGAGCTTGGACCAGCCGATAAGATATATCAATGGAAGGATAACATGTGGCACTATTACGAGAAAAAGAAAATCCATATCCTGTACGACAATAATTCAGTTGCCCAAAGGATTGGGGTTTTATAATACAAATAGTGTTTATCAGCCCCCTATGTTGGCATAGCAATGAACCTCTTAAATAAATCTAAGAAGCGAAAGTTCGGGGATTTTTGAATGTATATTATATACCGATTAGTTGCGCTGTAATTAGATCTATAGTGAATTGTATTTATACAAAGGGTTTGAGATTGTGTCTCTTGATCACGGTTTGATTGCACATTTTCCCTTTGACAAAGATTTGTTGAATCATTCTGGAATGCAGTTGAGATTCAGTTCGAACAATCTTCAGTTGGAGAAAGTTGTTTCCAGCAAATCTCCTACCTCGCATGCCGTTCGATTCAATGGTGTCAACAGTTGTGTAACCATTCAAGGTCATCCTGCTTTACAGTTGGATGATTTTGCCATCTCGTGTTGGATTGCAACAGAGTGGAGTACTGACGTAGTTGGGGATATTGTAAGTCAATTCGATCCAAAAACTCGTCATGGTTTCGGACTAAGCCTGATTACTAACACAGGGGTTACGTCGACTGCACAGGCGAACTACCGAAACGTCCATTTTAGTATTGATCAGGGCTCCAGTGCAGTAAATTGGGTTAATCAAGGTCGACCGGGAAATGCGGTTCTCGTTAAAGCACTCCATGTTTCGAATGGATACTTGTACGCTTCAACTTTTGAAGCAGGGCCTGAAGAAACTGGGCATCTGTGGTTGTACGAAGGTCCTCATAAATGGAGAGATCTTGGCTCTTCACCGGATAGATCCAACTCTATCAGCTCAATTGTATCCTTCAGTGGTTCGTTATATTGTTGTACAGGGCGATATAATTCGCATGGTTCAGCACTTGGCCCTGCAAAAAATACGAATCCGGGAGGGAGCGTTTATCGTGTTGAGAGTAACGGAAAGTGGACATATTGTGGACATCCTGGTATTGATGATGCTGTTCCTGAAGATCAGCTGATGGAAGGTTACGAAACTGGGAAAGCAGATATGTGCGGATCTTTGACCGTGTTTAAAGGCCAATTGTTTGTGACCTGTTACTACCGACGTGGAGTTTTCAAATATGAAGGTGGTGAGTGTTGGAAACCCGTTGGGCTTGATAAACGCCTCTTCAGTTTCACTATCTATCAAGGTGAACTATATGCTTTAGCTAATGGGGGAGAGGTATTTCGTTACATCGCTGATCATGAGTGGGAACACTGTGGAACTCCAATCGGTTCCACTCAAACTTATGGAGCAGCTATATATCAGGGGAATCTTTACGTGGGAACATGGCCAGTAGGAAATATCCAGCGTTATGTTGGTGGGACATCTTGGGAACCTATCAGTCAAGCAGGTGATGAACAGGAGATTATGGCTATGGCCATATACAACCAGAAATTGTATGCTGGATCTTTACCTTCTGCTGATGTCTGGCGTTTGGATGAGGGGAAGCTAACATTCATCGCCAATCTTGATTCCACGCCAGACGTAACTTATCGTCGAGTTTGGTCGATGGCGGTTTATGAAGGAAAACTATTTGCTGGAACGCTACCTATGGGACAGGTAATGAGTTTGGAGGTGGGGGCGAATGCCACTGTGGACTATGCGTTACCTTGTGGTTGGCAACATTTGGTGGCAATGCGTGTTGGTAAACGCTTGCAGGTTTACCTTAACGGCCAATGTATGGCAGATGTTCTTGTAGGTAATGATTTGAACCTTCATGGGTTAGAGTTACCAATCAGCATTGGGTTCGGAGCGCATGCGTACTATAATGGTAGAATGTACGATTTTCGAATTTATAATCGTAGTTTGTTGCAAAATGAAATAATGTCTTTGGCTTGTACTAGATAGGCTTGAGTCTAAGTTTGATAGGTTGTTTTACGCCTCTGTGTTTTCTGCTATAGCAATATTTGTTTCCTTGTAGGATAAAGTGTGAAAAATCAAAATAAAATATAAATGACAGACATTGGTTAATATTTGCGGAATATTCATGAAATTTAGAGTTACATCTTTAATTCCTTTGTTCGTGTTTTTAGTTTGTTTTGTCAGTTGTGGGGATCACTTTTCAGAATCGAAGTTCGCCAAACTTGAAAATCGTACCACTACTAAGCAGGTTAGAGACCTGTTTGGTCAACCTGACAAAGAATATGTAGCTTCTTCAAAAGATTCTCCTTATATATCGACTGTTTGGGTATATATGGAGGAGGAAGCAGAATATTTTATCTATTTTACAGCAGGTAGCGTGGTAGGTAAAAAGAAGAAAGACAAACAGAAAAAAAATTGAATCAATAATAAAGTCGCTATATGTTTATTGATTGCATAATTGTCTCACTGTGTCGAGGATATAAAAGTTTAGTTCTCCTACTGTGGCAAAATAATAGATCCTGTTTGTTTTTGGTTCTTGTTAAGTTTTGGTGTTGTAAAGGATCGTATAGTGGTAAGGTTGAGAAAGATGAT
>JACLAC010019958.1_pt1 | contig 15406 bp, 10 predicted proteins | sample 8027881 | NCBI WGS metagenome assembly JACLAC01 (sample SAMN15725517, study PRJNA655200) | protist metagenome | isolation source: fluorescence activated cell sorting (FACS) single amplified genomes of... | place: Spain: Blaines Bay Microbial Observatory, Mediterranean Sea | collected 2016-01-19
TCGCCGGGCGGTTGTATCGGCAGCCGAGCGAGCGCAGGCGCGTTCCCGGGCATCTGCCTCCGCCCCAGCGCCAGCTGCCCGTTCTAGTGTCCGACCCGAGCAGCGCTGCGGCTTGTCCCGCTGTTAATTCCGGGCGTTTCAACCTAGAAGTCGGAGATCTAACGCTAGGCCGGTACGGGGGTACTTTTCCCCGCTTAAGCGTTAGCATGCGTACATAGACATCGAGGCCCGGTACCGGTGCGGCGGAAGATCGCATTGGACCGAATGGAGGAGCTTCATGCACTGGTCCAACGAGACGCCGACTCGCGTTGCGCGCGCGAGGGCCTGGGCTGTGGTTCTCTGTTCGCTGGCGGTGCTCGGCGGTTGTGAGCGTCTTCACATGGAGCCTCGCATCTTCTCCGAGCGGATCGCGGCCCCCGCGCGATCGGTGGGCGAGAAGCCGGTGAGTGCCGAGCCGCAAAGCGGCGTGACCGTGACTCCCGCGCCTGCGAGCTCACAGGAGCGTGAAGAGGCGCTGCGCGAGACCATCGATGTGTACGCGCCGGGAAACGAACGGTTCGTCGCCAGGCCCCGCAGCGTTGCGTCGCAACCATCGACCCAGCCGGGAAGCGGTGAGATTACGCTCAACTTCGAGAACACCAACATCCTCGAGGTCGTAAAAGTGGTCTTGGGGGATCTGCTGCAGCAAAACTATCGCGTGGCCCCCGGCGTAGAAGGGTCGGTGACCCTACAGACCAGTCGGCCTATCCCGAAGGATGCGTTGCTGCCAACGCTCGAGATGCTGCTACGGGCCAACAAAGCGGCGTTGGTTCGGCACGGCGGACTCTTCCATGTCGTGGAAGAGGAAAATGCGCTCCGGGGGTTTGTCTCGCCGCAGCTTGGGAATACGCGCGCGAAGCTGCCCAAAGGCTTTGGCGTGCGCATCGTGCCGCTAGCGTTCATCGCGGCGCAAGAGATGCACAAGATGCTCGAGCCGTTTACTGGTGAGCGGAACATCGTACGGGTCGATACACCGCGCAATCTACTGGTCTTGGCAGGTAGCGGTCCGGAGCTTCAACGCCTGTACGAGACCATTGAGATCTTCGATGTTGACTGGATGGCCGGGATGTCGGTTGCCTTGTTTCGGCCCGATTTCGTCGACGTCAAGACGCTCGCAGCGGAGCTCCGAGAGATCTTCGAAGACGAGGGAAACGCCCCGCTCGCCGGTGTGGTGCGCTTCGTGGAACTCGAGCGGCTGAATGGGTTGCTGGTGATCACGCCCAGAAAGGTTTACCTGGAGCGAGTACGCAGATGGATCGCCCGACTGGATAAGGACCCAGGCGGCGTGGGGCAGCGGCTTTACGTTTACCACGTTCAGAATGGACGCGCCGTTGAGCTCGCCGAGGTCCTCTCTCAGGTCTTCGAGCCGGAAAGGAGCGAGATTGAGGTGCCGGAGGCGGAGGTGGCGCCGGGCTTAACGCCGATCGGACTGGCCGGGCGCGAGAGTGCCGGCGGTGGCGAAGGCACCAGGAATCTTAGTGAGACGCCAGCGCCGAACCCACGGGCAGCGCGGGCCGCAACGGCCCGACGTTCGACGAGTGCCGAGGAAGGGCTGACCTTGAGCAACAGCGCCACCATTCGCATCATTGCCGATGAAATAAACAACGCATTGCTGATCAAGGCGACGGCGCAAGAATACAAGCTCGTGCAAGCTGCACTCGAGCAGCTCGACATCGTGCCCTTGCAAGTGTTGGTCGAGGCGACGATCGCGGAGATTACCCTGAGCGACGATCTCGAGTTCGGGCTCGAGTGGTTCTTTAAGAATGGCCTTGGCGAACGTAAGACCGGCAACCTGGTCTTGGACGTGGGACCGCTGGCGGGACTTGCCGCTCTTGCTCCCGGGTTTTCCTACGCCATCACCGATAGCGCGGCAAACGTCCGTGCGGTTTTGAATGCCTTGGCGGGCGAATCGCGAGTTAACATTCTCTCCTCACCCTCGCTCATGGTGCTCAATAACCAGACTGCGACAATAAACGTTGGCGACGAGGTGCCCGTTACCACACAACAGCAGCAATCGACGGCGGGGACCTCGACTATCGTCAACAACATCGAGTTCCGGGACACGGGTGTGCTGCTGACCGTCACTCCCCGTGTCAACGCGGGCGGGCTGGTCACGATGGAAGTCGAGCAAGAGGTGAGCAACGTCCTCGATGGTACGAACAACACCCTTACCCCGACCATTCAGCAACGCAAGATCACCAGTACCGTGGCGGTGGACAGCGGGGATACGGTGGTGCTCGGCGGGCTCATTAGGGAGAACACGAGCTTCGTGAAGGGGGGTATTCCAGTGCTGCACACCTTGCCTGTGGTGGGGGCATTGTTTGGCAACACCCGACAGATGCAGGTTCGTACGGAGTTGGTGGTTCTGATCACGCCGCGCGTGGTTCAAAATCGCGACACCGCGCAGCGTATTACCGAGGAGTTCCGCCAGAAGATGCAATCATTGCTCCCGCCAGCAGCCCCTGAACCGCAGGTGAAGACCGGGGGCTAGCATCTGGTAGGGCCAACGGTATCTCTCGGTCCCGTTGTTTGGCGATGTTCGCCAGGCTGTGCACGTCGAAGAAGCGGCCGGAGACCATAGGAAATGGCGCGGTCCCGAACGAATAGGTTGGCCCCAACAGACCCTTCGGTTTGAAGGCGGGCAGTCACCTACGCTTCAGTGCGGGTGGTGCGACGTTCTGTGACCTGTGTGCCTCCCTTTGTCGAGTGGATGTGACGGATGTCCCGATTGGGACACCCAGGAGCCTCTAGCATGCCCCTAGCGTTGAGGACCTAGCGAAGTCGCCCAGGCCATCACGGGCCGCCGAGCGTCTGCCTTATCGCAACCAAATGAGGCGGAAACCCCCATGATGACAAGTGAGCAGGCGTCGGTAGGGACAGCGGTCGCGATCGCCGCTCAGCTAGCCCGATCCCGGTTCTGTTTGCGCAACGAGCAAGCGAATGGCGGGCGCATTTAAGCCCAAATTCGCGCACTGGTTGCCGCTTGTTAGGGCGCATCGGGGGGCGATCTGCCTATGCACCGTGCTGCTGCTCGCCGAAGGCGTCGTTGCCTTGACTGTGCCGGAATTCACCCGTGACCTCGTGCAGTCCGTGCTGTCGGGTCAGGAGTCGATCGTTGGCCTTCTCATTGCCGTGCTCGGCGCGCTGTTGCTTGCCCAATCGGCCTTGGCGTTCGCGGGCAGTTACTTGCAGGGCGCCGTTGGCGAGGACATCCTCTCGGAGCTTCGGTTACTTGCATGTCGGGCCGTGCAGCGGATGTCGTTGGAACGACAGGAGAAGCGGCCCGACGGCGAGCTGCTTCGCGTGGTCATCGACGATACCAAAGCCGTAAGCTCCGGGGCCACGCAGCTTCTGGTCCGCACTTTACCCTCATTCGTTGTCGCATTGGGTGCCGGATTCATGCTGCTCTCGCTGATTCCCGTGCTCGGTGTGGTCGCCGCGTCCGTGATAGCGCTGCTCGTCGGACTTCAAGCGGTGGTTGGCCGCCGGCTCCGTCCATCGTTCTCGCTGGTGCATCGGCTAGAGGCAGAAGGTAAGACGCTAGCGGAGATGCAATTGTGCTCGATCAAGGGCATGCGCGCGCTGGCTTCGAAGGCGGCCCTGGAGCGTTATTTTGATGCCCATCGTTTTCGGGCTCGCCTCGCAGGTAAACGACACGGGATGGCGAACGCGCTCGTTGAGCCCGCGGGGCAGGTTGCGGGCGGGCTTGCCGTGCTTGCCGTGCTGTGGATGCTCCCCAGTGGTCTGGTTAGACCTGCACTCGACGCGCCGGCGCTCGTATCCCTTTGTCTCTACGGCATGCTGTTGAAGCGTTCACTTGGCGCTCTCGTTAATCTGCATGCCGAGCTCCAGGGAGGGTTTTCCGCGAACGACCGGATCCGGATACTGCTCACGGAGCCCGAAGTGCCGATCGGAGCACACGCACCGGAGCCCGCGACGGTGCGAGGACGTCTGGCGCTAAAGCGGTTGTGCTTTGCTTATCCACGCCAGCGCCATCTTTGGTCGGGGTTGGAGTTAGAAATCGGGTGTGGAGAGGTCGTGGGGGTTACCGGGCCCAGCGGGATCGGCAAGACCACCTTACTGCATCTCCTGCTAGGGCTACGCCGACCCGTTGAAGGCGGAATTTTTCTCGATGGAGTGGAGATCGGGGATTGGAACGTTACCGCACTGCATCGGAGCGTCGCCCTCGTGCCAGATGCACCGTTGTTTCTGCCGCTGTCGGTGCAACGTAACCTTACCCTCGACGATGACGTGCCCGACACGATGCGGTTGGAGCGGGCGTTGTCGATATCGACCGCGAATGAAGTGGTCGAACGCCTACCTGGAGGCTTGAATGCGATGCTAGGCCTCCCGGGTAGCCGAGTATCGGCCGGTGAGGCGCAACGCTTATCCCTCGCACGCGGGCTCTATCGCGAGCCGTCGGTTCTCTTGGTCGATGAGTCCACTTCACTGTTCGACGTGGTGGCGGAGGCGCGTTTTGTAGGGCAAATGCGAGCCGAGCTCGCGAACACGACGGTCCTGCTCGTCACCGACCGGCCTGAGACCCTCGCGATCGTGGACCGGGTCCTCCGCCTCGATGCACCGCGGCGCTCGCAAGACTTGGGCTTTGGTCAGGTGATCGAAGGACCGTGGGGCCATCACCTCCGGTAGCCTTAAGTAAGCATCGCCTCTCGGTGCGTTATGGGTGTCAGAAATATATAAACCAATTTATCTAAAATAAAATATAACTAACTGAAAAATAACGAGAGATAAACAAATATAAAATAATTTAAACAGAATCGTTTCAACGCCCGGATCCTACCTGCGGCGAAGTGCCGATGTCGTGCGGCCCAGCAAGCGCAGTTTGGTACGCGCTTTTCGAGCCCCGAATGGGTGGCTGACCCGGATGATCTTTTCGATTGCGGGGCGGAGGCTGCTCGGCCAATGAGACCGTGAGAAACGATGGCCGAATACCGATAACGGTCCCGTATCGCGATAAGATCCGGTATCTGCCTGATCGTCCTCGGCGCACCCGGTGTGAAGCATGAGCGCAAAGGGACGGAGGACTAGCCCACGGCCGCCTCAGCGGACTATACTTCGCCGCCTCCCAGCCGGTGTAGCTCAGTTGGCAGAGCAACGCATTCGTAATGCGTGGGTCGGTAGTTCGAGTCTACTCACCGGCATCAATAAAACCCTAGTAAAAACAATGAGCTGCTAGGGTGTTTTCGCGGCCGTGAAGTTTCTTCGCGTAAACACTTTTCTGAACATTGTGGGCGAATATCTTGTGGTGCAGCCTCGGGAAAACCACATGATGTGGTTTATGTGTTCGCCTAGTTTATGTGCTGTGCACGATTCGTGACCGGACTGCTCTGCTCTCAACCATCGCTCGACGGCCGCCGACGGGGCGAGTTTCGCCGCAGGCGCAGATTGGTTAAGCGGATGGGCGAGAGCGGGTCAAGCCCGTTACCTTCAGGCTCTTCCGAAGAACAATTCGGAGTGCCGCGCACAATTCGGCAGAAAGGCGGTCCGCGGCCTACGCAGGTAGGCAGCCACCGCGGGCATTAAGCCGCCCGCTAGGCGGTTGGCTACTGAACTTCTTGCTGAAACCAGTAGGTCTTAATCGCAGCGTCGGTGAACGACAGGTCGAGCTGCTCCGCGGCCACGAAGGCCACTGGTGTCACGCCGTTGAGCTTCGAGAACAACACGACGACGTTGGGAGGAATGCCGCCGCGTAGAAGTTTTAAGTTCCGGTCGGCCCTGGTGTAGTTCGTGCTCGTCCCGTCACCGTCGAGATCCCGGACCGGTGAGCCGTCGTAGAGATCGATGGCGAACACCCGCCCGGAGCCTTGAGTGGGCTGGCAATTCGCAGTTAATCCCTGTTCGGGTGGCACGAACGTTGTGAAGAGCACGATATTGTTGAATATGAGCGGTTCCGCAAGCGACTTCTCTCCAATGAACGTGTTGGTGAGGGGATCGTTTAGGTCGAGCATCCACCCGACCTTTGGATCGCCCGCGGTGCCAAACAGCTGTCCGCGATTTGGACTCACCGTTTCGGTGATGTTTAACAGATCGTCTTCAGTGAACGCCTGGGGATAACTTTTCGTATTGCTAATATTTGGGTCTCGAATCATATAGAACCGATCGTGCACTTGTTTGTCGAGGGGATGAGCGCGGTAGCCAGAGCCTAGCGTAATCGCCAAGAAGGGTTGGGCTTCCTCGGGGGTGGCTAAGGCGACATCGGGTCGATAGTAAAAACGCCGGTTGTCCTCGATACCAGGGGTGGCGGCACTCGACGTCTTTTGGAGATCTGCGATCACCGCCCCGGTAATGAACTCGTCTGGCGAAGCGGCCCCCGCTCCTTTGTTCGAGCTGTTGTGGATGTCGAAACGCCAGAGCTGACCGCGGGTGTCGGCAACATAGATGCGGTCATCTAGCCCGTCACCGTTGAGGTCGAAGATGCGAATGTCCGAAGGAATGCTGTTGGTCATCTTTCCCAGCGGCAGGTTCGGTGTCGGCGACACTGCGGGATGCCCGGCATGCCAGAGGCGTTCCCCGGTGATGGCATCGACCATGAACAGTGCCCGCCCCATGGTGTCGTCTTGAGGCGGACCCGCGGTGTCTTGTGCTTCGTCATAGCCCGCAGTGAAGAAAAGCACGTCGTGTATCGTGTTGTTCAGCATGACGCGGGATTTGAGCGGGGCGGACCACGATTGGCCGAGTTCGTTGAAATCCGAGCCGCTCACGCCGCCGGTGATCTTCCACAACAACCTCGGCCTGGTGCGGTTTGTGACGTCGAGGGCCCAGTAGTGCTTTCCGCCACGCCGCTGGCCGAGATACAGGTAGACGCGGTCGCCGTCGGCCGGCTCTATCTTGCCGTCCTTGTCGACGTCTTTGGTCCACACTGTCAGCGGGCCATCGAGACCGTAGTTTTTCTCCGTTGTTTTCGAGTTCGAGAATTGCTCAGGCAGGCTCGATAGCAGCTCTTGCGGCATCCACGAGAAGAGCTCGCTGCCGTCTTGCACCTTGACTGCGTGCAAGAACCCATCGTTGTTAATGGTAAACAAGGCGAGATCCAGTTCACCGCTGTTGGTTAGGCCGTAAGTGACGACCCGCGGACGGGAATGCAAGGCATCACCGATTTCGTGGCGGGCATCGGTCGTTAGGCCATCGGCATCATTATCTTGAACGTCAATGCCGCGGGCGAATTGGATGATTTCCGAGAGGGTTGGTTCGCTGCTGTCCCGGCCATCGGGGTAGAAGAAGGATTCTTTTTTCCCGTCCGGGCCGCTGGATGGGAGGTCATCGACTTCTACGGTGAGTAGGGCATTGGTTTCCACCAACTTATTCTCGGCGGTAGACAATAGCTGCCTGTTTTCCGGCGGCGTAAACGTGCCGCCGTTGTTGGTATAGGGACCAGTGTACGTGTAGACCTTCCGCTCCGGGTTCGGAGGATTGTCGCTGCTCCCGGAGACCCCGGTGTAGCCGCCAAACGTTTGGGCAATGCCGCCGAGTTCTGTCTGATGGCCGTCAGCGCCTGCGGTGACATCGGTCCAGATGCTGCGGGCGCCATCCTTGAAAAAGCCGGTGGAGTCGTCCACCGCGGGATTGCCGTTGGCGTCGACGATGATCGGCGGATCCGGCTCCGTTCCCGAGTCTGGCCCATCGGCGCAAAAGTCCTCCAGCGTGGGGTGCTCGGTAGCGCATGCCAGCTGGTATTGCTTCAGATTACCCGGCCAGTGAAGTGTGTTGGCTGGCGTGAATACCGAGAAAAAGAGGTTGTCGAGATTGGTAATGCGGTTAAATGCGTTGACCGACACCGTCGGGGCGCTGAAGGTGTTTGTCTGTTCCTGGATGGAGGCAAGGATGCTCTGGAAGGCTGCGTTCAGCTCGAGCGCATTATTCGCCTCGTGGAACTCCCCGCCGCCTTTTCGGGCCGTGTCCTTCAGGAGCTGCTGGTTTGTATGGAAGCCGATCGTGAAGGTGTTGATTGGTTGGTCGCCCTCGAGCGTGTTGCTATGGTCGATACCTGCCATGTATTCGGCTAGCTCGTCGAGGCAGTTGTCGCCTGAGCTTTGGCCGGTGGTGCGGCACGACGTATCGGTCATGTGCTTTCCTGTCAGCCGGTTCGGGTCGCTGTTGAAAGCACTCAGGAACTCATTAATTTTGGTATCTGCGAACAGGTCCCAAAATGGTTCGCCGTCGGTCAAAAGTACGATGAAGTTCTTCTGGCACGCAGTTTTGATGGGCGAGAGGTATTTCCCGTCAGACATCGACGAGGGTGCACTCTTGAAGCGGTTGTGCTGAAGGGTCCCAAAGAAAGGGCTTCGGCCGGTGTAATAAAGAAATGCCTCATACAATGTCTCTGAGAGCGGTGTCGCCCCACCGTCCGTTAGGCCGTCGACCAAGGTTTGAAACGTGCTATTCGCCGACTGAGAGCCGATGCGTTGGATAGGCAAGAGGACCGGGCCACCTGCATTCCCTACGCAACACCTTCGAGAGCGCGTCTTGAAATAGAGCGTGGTGTCGAAACGCATCAGTCCCGCCCGGATACTGTGCCTGTTGATGGCGGCGATTTGGTTGGCGGCGGCTTTCACGACTTCAAGGCGCGATGGGTTGCCCGGGTCGGCTCGGTGCACGTTGTGCACATAGTTCATGTACTTACCACTGTATAGCGTGTAGAACTTGCCAGTGCTCTCCCAGTCAATTTCGCCGCTAGGGCTTGTACGCCACGGGTCCGCTGACCCCGATACCGCGTAGGTCTTGGTGCTCTGGTTATCTTGACCGTGCTCGCCTCGGTCCGCGCGGCATTCTATGTGCGGTGGGCCGTGGTTCCCCGCCTTGAGCGGCCGCCAGTCCAATCTTCTAGTTTTAAAGCGAGCCAGGCGGTCTTGAAAGCGTCCGGGGCCCCCTTGCTTGAGTAGGTCCAAGGCCGCTTTACATCGCAGTTTGTTCTTTTTGAAGTACTGCCTGGTGTCGCAACTTGGCACATTGTGGGGTGCGACCGACCAGTAGATGCGGTCGTGTCGGCAAGTCCCTTGGCCGCCGTCGTAGAACGTCTGTTCCTTCGCGGTCTTGAAGGGCTGCACGTCGTCGACTTCTATGCCCATCGAGCCGGAGGTGTCCAGCACGAACAGCACGTTCGGCCTCAGACTGCTGGCCTGGCTAACCGAAAGGGCGGACTTGAAAACCTCGGTGTCGTCCGCGAGCACGGGTCCGCCGGCAAGGCTTGCCAGGAGCAAGCCCGCAGAGAGCGGCATTGCACGTCGTCGGAAGGCATGCAGGAGCACGGTGAGGTAAATTCGCATCATTGCAGTTTTCCTGCGAGATCGCTGGGCCTGACCCAAACCAGCGCTTTCGCCTCCGGATCGACGCCAATGTCGGCGGCCCCGCTGTATCCAATCGTCGGATCGAATGGAACCACCCGGTCATCGAGCCGGATCGTCGTATCAGCTGACGTCTTAAATAGGACCGGGGTGCATCCTCTGCACATTTGAATGCGTATGACGCTTGCTGCCCGGTCGTATTGGACGATGACCGCTTCATAGATCTCCACCGTCGATTGTGCGGTGACGATGGATGCAGTGAACAAACCGATGCTCAGGGTGAGCAGGATTCGGGGGAGGCGAGTCATACCGAGGTATCCAGCACGAACAGCACATTGGGCTTTAATTTGCTGGCTTCATTGACCGAAAGGGCACTTAGGAATACCTCGGTATCGTCGGCGAGTAGCGGTCCACTGGCCACGGTTGCCAAGAGCAAGCCTTGAACTAGCGGTATTGCCCGTCGGGCAGCGCGGCGCAGTGTGAGGGACTTCCTTTGAATCATCGCGGTTTTCCTGCAACCAGTGAGGGCCGAATCCAAATGACCGTCTTCTCGTTCAGATCGACACCGACGTCGGCGACGCCGCGAAAACCGATAGCCGGATCAAAGGGGATCACTTGTTCATCGAGTTTTATCGTCATCTCGGGCGACGTCTTGAACGGCGTCGCGCTGCATCCCCTGCACGATTCAATGCGGATGACGCTTGCTGCCCGGTCGTATTGGACGATGACCGCTTCATAGATCTCCATCGCGGATTGTGCGGTGACGATGGGTGCAGTGAACAAACCGATGCTTAGGGCGAGCAGAGTGAGGGGGGCGCGAGTCATGCCGATGTCTCCTCGAGTCTTGGAGCCGCCAATTCGGCCCGTGTTCAAGCGGTTAGTTGGCCGATGCGCCAATGATGAAAAAACCTTGAATGTGCTGCGCTTCGCCCCCTCCCGCCGAGGTGCCAGTGCTCGTGATCCGGAAGTGCAGGGCCGGGGTGTTGACGCTAAACCCTGCGGCGAGCCCCTCGGCTAGGAACTCGGCGCTCGCATCAGCCCGTAGCGACGCTGCGATCCCTTGTGACTCGAGCTGGTAGGTTTGCTCGAACGGCTGGTTGAGATCGGTGCTGAGCTGCGTTTTGAGCGAGTTCGTACCCAGCATGAGCGCAATCCCAGACTCCGCTGCTTGGAACGCCAGGCTGGCAAACTGTGCATTGTTTGCCATGCGCAGCTCGGTGCGCGAGGTGGTCATAGTGGACATGCCGAGTAAGGTGAGGACGATGAGGAACACCATCGCGATGATGAGAGCGCTGCCTTGTTGCCTCATCTTTGTGCTCACCTCGAGTTACGGACTTGAATGGTTCTACTGAGCAACAACCGGCGATAGCCGTCAGGGGTGTTCGCGCGCAGGTTGAGATCTTCTTGGGGGAGGGCATAGCATCGGGGTCGATCCGCGGTTGTAAGGGCTGAGGGTCGCGCGTATCAGTGCGCCATTCGAGCCGCTGTCAGCGAGCATCCAACTTGCGTTCTCGAGCCCACCGAGCCGATCCCGGTGCCGAATAGGGGCTTCGGGCCATACTGGCCGCACAGAGTGAAGGGACGGTTTGAAATTCCTGTACGTAATTAATTGAGTGCGTTACTTCACAAAAAAGGCATCGAACGATTGCCAGGGCTAGTGAATTGGCCTAATTTGCTGTCGTTAAGAAACCAGGGGCACAACCGGCGCGAGCCGGTGTCGCAAAGCCACGGGTCTTCGTAGAAGGCAGCCGGGCTGCAAGGCAACGGTGTCCTTCGGTCGGGCGCCTTTGCCTTTCGTTAGGTTGTTTTCGCCGAAACACTGCTCGAAAGGCCCCATCCATGAAGACGCGCGCTCGATTCTCGCTTTTGGCCGGCATTCTCATGCTGCTCGTTGCACCCATCGGCTTCGCGCTGGTGGAAACGCAGGACGCCGGTCTTGCTCGGTTGACGTTTCGGGCACCTCAGCTGCAGCTGGACAAAGAGCCGGCGGCATTTGCCCCTGCACTGTCGCTTGGGGAGCAGCAGTCCGTTGATGAGGACTTGCGCGCGCTCGGTCTTGCACGGAAAGCAGGCCGCTTGGACAAGCGTGGCGGGCGTTGGACGGCCCTTCGTTTACGCCGAGCGCTCACTCCGGGCCGCAATGAGCTGCGTTGGTCGCAGTTCGGTCGCGCCAAGCCGAGAAACCGGCGGGAGTGGGCGGGAGAGACGTCAAAGGCCTTCCGCCAATTCGTTCGCAGCCAGCGTCGCGCGCTTCGTCTCAACCCCGCTGAGCTTGCCGAGGATGAGCGGGTCACGGTCTACGACGATGGTGATCTCGTCAACATCCATATTCCACGACGGTTCCAGGGCATTCCGGTACGCGGGAGTTACCTGACCGCAAAAGTTGCCCGGGGCAATTTGACGCTGATGGGCACGCAGCGTTGGGGCGACATCAAAGTCTCGACCCGGGCAAAGATTTCCGCCCAGGCGGCGATGAACATCGTGCAAGCCTATGCCGAGCCCAGTGTGATCAGCCGCGAATGGGGTAAGTCCGAGCTCGTGATTGTGCCGACCAAGCGGCGTGCGGGGCGAAAGCAAGCCCGGTTGGGTAAAGGTTACCGCTATCGGTTGGCTTGGGCGGTACGGCCCGAGTTCGAAGGGGCGCGTGGGAGTTACGAAGGGTTGGTCGACGCGCACACCGGTGAATTGCTCGCGTTCGAGGATCAGAATCAATACACCGCCGAGGCCACCGGTGGGGTGTATCCGGTGACGAACGATGGGCTCGACCCGGACGGCGTCGAGCAGCCGGGCTGGCCGATGCCATTCATGAATGTGGGATCGGCTGTCACGACGACCGGCGGCAATTACGATCTCGAGGGTTCTCAAACCGCGACCTTTACCGGACCGTACGTTCGTATCAATGACAACTGTGGATCGGCGTCCCTCACGGACGTAGATGGTATCGACTGGGGCGCCTCGGGCGGGACGGATTGCCAGACGCCGGGCTTCGGCGGTGCGGGAAATACCCATGCCTCGCGCACCGGGTTTTACGAACTCAACAAAATAATGGAAATGGCGCGGGGGCAGCTGCCCCAGAACAACTGGCTGCAGCAGCAGCTGGTCGCCAACATGAACATCAACGTTACGCAAGCCTCATCGCCCACGATTTCTTCGCAACCGAAAACTAAAGAGGGGACGGAATCGTACTGGGTTTTTGCATCCGAGCCGACGTTAACGAAGACTTGCTCGAGGAGCACTCGTGCCGCGGCTTGGGCGAACGCTGAACCAGCGTAATCGAAGTCGGATATGTCGTCGCACCCCGGGAAAAGGGCGATGCAACTGCCATCGACAAATGCCACGTCATACAAGGTGCCCCCGACGTCGACATTGTGCGCGCCGACTAACTGACCGTCGTCTACTTTAAAGATAACGGTGGCCTGCGAAGTTGCAGCAATAGCAACCCAGCCCGCAACGATGAGGATTACACGAGCAATAGCCCTTGGCATTGGGAGCTCACTCCTAAGCGTTGCAACGCTGGTTCACACTTATTACGTGCTTGTGGGCTGCTTGAGAAAACTCAACGCCAACAACAAACATCCCATATATTTCGGATGGCTAAGTTTGAAACTGGCGACATGCGGTGCGTCGCTTCCGTTAAAGCGAGGCAATGCCAGGAACTTACGGCATCGTTCCTGGATGGACCGTGATCGCTGTCACGGAACAATGCTCAGAACCCCCCCCGACGCGGCAGCGTTTTCTCACCGGGGACTCAGACCGGAAAGCCAAATTGCTCCGGACCGGGTAAGCCGCCATCCCTGCCCTTGTCGGTAAGGCAAATTGAAGCTAACGGGGAGTGCCATAACCGGAAAACGCGCGGGGACAGGTCGGCCTTGGAAGGCGAACGTTCACTCCGCAAGTATCTAGTACTTCCCTTTATCATCGTCGCTTGCGGCGTACTCGGTCGCTTTTCCGTTGACCACCTCGGCTTCCTGGACGCGGCGGAAAAACAGATGATGGGCATCCACACGGCTGGCTCCCCGAAGGGGGAACCCCAGCATCCCGATATCGTGATCGCCGCGGTGACCGAACAAACGCTTGCCCTGCTTCGCTAGCGAGCGCCGTTGGACCAGTCATTCCTAGGCCATCTCGCCGTCAAACCCGACAACGCGGGCGTCCGCATGACCGGCTTCGATATCCTGTTCGACCAGGCGACGAAGGCTGGAAAGGGCCGGCAAGCATTTAGGCGTGAAGCTGACTATTTCGGTAGCGTCGTCCTCGCAGGCCCCGGGCCCGACTTACCGCCGAATCGGCGCCTTGGTTCTCAAAGGAAAAGCCCTAGGCGTGCCGGCGGTAACTATCGCAGCCGACGATGCACTTTCTGCTCCACTCGACGAATATGAGCGGGCCTATGACTTAATGCGAGACCAGGATCCGAAGGTACTGGCAGTGTTTTCCCAGTTGCTGGACACCCATTCTGACGATCCACTGGTGGCGCTACATTTAAACCGCCTTTCCGCCCGAGAGGTCGGCGAAACCATTGTCTTCAGCGAGAAGTGATCATGCGAAATCCGATGGCGAAGTTCTGGCGTTTTTGTGTCTTGGTCTCAGCGCTCACCGCCAGCGGTGCAGTTCAGGCCGGGCAATTCGTGGTCATCGCCTCGAACGATTCATCACTTCGACTAGGTAGCGTCCTTTCGAAGGGCCAAAGCGTCACGATCGCCGCCGGCGAGCGCGCAACCTTGGTTTCGGAGGCCGGAGCCACCGTAACCCGTACCGGCCCCTTTTCGGACATACCCGCGCCGAGCACCAGTAGCGCCCCGGAGGGCGCCGGCGGCGGGGTCGTGGCATCGCTCTCGAAGTTGCTGACCAACAACGATGTCTCCACGAAACAGATCGGCGCCGTTCGCTCCATTGTTCCCGGCAAACCGCCGCCGTCCCTCTGGATGCTCGACAGCCGGATGAGCGGGGATCATTGCATGCCGGCAGGTGAACCCTTGATCGTGTGGCGCTCGAAATCTGCGTCGGCATCTAAGTTAAGTGTCAAGCGGCTTCCGAAAGGCAAAAGGTACAATTTCGCTTCGCCTGCGGGAGCAAAAACCGTGATGTGGCCCGAGAACTTAGTGCGCGAATCAGGCACCAAATATCTCCTAAGAACGGCTGGTGGTGGTAGTGCCAAAATCACATTGAAGGTCATCCGCCCCGGTTTCGCCACGCCTGCGCACCAGGCAGCTTGGATGGCCGATAACGGCTGCCGGCGTCAGGCCATAGCGTTGTTAGAGAGCATCGGAAAATAAACCGGGCCTTTGCCTGCCTCGTTGCTCACTGGGTTCCTCGGCAGCGGCAGGACAGCCGTGCCCAACACCGAGAGAAAGGCTATCCGGGAGGGTGCTGGGCCTTTAAGGGCGGTATCACTCGCTAGGCACGCGGGTGCTAAGCCCTTGCCCTACGCCCTCGTACCCCAGTGGGGCAACGTCGCGAGCCAGCGTGAAAGCTAGCTAGGTCCTCCGGGGGCCGCATTGCCCCCGGAGGAACCCGATTACGGAGAGACTGGCAAAGAGCAGTCGTTATACGGCGCGACGTCATTGCACACCTGATAATCGCCTACACGAGCCAGGTAGTTGCCATCATTCCACGCGCCGTCGTTGCGAGTCCTCTTGATTTGCACGCCATCACGGAAGATCTGAACTCGATTGGTGTCAGCCCCCGACCAGCGCAATCTCGCCTTGGTGCCTTTGCGGTTGAGCGTCACGGAGAGATTGATGGCCGACGGCGGCGGAGCCTCTGCGGTTACCGTTACCGGCACCGCTGAATCAGTATCGCCCGCCACCTGGCCGTAACACGTCAGTCCGAAGCTCACCTCACCCACATTGGGCAACTCGACCGACGTTCCGCTCGATGACGTACCCACCGTCAGTGACGACCAGTTCGTGCCGTCACCCCCGGTCGGCGTGCAGCTCGCCGCACCACTCGTCGTCCACGTCAACGACGTCGATTCACCCGCCAACACTGTGTCCGGCGCGGCACCAAACCCACCGATCGCAACCGGTGCATACACACTCACCGTCACCGTCTTCTCAGCCGGCGCA
>JACLAC010018610.1_pt1 | contig 15399 bp, 7 predicted proteins | sample 8027881 | NCBI WGS metagenome assembly JACLAC01 (sample SAMN15725517, study PRJNA655200) | protist metagenome | isolation source: fluorescence activated cell sorting (FACS) single amplified genomes of... | place: Spain: Blaines Bay Microbial Observatory, Mediterranean Sea | collected 2016-01-19
TATACAATTTTGAGATTTTTATTTAAATAAGCACTTACCTCAAGTCGTTTGGCAATCTTTTCCTCATCAAAATGAATGTCTGCAAAAATTTCAGCATCTGGTCTAAAGAATATTTTTGTTCCAGAGCCGCGGCACTCACGTACTTTTGTTAGTTCTGTTTTGACTTTACCACGTCGGTATTTTTGTTCCCATTCAAAACCATCTCGACGTATTGTGGCTATAAGACTTTCACTCAGAGCATTGACTACACTAGATCCTACTCCATGTAATCCACCAGATGTAATATATGATCCTTGATCAAACTTACCACCGGCATGAAGTGTCGTTAAAATAACTTGTAAGGCAGGCACTCCTACTTTGGGATGTATATCCACCGGTATACCACGTCCATTATCTTGAACGGTTATGCTTTGTTGATCTTTGTGTAATGTAATGTGGACTTGAGAGGCATATCCATTGATTGCTTCATCAATGGCATTATCTACAACTTCCCATATAAGATGATGTAAACCATCAATACCTGTACCACCTATATACATACCTGGTCTTTTTCGGACTGGGTCTAAACCTTCGAGGACAGTGATACTTGAAGCTTGATATAATTCTGGTTGTTGAGGCATTGATGAACTCCTTCATTCCTATAGAAAGGACAGATTTTTCATATGGTTTTTCTTTGGTCTTGAAACATGTTTAAAATAGTATTGTTTGAGAGTAATCTATTTTGTAAATAGCCCTGGTATAGGTAGTGTTTGTTGTGTGGGGATCTGTGGAGAGGATTTTGGTGGTATGGCTTTTTTAGATTTGAAGCCCGTAGGAGATTTCTTATGCGTTTTTTGAGAAGAGGACTTCGTTACTCGTGGTGCTGCATCCGATGAAAAGGCTTCCATACTGGTTTCTTCTTCACTTGACTCCGATTCTAGGGTTTTTTTTATTTGATTCGTATCTATGGTTGAGATGATGATAGGAATATTTCTTTTTGAAGATTTTTTATTTTTCGTAGTGGCTTTTTGTGTGATTTTGTTTTTTATAGAGGCGTTTTTTGAACTGGCCATCGAGATAACACTGTCCTGTTTCTTCTTCTCCGTAGAGTGTATTGTCTTCTCTTTTTTTATACCAATAGAACTACTAGAATGCGTTTTTGGGGTGTCTAATTTCTTCGTTGGTGTGTGTTTTTGAGATTCCTTTTTTTGAGATTCCTTTTTTTTGAGATTCCTTTTTTTTATTTTCCGGTGCGGTGATAGTATGTTTCGAGTTGTTTTTTGACTTCTTAGCAACAGAAGAGGTACTTTGAGATTCCTTGTTAGATTCGGAAGAACTCGTCTCTATCGAGGTTCTCAAATTCCAGATCTTATGATGTCGTAATAATGGAAGAGACCAAGCATCGAGTTTTCCTCTCTTAATAACCTGCTTTCCTTTACTACCACGTCGACCACAAGAGGTTTTAGGGGAAATGATGATTTCTTTACCCCGTGAGGTCTTCGTTGTAAGACCCTTTTTTTTCTCCCTCGAGATTTCAAAGGCCACGATACGATCTTGATATTCGACCACTCCTTTTTTCTTTTGTGTTTCAAGTTTTATTGCATAGACTCCCTTACCAGAGCTTTTTACAAGAGGAATATCTGATATAGGGAATGACAAGATACGTTGCTGGGTATGTAATACAACCCAATCATGTGGATGTGTAAGGTATGACGCAACAATAGAATCATCTTTACCATCCAATTTCATGTATTTTCGACCCGTTTTGTTGGTCAACTCTCTATGTTTGAGGATTGAAAAACGGATACAACGTCCTTTTTCTGTAAGGGCAACACCATATGGAGGTGGGTTTTCGGGATCTTCGATAATAGACAATCGTTGTGTGGGAATTGTGGTTGGAACCTCTATAGGGATATTATGAGGGATGTCTAGATTGTTATTTGGATTCGGCTCTATTTTTTCAGGCCGAAGTTTTTGTAAAAATGGAGAAAAAGGAGGGTCTTCAAGGTCTATTTGGGGTAATGTTCTGTCATCATATACCATTACACCACATAATCTTTCTCCATCAGAAAAAGAAAAATGCTTTTGTAAAGGTTCACCATATCCTGTGGTCGAGGGGATATCTACTATTCGGAGAACATAGGAAATTCCATGATTGGTGAAAAATCCAATGGTGCTTTTTGTGCTCGCCTTAGAGACTCCTAAAATACTGTCTCCTTCACGAACACGGATTTTAGATATATCACTAAAAGATCCTTGTCGCTTTATCCAGCCATCTTTGGTTACAATCACACAGGTCTGTTCATCAATAATATAGGCAGAAGCATCTAATATCTCAACTTGAGCATCCTCTCCACCAATTTGAGTTCTTCTTTTCTCCCCATATAACTTACGCAACTCTAATAATTCTGTACGTACAACAGACCATAAATTAGTATGAGATGATAAGATATTTGAAATCTCTTCAGCCGTTTTTTTCTTTTCGGTCAATTCCTCTTGAATGGACCAAATCTCTAATTTTGCTAATTTGTAGAGTTTTAGATCTAAAATGGATTCTGTTTGTTCATCGTCGAAATTAAATTGATCAATTATTTTTTCATGAGCATCTCTTCTTCCTTCTGATGCTCGTATTAAAGCGATCAACTCATCTAGTATTTCAAAAGCTTTTGCAAATCCTTCAAGCAAATGAATCCTATCGCGTAATTTTGATAATTCATATTGAAAACGTTTTTCGATTGTGGAAAATCGAAATTGAAGCCAATGCCGAAGAAGTTCTTTGAGTGTTGCTTTGATAGGATGAGCAACATCTGGATTTTCTGTGGGAACCAAACAAGTCATATTCATTGACAAGGTGATTTGTAATGGTGTATGACGACAGACATAAGCCATCGCTAATCCCATCTCTCTTTCTGGAGTAGATCCTTGAGGAACTTTGAGTACCAAAACAACCCGAACCTCATCAGTGGATTCATCTCGAACATCTATGAGTTGTGGAATTTTTCTCTTTGAAATGAGTTCTCCAATTTTCTCCACAAGATTGGCTTTATTTACAGAATAGGGAACTTCAGTTATTACGACTTGATACTTTCGTGATTCTTTCTCGAGTTCCCAGTTTCCACGTATACGAACGCTTCCTTGCCCTGTCGCATAGATTTCCTTTAATTCAGCATTGCTATTTAAAATAGTACCACCTGTCGGGAAATCAGGAGCTTTGACTTTTTTGCATAAATCATAATTGGTGAGTTCTGGATTGTCGATTAATGCAACACATGCATCAATACTTTCACGTAAATTATGTGGAAGTATTTTTGTTGCCATACCTACAGCAATACCCTCAGAACCATTGATTAAAATATTAGGTAACTGTGCTGGTAGAACAACAGGTTCGAATTGCTGACCATCATAATTAGGACGGTATGTTACTGTCTTTTGTTTGAGCTCGGAGAGTAATTCTAATGCTATAGGTCTAAGTTTTGCCTCTGTATAACGCATTGCTGCAGCATTGTCTCCATCCATAGAACCGAAGTTACCTTGTCCTTCAATAAGAGTATGTCGTAGTGAAAAAGGTTGAGCCATCCGAACCATAGCATCATATATTGATGAATCTCCATGGGGGTGATACTTGGCCATAACTTCACCAACAACTGCGGCAGATTTTCGAAAACGTCCGTCTGGGTACAGTTTTAGATTGTGATACATCGCATATAAAATTCTTCTTTGTACTGGTTTAAGGCCATCTCGGACATCAGGTAATGCTCGGGAGGTGATGACAGACATCGCATAGTTCAAATATCGATATCTTGCTGCTTCATGTAATGCAATGTGTTCTATGTTACTCATAAGTTCTTCGTTATATTCCTAGTTTTTTGTATAAATTTGTAGAGTTTTTTAAATCAGATTCTTCGTTAGCAATAATTCAGCATTTGCAATTGCTGCTCCAGAAGCTCCTCGTATTGTATTATGTGCCAATACAAACATTTTTAAACCCATAACGGGACAAGGTTCAATACGACCAATAGAGATAGCCATGCCAGAAGACAACTGAGGGTATGTTTTACTTTCCCCTGCATTACAATCAAATCTAGGAGAAGGTCTATCTCTATTTTCATGTACTTCTATTATAGGGGAGGGAGTAGAAGGTGTTGGAATAAAGTCTTTATGACCTTTCCAGTTGTGTAAAACATTCTTGATCTCTTCAATATCGATGTTTCCATTTTGCAAAAGAGGAGGTCGTATGAGTTGGATCTGAAGACCTAGTAGATGACCATCAGTTGTGGGTACACGAACACATCTTGCTGATATCTTCATCTCGTGAAATGCAATGGAGTCGTTTAGAATAGAACCAAGAATTTTACGCGGTTCCAATTGTAATTTTTCTTCTTCATTACCAGAATGAGGATGAACATTTCCAATCATATCCCAAGCCGATTCTCCAGGATATCCTGCTCCAGAAACGGCTTGGTACGTCGATACACAAACTGCCTCAATACCGTACTTTTCATGTAAAGGAGCTATGGCTAGAGAGAAAGGAATGGCACAACAATTGGGATTGGTGATAATCGCTTGTTTACAAAAATCACGACCTTCACATAATACATTGAGGTGATCTGGATTGACTTCGGGGATAATAAGTGGATATTTGGGATTCATTCTATGATTAGATGCATTGGAAATTACATAGACAGATTGGTTGTTTCTTTTACCTAATGCAATAACAGCATCCTCTATCTCTCCTGCTACTTTGGAATCTAATGCTGAGAAGATAATTTTGATGTCTTCTAAAGGATTTGAAATTGATGTATCTTGTGAGGCAACAATGATTTTTGAACAATCCTGTACCATTCTATCCTTGATGGAAGATGGACAACGACCCTCGAGTTTCCACGAACTTGCTTTTTCATAGGTGTTTCCTGCTGAACGAGAGGACGCACCCAAATATACAATCTCAAAAAAAGGATGACGACTAAGACGTTCAATCATTCTTTGACCTACCATGCCTGTAGCACCTAATACTGCTACTTTATGTATGTGTAAATCCGCCATTTTTGCCCTTGCTCATTTGCTATATTTTAATATTAATGGTGTAGTTGTTCTTTTTGAGATCTCAAAATCGAGGCTTATATACTTCGAGTAACCTAATAACTGTGTACATGTCAACAGATTTTATATAATGTTATTTTCCTGTATTGACATATCGATTTGTAATTTTTTCTGAATTCTGATTTTTATTGTTGTTTTTTAGATTTTTACTCGGTGTAAGAATGTTTTCTTGTAGTTGATTGGTATTATTTGTATATGAGAGGTAGTGTTTTCATCTTCAAACTTGTTATACAACTACATAAAAGATAAAAAATAATTATTCAGATAAGAACGGTTGTTGTACTATTTGAACTGAACTTTTGTACAGTATATTATTTGTTTTCTATAAAGTCCAATTTTATTCGGACAAAAAGTGTCTAAGGAACGTTATGAATGCAAAAGAATTGCATAAAATTATGGAATGGACCAATGCAACGTATTTGTGTTTCCAGCGGTTCGAAAAAAGTCCTGTAGAGCTCAGTTCATCATTGGATATATCTACCCATCGCACTACCAATATCTCCTTTGCTCATTCTATACAGAAGTATCGTGATGCTATATTTTCTGATATGGTTATAGGAGACTCTTTGGAGCTTTCCAACGATTCTGTACATGTAGAATTAAGTCATAATGGAAATGAAGGGAGTATTACATTTTCATCTGATGGTGTGGAAATTATTTCTTCCTTTGCTCTTTTTCATCATGATATTTTACAAACTATTCATGAATATACAGATATTGAACGTGAAACCATTCCACATGTTGAAGCAATAACTCATAGGACAGAAATTATTTCTCCCCGAAAAATTGAACATAATTTTGTTCAGTTGTCGCCAAATTTTTGTATGGAATTTCAACTTTCAGCACCTTACGTATGTGGAGCTATGGCAGGGGGAATTGCCTCTGTTGAATTGGTATCAGCATTCTCTGAGGCTGATATGTTGTCTTTTTTTGGTGCAGGAGGTCTCTCAATTGTAGAAATCGAAAATGCGTTGCAGGAATTGTCTCAACTGGATGGGGTTTGGGGGAGCAATTTATTACATTCTCCAAATGAACCTGAAATGGAAGACAAATTGGTCGATCTGTATTGTAAATATGGAGTGAAACTGATCTCTGCTTCAGCTTACATGAGACTGAGTTTGGCATTGATACGCTATCGTATTTGTGGTTTGTATCAAGAGAATGGAACGGTAAAATGTCGACATCGAATTTTTGCAAAGGTCTCTCATCCTAGTGTTGCCAAGCAGTTTCTTGAGCCTCCTTCTGCCAAGGATGTTCAAAAACTGTTTTCTCTCGGATATATATCTGAACAACAAGCCCGCTGGGCTGAAAAGATTCCTATGTGTGATGCTTTAACAGTAGAAGGTGATTCTGGAGGACATACAGATCGTCGCAATGCATTTTCAATTTTTCCTGTTATTGCACAGTTGCGAGAGGTGAGTGTGAAGACCTATAACCACAATGTGTTTTTAGGTATTGCTGGAGGAATTGGTGAGCCTCGTGCTTTTAAGGCAGCTCTTTCTTTGGGAGCGGATTATGTATTGTTGGGGTCCATTCATCAAGCCACTGTAGAGGCAGGTACAAGTTCCTTGGTTAAAGAAATGCTTTGTAAGGCACAAATAGATCATTTTTCTTATGGAGTGTCACCAGATATGTTTGAACAAGGAGCTGTGGTGCAAGTTTTTAGTCAAGGAACGATGTATGCACAACGAACCAAAACATTACGTAATATTTATTTAAAAAATGATGGAATCAGTGACTTAAGTTCAAAGGAACGTACTCGGGTTGAGAAAATATTGGGAAAACCAATTGAAAGTATTTGGTTGGAGACACAAACATATTGGCAGGAAAAGGAACCAAAACTCATTGCTCGAGCTAAGCGAGATGAGAAATTGAAAATGTCTTTGATTTTTAGATGGTACCTTGGGTTGTCCTCTAGATGGGCTCGACAAGGATTTGTCAAAAGAAAAAAAGATTTTCAAATTTGGAGTGGACCTGCTTTGGGTAGTTTTAATTATTGGGTACAGGGAACACCATTAGAAGAACCTAAAAATCGTAATGCGGTTGTTGTAGCACAGACTATTTTAGAGGGAGTTCTTTCTTTATGAGGGAAATAAGATTACGTTAACTCATATCTGTTTAGATATCTATGATAATATACAAGACAAACGAGTAACAATCCTATTACTATAGATGTAAAGAGAGGAGAATATTTTGTATGGCAATTGCACTTACCAAAGGTCAAAAAATTAGTCTGTCAAAATCAAGTTCTACGACTTTAGAATGTGTCTTTATGGGGTTGGGGTGGGATCCTGTACAGCCATCTGGATTATTGGCTCGAATTTTTTCTTCAGATAATATAGATCTAGATGCATCTTGTTTGATGTTTGACTCTAACAAGCAATTGAGTGAAATGGTTTATTATGGACGGTTGCGTTCTATTGATGGTGCTCTTATTCACACGGGAGATAACTTGACTGGTGAGGGAGAAGGTGATGATGAAATAATAAAAGTTAACCTTACTTTAATTCCAACAAAAATAGAATACCTCGTTTTTACTATCAATAGTTTTACAGGACACTGTTTTGATCAGGTAGAAAATGCATTTTGCCGTCTTGTAGATGATTTGAGTCGACAAGAAATCTGTCGTTTTACCTTAACTGAAAAAGGAGGACATACAGGTGTTGTTATGTCAATCGTTCAGCGTGATGGTGATGGTTGGACTATGCAGGCCATTGGTGAAGCGGGTTCAGGGCGAATAGCTAGAGATTTGGTTCCTGCGGTTATGAAGCATTTGTAGGAAGAGAGGTGCAACATTTGTTTGAACCCAACCAATTATACGTTTCCATCGATATCCATATGAGTTTCCATATCAACTTCTTTATTGAGCCATTTTTGGAAAGGTTTTGGTACGGATTCTGGTGTGAAAACCATGATCTTTGGAGTGTCATAACTATGTCTTTTTGTGAGTTCCGAAATCGTTTTATGTACGAGATTTTCATTTGTTTCCATAATTATAGTCACTTCTTTGTCTTCACATATTTCACCATTCCACCAATAAAGTGCTGTGTGAGGCTCAAAAATATTAGCACATCCAATGAGACGTTTTTCCAACAAGCTTCGTACAAGTGATGTTGATTCATCATAAGAACAAGTTGTCCAAATCATTTTTAGATTCATACGTCCTCCATGTTATATTTTCTTATTTCGTTTTTCATGATTTTATTTTCTATATTTTTACTTAACGCATGGACACAAACTTGTCCGAGTGTTGAAATTGTTTCTCAGCATGTCATACAAGATGAGAAATTGAATGAAATTTCAGGTATTGTTTGGCAAAAAGAGAATTTGTTTTTGGTTCATAATGATTCTGGAGATGGAAGTTTTATTTATCAGATTAACCAAAATGGAGAAATGCTACAAAGTTTATCTCTTCCTATGATAACTCCTCGAGACTGGGAAGATATATCTCTGATGCAATGGGGCGATTCAGAAATACTATTTATAGCTGACACCGGTGATAATAAGGAAAAACATGGGACGTATCCTATTCATATAGTACATCTTTCATCTGAGAAGGAATTGGCTTATGAATCTATAACGACAATCCATGTCAATTATGGGGATATAGGACCACAAGACGCGGAAGGTATAGCGGTGGATCCAACCACACAAGATATTTTTATACTTACCAAAGGAAGAAGTGGAACAGCCCATTTGTTGATCAAAAAAGCACCGCATGTTCACAATGAATATGCGGAGGCAAAACGAATTCATTCCTTTATAATTCCAACAGTTGACGGTTTAAATTTTTATAGATTTACAGCACTGGATATTTCAAAAGATGGCAACTCACTTGTATGGAGAGACTATCAAACGGGGTATCTTTTACAGAAAGAAATACATGATCGTTGGGAAGATGTTTTTCAACGTGATGTGAATAAAAAAAATACCATTTGTCCTCTTGCTCTTCCGATACAGCCCCAAGGAGAGAGTATTTCTTTTGGACTGAGTGCACAGATGATGTATACAGTATCTGAAAAAAAACATCAACCTCTTTATGTTCTAAAACTCATTTATAACCCAGTTGTTTTCCCATAGAAACACTTATATATCTTGATATGGATATAAATAATTGACATGCAACAGGCTTGAGGAGCATTGTGATGACGTCATGATGGTTTTGTGATATATGCTCACAATATCAAGGAGTTGTCATGAACAATGAACAGGAAAATTCCATTGAACTCAAATTACCCATCAATTTGGGGCTCAATGATGGTACCATTTGTCCACAGTCTTGTGTTGATGTTATGCAAAGGCACAACAGTATCACGTCTCTTAGAAATTATACGACCTCTTTAAACAATCCTGTTTTAGATACGATCTCTGAAATAGATGGTGTTTCACCAGAACATATTTATTTGGCAAATGGATCAGGACCTATCTTAAAACAATGTATTCCTCATCTTGTTCGCAGTAAGATCAAATCGAGTCCAAGTAAAATTTTTAAACATCTGGTTAGTAAAAATGGATTTCCAATTGTAACAGGTCGGCTAACATATTTTAAGGTGCCCCTTAAGGCAGGAAAAGCAGGACTTACAGTTAAATTATTGCCTTTGGGAGAAGAGACCAATTGGAAATTACGTGTTGAAGATGTGGAATCCGCTCTAAAGGGGTGTCCTGGACTTGCATATATTTGCAATCCCAACAACCCAACTGGGCAATTAATGTTGACTCGAACAGAAATAGAACGGTTACTTAAAAAATTCCCAGATTCGATCTTTTGGGTTGATGAGGCATATGTACAATATATTCCAAAAGAGGAGCATCAGCCGTTATCTGATCTTGTACCGAAGTACAAAAATCTCTTTGTATCGAGAACGTTTTCCTTTGCTTATGGGTTAGCGGGTGTGAGAATGGGGTATTTGCTGGGACCCAAAAAAGAAATTCAAGAATTTAGAAGTCAAGTGACGGATTATTGTTTTGGATCCTTGCAGGAACAATTGGCAATTGCAGCTCTCACTGATCAAGAGCATTTACCACGGTTGTGGGAAATGACAGCAAAAGATGCAAAACAGGTAACAGAAGTGTTGGAAAGACATAATGTTGAGGTCGTACCTTCAAAAACACATTTCCTACTTTGTCGTTTTCCAGATACGAGGAGAAGTGGTAAATGGTTAGCAGATAAACTTATAGAAAAAGGAATCAAAATAAAACATTTTGTTCCTGTACAAGATGAAAATTATGACGAGTATTTTCGTATTACTTTGGGTGTTGGTTCAGAAAATGATTATCTATGTGAAAAATTAGAGGAGATCTTTAACAACTAGTTAATCTACGGATGTTGTATTAGGTGCTACAGGCATGGTAGGTCAAAGAATGATTGAACGTCTTAGTCGTCATCCTTTTTTTGAGATTGTATATTTGGGTGCGTCCTCTCGTTCAGCAGGAAACACCTATGAAAAAGCAAGTTCGTGGAAACTCGAGGGTCGTTGTCCATCTTCCATCAAGGATAGAATGGTACAGGATTGTTCAAAAATCATTGTTGCCTCACAAGATACATCAATTTCAAATCCTTTAGAAGACATCAAAATTATCTTCTCAGCATTAGATTCCAAAGTAGCAGGAGAGATAGAGGATGCTGTTATTGCATTAGGTAAAAGAAACAACCAATCTGTCTATGTAATTTCCAATGCATCTAATCATAGAATGAATCCCAAATATCCACTTATTATCCCCGAAGTCAATCCAGATCACCTCAATGTATTATGTGAAGGTCGTGATTTTTGTAAACAAGCGATTATCACCAATCCCAATTGTTGTGCCATTCCTTTCTCTCTAGCCATAGCTCCTTTACATGAAAAGTACGGTATTGAGGCAGTTTGTGTATCGACGTACCAAGCCGTTTCTGGAGCAGGATATCCTGGAGAATCGGCTTGGGATATGATTGGAAATGTTCATCCTCATTCTGGTAATGAAGAAGAAAAATTACAATTGGAACCGCGTAAAATTCTTGGTTCTATTCTAAACGACTCCATTGCATTTCACGAGATGAAGATATCAGCAAGATGTGTTCGTGTACCCACAACTGATGGTCATCTACTAGGTCTTCAGATCCAACTCATACGACCTCCTCTTTTGCAAAATGGAAACATCGATATTGAAGAGATCAAGAATGTTTTACACAACTGGAAAGGTCATAAAGACTTTATTCCAACACCTTCTACTCCCTCCCCTATAATAGAAGTACATGAAAATAGAGATAGACCTTCTCCTAGATTTGATTGTAATGCAGGGGAAAGTAAAACATACCCTCAGTTGTCTTCTGGCATGGCTATCTCTATTGGTCGTATTGAACCTTGTCCCGTTATGGGTTTAAAAATGTTTGTATTGGCACATAATACAATACGAGGAGCTTCTGGAGCAGCAATTGCAAATGCTGAATTATTGCTAACGAAGAATCTGATTTAAAAAACTCTACAAATTTATACAAAAAACTAGGAATATAACGAAGAACTTATGAGTAACATAGAACACATTGCATTACATGAAGCAGCAAGATATCGATATTTGAACTATGCGATGTCTGTCATCACCTCCCGAGCATTACCTGATGTCCGAGATGGCCTTAAACCAGTACAAAGAAGAATTTTATATGCGATGTATCACAATCTAAAACTGTACCCAGACGGACGTTTTCGAAAATCTGCCGCAGTTGTTGGTGAAGTTATGGCCAAGTATCACCCCCATGGAGATTCATCAATATATGATGCTATGGTTCGGATGGCTCAACCTTTTTCACTACGACATACTCTTATTGAAGGACAAGGTAACTTCGGTTCTATGGATGGAGACAATGCTGCAGCAATGCGTTATACAGAGGCAAAACTTAGACCTATAGCATTAGAATTACTCTCCGAGCTCAAACAAAAGACAGTAACATACCGTCCTAATTATGATGGTCAGCAATTCGAACCTGTTGTTCTACCAGCACAGTTACCTAATATTTTAATCAATGGTTCTGAGGGTATTGCTGTAGGTATGGCAACAAAAATACTTCCACATAATTTACGTGAAAGTATTGATGCATGTGTTGCATTAATCGACAATCCAGAACTCACCAATTATGATTTATGCAAAAAAGTCAAAGCTCCTGATTTCCCGACAGGTGGTACTATTTTAAATAGCAATGCTGAATTAAAGGAAATCTATGCGACAGGGCAAGGAAGCGTTCGTATACGTGGAAACTGGGAACTCGAGAAAGAATCACGAAAGTATCAAGTCGTAATAACTGAAGTTCCCTATTCTGTAAATAAAGCCAATCTTGTGGAGAAAATTGGAGAACTCATTTCAAAGAGAAAAATTCCACAACTCATAGATGTTCGAGATGAATCCACTGATGAGGTTCGGGTTGTTTTGGTACTCAAAGTTCCTCAAGGATCTACTCCAGAAAGAGAGATGGGATTAGCGATGGCTTATGTCTGTCGTCATACACCATTACAAATCACCTTGTCAATGAATATGACTTGTTTGGTTCCCACAGAAAATCCAGATGTTGCTCATCCTATCAAAGCAACACTCAAAGAACTTCTTCGGCATTGGCTTCAATTTCGATTTTCCACAATCGAAAAACGTTTTCAATATGAATTATCAAAATTACGCGATAGGATTCATTTGCTTGAAGGATTTGCAAAAGCTTTTGAAATACTAGATGAGTTGATCGCTTTAATACGAGCATCAGAAGGAAGAAGAGATGCTCATGAAAAAATAATTGATCAATTTAATTTCGACGATGAACAAACAGAATCCATTTTAGATCTAAAACTCTACAAATTAGCAAAATTAGAGATTTGGTCCATTCAAGAGGAATTGACCGAAAAGAAAAAAACGGCTGAAGAGATTTCAAATATCTTATCATCTCATACTAATTTATGGTCTGTTGTACGTACAGAATTATTAGAGTTGCGTAAGTTATATGGGGAGAAAAGAAGAACTCAAATTGGTGGAGAGGATGCTCAAGTTGAGATATTAGATGCTTCTGCCTATATTATTGATGAACAGACCTGTGTGATTGTAACCAAAGATGGCTGGATAAAGCGACAAGGATCTTTTAGTGATATATCTAAAATCCGTGTTCGTGAAGGAGACAGTATTTTAGGAGTCTCTAAGGCGAGCACAAAAAGCACCATTGGATTTTTCACCAATCATGGAATTTCCTATGTTCTCCGAATAGTAGATATCCCCTCGACCACAGGATATGGTGAACCTTTACAAAAGCATTTTTCTTTTTCTGATGGAGAAAGATTATGTGGTGTAATGGTATATGATGACAGAACATTACCCCAAATAGACCTTGAAGACCCTCCTTTTTCTCCATTTTTACAAAAACTTCGGCCTGAAAAAATAGAGCCGAATCCAAATAACAATCTAGACATCCCTCATAATATCCCTATAGAGGTTCCAACCACAATTCCCACACAACGATTGTCTATTATCGAAGATCCCGAAAACCCACCTCCATATGGTGTTGCCCTTACAGAAAAAGGACGTTGTATCCGTTTTTCAATCCTCAAACATAGAGAGTTGACCAACAAAACGGGTCGAAAATACATGAAATTGGATGGTAAAGATGATTCTATTGTTGCGTCATACCTTACACATCCACATGATTGGGTTGTATTACATACCCAGCAACGTATCTTGTCATTCCCTATATCAGATATTCCTCTTGTAAAAAGCTCTGGTAAGGGAGTCTATGCAATAAAACTTGAAACACAAAAGAAAAAAGGAGTGGTCGAATATCAAGATCGTATCGTGGCCTTTGAAATCTCGAGGGAGAAAAAAAAGGGTCTTACAACGAAGACCTCACGGGGTAAAGAAATCATCATTTCCCCTAAAACCTCTTGTGGTCGACGTGGTAGTAAAGGAAAGCAGGTTATTAAGAGAGGAAAACTCGATGCTTGGTCTCTTCCATTATTACGACATCATAAGATCTGGAATTTGAGAACCTCGATAGAGACGAGTTCTTCCGAATCTAACAAGGAATCTCAAAGTACCTCTTCTGTTGCTAAGAAGTCAAAAAACAACTCGAAACATACTATCACCGCACCGGAAAATAAAAAAAAGGAATCTCAAAAAAAAGGAATCTCAAAAAAAGGAATCTCAAAAACACACACCAACGAAGAAATTAGACACCCCAAAAACGCATTCTAGTAGTTCTATTGGTATAAAAAAAGAGAAGACAATACACTCTACGGAGAAGAAGAAACAGGACAGTGTTATCTCGATGGCCAGTTCAAAAAACGCCTCTATAAAAAACAAAATCACACAAAAAGCCACTACGAAAAATAAAAAATCTTCAAAAAGAAATATTCCTATCATCATCTCAACCATAGATACGAATCAAATAAAAAAAACCCTAGAATCGGAGTCAAGTGAAGAAGAAACCAGTATGGAAGCCTTTTCATCGGATGCAGCACCACGAGTAACGAAGTCCTCTTCTCAAAAAACGCATAAGAAATCTCCTACGGGCTTCAAATCTAAAAAAGCCATACCACCAAAATCCTCTCCACAGATCCCCACACAACAAACACTACCTATACCAGGGCTATTTACAAAATAGATTACTCTCAAACAATACTATTTTAAACATGTTTCAAGACCAAAGAAAAACCATATGAAAAATCTGTCCTTTCTATAGGAATGAAGGAGTTCATCAATGCCTCAACAACCAGAATTATATCAAGCTTCAAGTATCACTGTCCTCGAAGGTTTAGACCCAGTCCGAAAAAGACCAGGTATGTATATAGGTGGTACAGGTATTGATGGTTTACATCATCTTATATGGGAAGTTGTAGATAATGCCATTGATGAAGCAATCAATGGATATGCCTCTCAAGTCCACATTACATTACACAAAGATCAACAAAGCATAACCGTTCAAGATAATGGACGTGGTATACCGGTGGATATACATCCCAAAGTAGGAGTGCCTGCCTTACAAGTTATTTTAACGACACTTCATGCCGGTGGTAAGTTTGATCAAGGATCATATATTACATCTGGTGGATTACATGGAGTAGGATCTAGTGTAGTCAATGCTCTGAGTGAAAGTCTTATAGCCACAATACGTCGAGATGGTTTTGAATGGGAACAAAAATACCGACGTGGTAAAGTCAAAACAGAACTAACAAAAGTACGTGAGTGCCGCGGCTCTGGAACAAAAATATTCTTTAGACCAGATGCTGAAATTTTTGCAGACATTCATTTTGATGAGGAAAAGATTGCCAAACGACTTGAGGTAAGTGCTTATTTAAATAAAAATCTCAAAATTGTATA
>JACLAC010015837.1_pt1 | contig 15398 bp, 5 predicted proteins | sample 8027881 | NCBI WGS metagenome assembly JACLAC01 (sample SAMN15725517, study PRJNA655200) | protist metagenome | isolation source: fluorescence activated cell sorting (FACS) single amplified genomes of... | place: Spain: Blaines Bay Microbial Observatory, Mediterranean Sea | collected 2016-01-19
GTCGATATTGAGGTAGGTTCTAACTACGGTTTACCAAAGGATATTGCACGCGCGCTCAACCTCTCAGAGCCCGAGCAGAGCGACAACTACAACCACCCGACGGTAAATATGCCCGAAGATTCCGTCCGACCTATCGACCCCGTGCTCCTCGGCAGCGCACAGTCAGGCTACGAAGCTGCTCACGTCGTCTTACCAGGAAAAATTGAAAATCTTGTGGAGCGGCTGGGTACCCTCCGTAATTTTTTGCGCGACTGTGGCCAAGAAGAGACCCGATTGAAGGAGCGAGCGGAGGTTACTGCGAGGACTCTCAGCGAGGCTCGCCGCGACGCTAGCGCCACTTCTAAGGAACTTGAAGTGGTATCGCAGCGTCTAGCTCAGCTCAGAGACAAAGTCACAAGCCCTAAAGATAAAGGAGGAGCCCGCGTTGAAAGCAAGGAGGAACGCAGCGAAAGACGCACTGTGCAGGACCACTCGCAGTCCGCGAATAATGGCGAGCCGCAGCATCTTGAGGAGAAGGATGAATCGCACGTGCGAATGGAAAGCAAAGCTGCACAGACGAAATCGAAGGCGGAGCATATCCAGCATCTCGAAGATATGCAAAAGGAAGCGAAGAAGCTGCAACAGATCGCCCGCGACGCGTACTGCGATTTGAAAAAGAAGCAGAAAGAGCTTACTGAACTTGATAATGCGCCCTCGTGGAAAGTTGGCAATCGGATGGAGGAGCCGGATCCTGCTATAAATGCGCGACGCAGCGCAGCCGCTGCAGACATTGCTCGTTTGACAGAGTCCATGAGCTCAGCTCGCGCAAAGTACGCCCAAGTTGTGGACAATCTCACCAAGTACGCGACGGAGCAGATCAGATGCTTTGAGCCCGAGGAAGAGTCTGCGCCCCTGCTGGAGCAGCAGCAATCTGAGGCAGAATCATCGCTGAAAGGCGAAGGCGGCCAGGTTGAGGATGCAGGCCGCGGATCCAACGATTATACAGCAGAGGGCGATAAGGAGCAGCTGGACGTCAGCAAAATGTCATTTGATTTTCTTGGCCAGCTAAAGGCTGCTCATGAATCTCTCCTCGATGCTGCAAACGTTCACAACTCTGCAATTGAAAAGATGGAAATTGTACACCAGAGCATGCTGAGAGACGTAGACGACGTGCGCTCAAAGATGGAAGCTGTGGACTTTGAAGCGCGAAAACTCGATGAGGCCCGAGAATCGCTTGAGGCAAAGCAGTCTCAAGCGTCACCAACTCCCGCGGAATCGAAAGACGACAATGTACCGAATGAGACCCTTGCAGCTATCCAATCGAAGTTGAAGGAAATATATGATGCACTGCATCCAACTGAGGAGAAAACAGGCCACGTCCATGAAAAGCGAGAATCCCCTCCATTTGTCCGCGCAATGCACGCTGAATCGCATTTTCCGGACGCAGCGGAAACGGAATTAGAGGGAAAGAGCAAGCCGCAAGATGATCGTGTTGAGCATCTAGAAAACATGGTTCGCTACTTGCACGGCGAGTTGATGAAAGAAAAAGCAGACTTGGAGCGTGTGAAGCAAGATATGATCGCGCATCGATTTGAGGAGAATCTTGATAGCGGCGACTCGGACGATGGCTATATCCAAAGTGAAGATGACAACGACGAGGACGAGGAGGGCGACGAAGCATCTGCCTTTGATCCGCCACCTCGCCAAGAGTCACCGGGATACTCTGGGGAGTTTCGAAGGGGACCCAAATCTCCAGTACGCGACGATGCCGCAGCGTACGGATTCAGCATTAGCATCGGCAGTGAATTTCTCGACGATGATCAAGACGCGCATCCTGAGTTCGAATACCGCCACGCAGCAGAGGGCGATAGCAACTCGCGACAGGAGATGAAAGAAGACGCAGAGTATGCCCCCGAGTTTACCGATGAAGACAGGTTCACCGGCGCAGAAGACGACGGCGATTCTTCTGTTGGCGACTTTGACGACGACGTCGAAGCTTCGAACTTTGATGTGAATGTTCAGTACGAGGAAGCTGCAGAAGAGGGAAACGAAAATAATGATGCGTCGAACGCAATCCCAGAAGCTGAAAGCGGTACCAGGGTTTTAATGCAGAAGAAGATTGTTGGTGAGCTTGATAAGCGCATCGCCGAAAGGGAAGCCAGGCTGAAAGATTTGAAGTCGGGCCAAGACGCGGCGATTCCCCTTTCTACCACGAAGCTACTCAATAAGGGTGAAAATACGAATGCACTCGACGAACCGTTATCAAATGTGGAAGTTCGCATATTGCAGGCAAAGAATCGTCTTGAAAAACTAGAAAAAGAACACGAGCAAAAGAAGCTAGAATGTGAACGTATCAAGGCAGAGACGGAAAAAGAGCGCACGTTGCTCACGCAAGCGCAAAATACTAAAGAGGCAGAGAAAAAAGTGCTCGAGACTTTAAATGAACGAATTGCTTCTGCGGAAAAGCGTGCCGAGGAAGCAGAAAAACATTTAAGCACCGCACGCAACGTAGTCGAAGAGCAAACGAAGCAGATGGAGAGCTTGGTCGCACAAAAGCAACTCGCACAGTCGGAAGCAGGCCACATTGAGAAATCTGCGCTCGAAGCTCAAGAAAAGGCAAGCCATTTTGAGTCACTCCGCAAAAAGGCGGAAAGAGAATACGTCGAGCTTCAGCAAAAAGCAGATGGATTGCGCATCGAAGTGAGCATGCTTCAAAGTACATCTCTCGAGTCGTCTCGACAAGCATCTGAAACAGCCCAGAGGCTTGAGAGTGCCCGGAGGACCTCTGAGGAGCTTGAGCGTGCCCGCCGGGAAAAGTGGATGTCAGAGGAAAGAGCGTTTGCAGACGAAATGGCAGCGAAGCGGCGGGAACTTGCGGACATAAAGTGTACTATTGCTGATTTTCAGGCCGAAAAAGTGGCCCTCGAAGTAGATTCGGCCCGCTTGCAGAAAATGCACGACACAGCAGAGTCGCATTACATAGAGACGAGCAGCGAGGTGGGTACTGCTGAAGAGGAACTTCAGCGTGCGCAGGCGAAGCTCGTGCAGGCGGAACGGCTTTGCGCAACGCGTGAGGAGCAAGCAAAGCAGCGCGAGGTGCATCTAAATCAGCTCAAAAGGGACATCGAAGATCAAACGCGAGAGTTGCAGCAAGTCAAAACGAACGCAGAGTCAGCGAAGCAGCGCGTGGCCGAGACAGACGCTGCATTGGCGGGCGCAAAGGCAGAGCTTGTTCGTACGCGGAGCGAAGCCGCGCAAGCTGCTAGTGAGCGTATACAACTTGACGGGGCGTTAAGAGCGGCGCGCGAGCAAGTGCGCGAGGTGCAAAAGGAGCGTAGCAACGTAGATGCTGCTCTTGCAAAGCACAAGGCTGATTTTTTAAGCATTGAATCCAAAATATTTGAAGCAAAGAGTCAGCTCGCCGCAGCCGAGCGCGCAGAAGCTCGCCTAAAGACAGCAGAAGAGCAACTTAAGGAAACGAACGAGAATCTACTCGTCTCGCAGCGAAGTTTTGCAGCACTTCAAGAGTCCATCAAGGATAAGGCGAGCATGAGCAAGGAGTGCGAGTCGCTTCGCGCAGAAGCGCACCGCCTGGAGTCTCGCCTCGACCCTCTTCGGCGCGAGATTTCCTCCAAGGAGGGCGAAATTCGCGAAAAGAAGAAAGAGCTATCAAAGCTTGAAGATCGAATTGCAGACACCAAGCGCGAGAATGCAAAGGTGCTAAGCTCAGTGGAGACAATGGAAGCAGACTTTGCGCGGGCTGCGAGAGCGGAGGCTGTCGCTGCTCGCGCCGAGGAGCAGCTATCTGCCATGAAACGGCAAATCGCGGAATATGAGCGCGAGGCAAAGATGAGACGCCAGGACGAACGCAGCAAAGCGTCTGCGCTGGAGGTTCGACTCTCTGCGCTCCGGCAGGACATAAGAGAACGTGAGGGCGAGTATAATCGCGTGAGTGCGCGCGTCAAGGATTTGCAGGAACGCGCCGCAGAGGCTGCAGGTGAGCTCGACCAAGCTAACGAACGCAAAGACGCTGCGCATCGGGCCACCCTGGAAGAAAAAAGAATACTGCGAGTGGAGCAGGCGCGCGTTGAGCATGCAAAGTCAGAGCTCCAAGATGTCAAAAGTGAGCTGCGCGCAGCTGAGCAAGCCCTCGAGCAGAAGAGAGACGACGCTCGTGCGGCTGAAGCTGATTCGAGGAGATGCGCTCGCTCAAAAGCAGATCTAAGCGAAGAGGTGGCGGAGCTTGAAGCTTCAAAGGTGACGCTTGCGCTCGATAATGATAAACTGCAAAGTGAAAAGACGCGGCTATCGAAAAAAGTCGACGAGCTGAGGGCTGCGGCTCAAGAGTGCAGCGCCCTCGTGGAACGCCGATCTGCTCTAGAGAGTGAAATCGGAGAGCTCTCAATGACCTTGAATTCGACGCGCAGCGAAGCGAAGCACGCATCATCTCAGCTTGAGCGCCTCAAAAGCAGCCTCGCAGAGGCTGAGCACGACCGCGCAAGTGCCATGCGCCGCATCGAGGATGGCCAGGACGATCTATCGAGGCAGCGCAAATGCCTTGACGACATTAGAGATCAAATTTCGCGGGAGCGCAGGGAGCTAGAGCGCGTTCAGAGCGACCGCGCGCAAGTACTCTCCGAGGCGGCAAGTGCGAAAGAGGAAGCGCACCACGAGCACCATCTTGCAGAGAGACTACGCCGCCAAATAGAAGATCTTCGCAGCTCGATGGACGCTGCCCGATCTGAGTGCGCCCTCGCCAGGCAAGAAAAACTTTCGCTAGAGTCCGAGCTGCAAGATATGAGAGCAGCAGTTGAGGACGAGAAGCATATCGAGCGCCAGCTGGCGACGCGGCTTGACGGACGGAAGGCGGAAATGAGCGCTGTTGCGATGGACGGCAAGGCTCTTGTGGAGTCAATAAAGGCAAAGAGGGAGAGGGCAGAGGCGCTGCGGGAGGATTTGGTCAAAATCGAAAGAAAAAAGGATTCTTTGGATACCGCGATCTGCATTGCGGAGAACGAGCTCGCTGATATAAAGCGCAGAGTTGAAAATGACAAAGGTGAAAAGGCGAGACTGGAGAGCGAGTGCGCACGACGCAACGAGCTCCTCATCAAGTCGCGAAGCGCGCTCGAATCTCTCCGGAGCGAAGTGAGCGACCTTAAGTCGACGAAAGAGAGACTGGTAGCATCCATTGCGCGAAGCCGTTCTGATGCAAATAACCTAGACGCAAATGCGTACCAGATACGAGCGTCTGTTGAAAGGGAAATGGCCATTGCGTTCAAGGAGAAAGAGGAATCATTTGCGCAGCAGATTGCTGAGAAGGAACGTTTGATCAAAGAACTAAAATCGGCGCATAGCGTCAATTTTGACGACGAAGCGCAAAACGTCGAGGAAGAGGAAGATGGCGATGTCGTCGAGTACGAAAGTCAACGCTCTCCTCTGCCTGCTGCTAAGCACGAAGAAGTAATTCAGAAGCTCGAGGAACGATATCGCAGCGGCCTCGAGCAACTAAAGGATGCATACACGTTGAAAGAGCAAAAGTTGCGGGAGAGTATTACTATGCTGCAGGCCGAACTAAAGGCGAGGCAGCGGGAACACGAGAGAGAGCGCCACGCGCTGCAGCAACAGCAAGCTGATCGACCCCATGCGAGTACGCACCTTGCAGACTTTAGTAATCAAATTCGAAGGGACATTGAGATGATACAGCGACTTCGGGGAGAGAAAAATGATGTAAGGCTACTAGAAAAGAAGCTGGAATCCAAGGATGCGCAAATAAAGTTTATGAGCGAGCAGCTCAAGTCGATGAAACTTTCATGCGACGCGAAGGTATCCTCCATCCGACGCTCACACGCAGAGCGTATGGGCAAGCTGGAGAAACTTCGCTCCGACAAGTTGAGGCTGGAGAAGGAAATAAGTGCCCTCAAAGCCAATTCAAGCGTTGGCAGTGCATCATCGAGTGCTTCCGCTGCGCACATACATTTGAGTCGGCAAGGCAGCGTCGAGATATCGATGGAAGGTCCAAGCAATGGCACAAATATCAGCGTTCGTTCTCCCCACGCAGAGGCGGCAGTTCCACCCCCAGTCCCCATTCGCGCAGAACGAACGCAGCACAGGGCACGTCTAACCGCGAAGGCAGATCAATCTGAGAGCGCAGATGCCGAAAGGACCCCTTTGCGAAGAGCGAGGAGACACACGGCGATGCCCGCTAGCATTGGGCAGATGCGCGCGACCCTGTCTGATCCAGAGAGGCGAAAAAGCTTTTCCCCTGGACACTCTGAATTTTTCGATGTTGTCAATCGACTCAAGAGTCAGCGCATTAAGAAACTCGAGTCGAGGCTAAAGGCTGGCGAACAATGAGTTACTCTACTATGTATAATAATTATTTCAACAAGTGAATATAAAAATAAAGAATGTATTTCTACCCAAATATTAATACTGTACATGAAACAATAAGTCATAAGGTTCAAAGCTTGCTTGGCGGCAATAGGTCATCAATGGACGAGTAGACAAGACTCTGCAGCAGAGGACGTAGGGGTAACACGAAATCATCTCTGAATAAGAGAGCTGTCATGAATACCACGACTAATGAATTTTGGGGATCGACCCAAAAGCTCGTCGACGCAGCTCCTCCCCAAGAAAAGCTGCCCTTGTAGCTCATTTGTTTGGACTTGGCAGGATTAGTAACAACGGAAACGCCAAGGCCAAAGCCTACGCCGGGCGAGTAGACTTCAGAATAGCCAGGCATCGGCGGAGGAATATCTCTAATATCACAAGATTTCCCCGATGCATCAAAGAGATGATTGAGCGTCGCCAAGTGCAGAGATGCAGTCGATATAATGCGATTCCCACTTTTTCCAATACCACCGTCTAGAAGACATTGCGAAAAAGTAGCATAGTCGCGCGCAGTGCTCACCAATCCAGATCCTCCTTCAAAAAATGTCGAATCATGCGTCCGAGGCTTGTATTTTGAAGTGGCATCACCGCTAAGTTTATCCATTGAGCACAGCGAGGGTTCCTTTGTTGCAGAACCTTTCCCCAGAGAGAGCATACCTATTTCTTGCCCACCAGATTTACAAACAGCTGTGAACCGTGGCTGATCTTCAAAGCGCACAAAATACGAGGTATCCTTCATGCCCAGGGGCTCAAATATGTACTTTTTGAAATACGCAAACAAATCCATTTTCGATACGACTTCGATGATGCGTCCAAGTACGTCGCAGTTGAATCCATATACCCACGCAGATCCGGGTTGCGAAACAAGTGGAAATGCGACCAATCTGTCAACGAAGTTTTCTAATGTGTCGTACCACATCTTGCGCTGCGAGCCGTCTGGGTACAGTCCCTTCTCATAATACATTTTATCGACCTTGTTGAGGAAGCCATAACGATCGAATCCGTAGCTTAAACCAGATGTATGGGTGAGCAAATGCATGATGGTTATTGATTTTTTGCAGGGTTTTGTTGGAAGCTCGCTGCTGCTGGTCTTGGCTTCTACATCCCATACCCTCATATTTCTCTTTTTCCAAGCTGGCCCGAGAAATTTATGAACAGGGTCAGAGAGTAACAGTTTCCCGCTCTCAAAAAGTTGCAATATAGCCACCGCAGTAATCGGTTTGGTCATCGAGTAGATTCTGTAAAGTTCGTCGCCTTTGCAAGGACGCGGAACAACCTGCTTTCTAGGTCTTTCTCCATACTTTGGTTTTTCACCATCGCCACGCGAGTTGAACGCTTCCTTCGCAGCATTAGCCGCATTGATTGTCCCTGCACTATAGTCATACACAACTTTACCCTCTTTGAGAATCATAAGCTGGCACATGGGAAGTTTCTTCCCGCTCACTAAATCGTCCTGCCACGCCTTTAGTCGCGCCCTTCCGCGAAGGTCCATTACGTCTTTCTTCATTTTAGCCTTATGCATTTCTTACCGTGATGTTGATACCATGCGCGTTCGATGAAAAGGAGCTTGCAATAAAAAAGAACAATCATCAAATGCGCTGAGGACAAGAAAAGCTGAGGGGAAATAATAACGACAATCGGCTCATGGAGAAAAAAAAAAAAAGAAGCGATTGAATATTAAATATTTCAGCAATCAAACGTATCATAAATGGACCGGCTATCTGGACTTAATTTTGGGATTATTCAGCTCAAGATGCTGGTAGAAAAAATAATTTGAATGTATTGTACGTATTCATATTTCATATGGCATTTTATATTTAAAAAAAAAAAAATCCGTTTTTTTTATTTCGATTAAAAATATTTATTTTTATTCTATTGAACGATGTAATATTTATTTTTTTTAGAATTTATTCATTTCCCTTTAGACCATTTATCATTATTTGTCTGGAGATCTCCCCTTCTCACCAACGTAGCGTTTGTTGAAAATTTTCCAATCGGCGTGCCACTGAAAAGATATTCATACAAATATAATATACTTAGTAAATATATTTACAGTAAAAGATGGGAGGAGGCAAGTCAAAGGAGTCAGCAGATGTACCGACGTGGGATAAGAACAAACCGCTTCCTATTGTTTTCTTTGATATGACGGCAGATGGTGAAAGCTTGGGTCGCATTGAAATGACTCTGCGGCCGGATGTGGTCCCAAAGACGGCGGAAAACTTTCGATGTCTGTGCACTGGAGAAAAAGATATCACGTTGGAAGGGTCGCCCTTCCATCGCGTTATCCCAAATTTTATGTGCCAAGGTGGTGACTTTGACAAAAGGAACGGCACGGGTGGAAGATCGATTTACGGCCTAAAATTCGAAGACGAGAACTTTAAATTGAAACACGAGGGGCCCGGCACGTTGTCTATGGCGAATGCTGGTCCCAATACCAACGGCTCCCAGTTTTTCCTCTGCACCGTCAAGACCGACTGGCTCGACGGCAAGCATGTCGTTTTTGGGAAAGTGACGAAAGGTTTTGACGTGGTCAAAGCGATCGAGAAGCTCGGTTCGCAATCGGGCAAGACGACCAAAGAGATCATAATCGCCAAGTCGGGCGAATTACTGAGCGCGCAGTGAGCTATTCGTACTTACTATGATGTTGTGGCCACACGAGATATTTTTTTTATTATTTTTATAAAACAATAATTTTATCACAAAAATAAAAAATAATAATATTTTCTCATACCTCACTCGATATATTTTAATTTTTGATTTAGTTTTCTAAACGTTTAAAGTTGTAACGACACGAAAGATTTATTTTAAACGAAATAAAATGCGGACTCGCTCCCTAATAAATCCTGACAACTTTCAGCGCACCCTTTCGGCTTTGGGGTTCAATAGGGACGTATCAAAACCTGTTTCTGCGTGCACGCTACGGGGCGTGGAAAGGGATGAAGTGCTCCGCAGAGCTATGCTATGCGATGTACCTGTCGGTAAATTCATTGCAGATATAGTTGATGTTGACATTATCGTGCGAAACTTTGATGAGGTACACTGCCCCGAAGTAATGACAGGTTTGTGGACAAAGGAGCATTTGCTATCCCACGATAACAACTGGGAGTTTCTTTCAACAGATAAAGCTTCACTCGTTATGTCATCTTTTCACGAAGCTTACGCTCTTTACGTGCCATGGAAAGCAGATCCAATCGTGAGGAATAAATTGCAATGGATGCCGAGGTGTTACGATGTTCTCGCACGATTTCAAAGGCCAGTTGAAAAACGCGGATGCGATTTCATCGGCAACATGCATATGATCGGTTGGCGGTTCGATACGTATAGCAACTCCTTCAAAACGTACTCGCCCGTCTCATACTTTTCAAAACGCCACAAGTGCATCCCAGCTCTTCATCTGGCGGGCATTTCATACCTCGAGGGGCGGCATTTGCCGAATCACGCGAATGCTCGAGGCGCATTGCGTCGTGAGAGCGGCGCGCCGTCCATTTTCCCTGGAGTATCAAAAGTAGAGGCGACCACCGCAGCTGTTTCCAAGGGATACGCGTGCGATGCACACGAGGATATCCTCGACAAGTTACCAGAGTCGATCGGGTTTTACCCATCTGCATCCACGCCAGCTGATTGGACATTCGCGCTCCCGGATTCCAAGGTTTTAATAGATTTGAAAAAAGGTCCTTGCATGATTTACGTCAATCCCCAGAAAAGGCATGCTACGCTCATGTCATCATGCAAACCTGAACATGACGGTCTAGGATCCGCCATTTTTACAAAACGCGTAATGGTAGGACAGCGCGCAAGGAAATCATTTGCTGTACCCTGCTGAGCATAGTTTTTAGGTATTTAATTAGTAATTAGTCATTGCATGTAAGTACATATGTAATTTTTGCGTAAATATTCTTTAAAATGATTTTTATTATTTTCGTCTTTTTTGCAGGCACTCGTTTTTTAGTTGAGAGAGATTTTCATACCGGCGACTTCAGCGCAAAACTTTTCTGGAATATTTCCCTGGCGCATCTCTTCAAGAATCTGCTTCTTCTTCTTCTCCAGTTTGTTCAAGAAAGCCTGATTGCTGCGACGGAGCTCCTCGCCCTCCTTGCGCTTGATCTCCTGCATTTGTTCGCGCTCGCGCTCGCGCCGGGTCATCTGTAGACGGAGCTCTTTCTGGTGAGATACATTTGCATCTTTGCGCTTCTTGAGAGTTGCCTCAAACTTGGCGTCGATCTCCTTATTGTCCCTGGCAATCTTGTGCCACTGCGCCTTGTCTTGAAGCGCCAAGAGCTTCAGGTGCTCTAACTTGCCCTTTTCTTGCTCCTTCCGCGCGCGCTGAAGCTCGCGCATCGTTTCCTTCTGACGATACACCCTCGCTGCCTCAATTTCACGTTCTTTTCTCTCCTGCTGCTGCTGATGACGCTTTGCCCGCTGCGCATCGATCTCTGCGCGATTATCTTGGCTCTTTTTGATCTTATTGGCGACTTCGTAAAATTGTTTGTCCTTGGCGATCTTCAGCTGCCTCTTTTCCTCCTCCCAAGCCTCCTCCTCCGCAGCTTTATCGGCCATAAACTTGAGAATGCGCTCATCATCTTCACGCTCGCGCTGTTTGGCGCGCTCTTTCTCTCTAAGTGCCTCTCTGTTCGCTTCGAGCACCTCGGCGAGGAGTTTGGCGCCCTCCTCTTTCTTTCTCTGCTTCTCGTTGGCCGCCTCGATCTCTTGGGCTTTTATGATTTCCTTCATTATCATCTTCTCCTGATCGAGGCGTTCCTCGGCGAGAATCTTTTGCTTTTCTCTTTCACGAATCTGATCGCGTATGCACTCCGCGTCTAAGTGCCTATCAGCAAGTTTCGCTCTTTGCGTGGATTCGGAAGCTTGGATCGACCTCAACCGGTCGATTTCCATTAGTGTATCGAGGCGTTCTTCGAATGCCTTATTTTGGCGTTCGCGTTCCTCCTTTTCGGCAATCTGAGCTTCGCGAATGCGCGCGCACTGTGCGTAAGCCATTTTACGTCTCATTGTCTTGACGATATCATGTTGCTCCAGCACCATATCCTTCGCCTTCGCAAGGGTTGCGTTGAGTTCCAGCTCGTCTTTGATTTCCATTTCAGTCAACCTATTCTGGCTTTTGCGCTCCCGCTCCTTCTTGCGCATTCTCTCTTTCCTCGCTTCAGCTTTTTCGTACTTGGCCCTTCTTTCTTCGTCCTCCCTTTTCTTTCTCGCTTCGACATCTTTTGCCGTCACGAGCTCAGCCCTTGCCTTGATCTCGCGAAGCCTAGAGGCCGAAATTGTCGTCTTTTGGAGAAAGTCTTTCGAAATTACGTTTGTGGGACCGGACCTGCGAGGCTTCCGCTTGGTTCCAAAAAGCGTCTCGTCAACATCGCTGTCCTTTGAGACTTTTCTAAACCTTCCAGGCATGTTTTGTTGTGTTGCTTGCGTAAAATGTATTGATGAAGTGAAACGAACGGAAGAAGCAAGAATGATGATCCGAAAAGAACCAAAGTAGAAACCTGTTGCACGTTTTCTTCGTGTTCGACGACGTACCTGAATCGTATGTCGATAGTAGAAAAAGGAAGAAGAATCAAATACTTTTATAAAAGGGAATAATTATTTATCTTTATTATGTATAATTGCAGCAAAGTATTATATTCAAAGAAGTTTTTACCATGATGGCGTTCCCCCCATAGTGGATGTATGCAATCGTCGCCATCGAGGTCGCGCGGAATCATTTTCTTGTATAAATAAAACAGATGTACGGGGAGGTCTCATATAATAAATAAATAGAAAGAAAAACAAAATCAATAATTTAGATGAAAGAGAAAAGGAAAAACCGATATATTTCCCTCCAATTGTACTGCATTGCGGAGCCTGAGGGGACAACGGAAAAGCGTCGCAAAACGGCCCTGGGGAAACTGCGTAACGGATCCATTTATAACGACATGTATATGTAACGGTTTTCGAGGCACAGGCTCAATATAAATAACACGAATGGTCCGCCTTTCAATTTTCAGCCTCGACATAATAACTGTAATGTTGATGCAAAGAAATATTTACTTATTAAAAATAAATAAAACGTTCTTCAAAGTTTAAACTCGCCCAATTTATACCTGTATCCCGTCTCAGCTTCTTTCAACATAAAGAAAGAAGCGCCAGGTGAGTTTATCCGTACGAGTTCAACGACAAAGTTGAGGATGAAGAAAAGTTTGTTTGCGTCGCTTTTGCTCTTTGTCCCAGCGGCTGTCGTCCGCGGGGCCGTCGCGGGCGATCGAATCGAGGCGCTACCCGGATGGGAGGATGGTGAACTTCCCTCGAAAATGTATTCGGGATTTGTGGACGCCGGCTCAGCGAGTGAGGGCGGTGTTGAGTACACAATGCACGAAAACTACTTTTTTGTCGAAGCAGAGGGAGACAAGCCGACGGAAAAGCCCGTCATCGTGTGGACGAACGGAGGACCAGGAGCGTCTTCTTATTTTGGACTATTCGTCGAACTTGGGCCATTTTATCTCTCGGGAGATTCGCTACGCGAAAATAAGACATCTGTACCTAAGCTATTTCGAAACCATTATGCTTGGAGCAAGGTTGCCAATATTTTGATCATTAACTCGCCTCCGCCAGTTGGATATTCCTACTGCGATCCAGCTGGGCCATCTGGAGACGGCAACTCCTGCGGCACCTGGGATGATAGCAAAACTGCCAAGCATAATGCAATCTATCTCGAAAATTGGCTTGAAAAATTCCCAGAGTTCGGATCCACGGATTGGTTTATCATTGGTGAATCATATGCTGGGGTTTATGTGCCGACACTCGTTCGCGAGCTTCTGGGGAATCCTCACTCAAAGGTTGCCAATCTGATAAAAGGTATGGGCATCGGCGACGGCTGCGTCGGCAGCGAGGTGCTATGCGGCCCCAAAGGTCCAGGACCTTTCTGGCACATAGAATTCATGTATGGCCACGGACAATTTTCGACAAAGACGTATGATGCTATTAAGAAGAATTGCCCGCGCGAACAGCTGGTAGGATTCAATGGATTGCAGGTGACGAACAAAGCATGCAAGGCGCTTCTTGCCCAAGCAGATGAAGAAGTGGGAGGATACTATGCCTACAATCTGTACGATGAGTGCTGGTACCAAAATGATCTCAGTCCTCCATCCTCCACCTCCACCACAGAAAGGACATCCTGGGGACCTCCACCTCGCCATCTCTTTGGCAGCGCGCTCAACGATTATCCGTGTGGGGGGCCTCAAGCTCTCTTTGCGTGGCTTGAGCATCCCGACGTAAAGGAGGCGTTGCACGTAAGCAATGATGCATCCTTTTTCTCAGGCGACAACGGCGTCGGTTTCACGTACAACCTTACAGAACCTAATCTTCTTCCTTTTTACAAGCATCTTGTGTACAACACATCTATTCGCGTCTTGGTATACAACGGCGATACGGATCCAGGAATCAATTCTTTTACCGCTCAAAATTGGACTTCGTTTTTGGGATTTCCTGAAAAGGAAGCGTGGAGAAGCTGGACGCTCGACTCAAAGCAGGAAGTAGCTGGATATGTGACGCGCTACAGTGGAGACTTTGACTTTCTGACGATTCGAGGAAGTGGTCATATGGTAAGTTTCAACCCTTTTTTCTTTTTCCCAACTTTTGAAAATTAACGTTCCTTTTCTTTATTTTAGGTCCCAGAATTTAAAAGCCGCGCCGCGCTTGAATTTCTCACGCGCTGGTTGAATGACGAGGAGTACAAGCGGTACGCACCTCCTGCAAAAGCAAGCAGGGAATTATAATATTAAACGATAATTTATTTTAAATAAAATAATAATAATAAAGTTAAACCCTAACCCCGCGCGGATGTTTTCTTGCGTTTTGTCCTCCTCCGTTGGGGCGGCGGCTTAAGCTTTCCTGCTCTATCAATACGATACGATTGCCGTGTGAAAACGCGATGCATTTCGCCATCAGGCAGTTTGACGAGGTCGTATCCACCACAGTCATTTAGCTCTTGGTGATCTCTTCGCATGGCAAGTACAGAATCTGTTCGCAGCTGCTTTTCCTTGGAAATGTCAACGACAATGCGAGCAGGGTACGTCGTTCCAATTTTGACTCCTGCATTTATCAGCTCTGCACGAGGTGCTTTCCATGGCTGATGTATGAACTTTTTGGAGAGCTTTTTAAGTTCAGGAACCCACGTGCGCGTATAGCTTCCGCTCGGATCTTGGCTACCGCTTATGGGAGAGGACACGAAGTTCCATTGGTCGATTCCAGAGGCACCCGCATTTTGCCACATCATTGCGTTAATGGCCGGATCTGCGTCGACGAGCGTATCGTGAAACCAAGCCTGGCCCTCTTTCCAATCAATTCGTAGATACTCTACCAAAAATGAAGCACAAACCATACGAATGGATTGATTCTGAAAACCAGTCGCGTATAGCTCCCGCATGCCAGCATCAACAAGAGGGTATCCCGTCGTGCCGTTTTGCCATGCTGCTAATCTCTTTGCCTTTTGCGCACCCCCAATCCAAACTACATCCTCATAGTGTTTCCGAATACAAACATCCCTCATGAAAGGGAAGCACATGAGATGGTAGTAAGCAAGATCGCGCCAATGGAGACGACGTGCAAAAGTTTTTATTTGTTGTTTGGTCAATCCTGTAGACCTGAGACTAAAGTATAAATCGCGCGGGCTTAAAACGCCAAAGCGTATCATCATTGAAAGCCGAGATGTACTGCTCTCCTTATCAGCTCGCGATCTCTCTTTTTCGTACCGCTGCAGCCCCGAGCAGATGAACTGCTTACAAGTATGCTGGGCAGAAATTTCGTCTGAAGGCCACGCAACCGCTCGGATCTTTGCCTCCCACTTTTTCTTTTTCGTAATACCAAGGGAACCAAAGTCATCGTCTTTTATATCAACATTTGTAGATTGAAAAGTTGCAGGTGCATCAAACGGGGGCGTGATTTTGTATCCGCTACCTTCGCATGCGCGCAAAAAAGGCATAAGAGTACCCCAATGGCCGCCTTGAAAGCCCCTTTTAGTGTGAATAGACTTGACGTCG
>JACLAC010026292.1_pt1 | contig 15398 bp, 12 predicted proteins | sample 8027881 | NCBI WGS metagenome assembly JACLAC01 (sample SAMN15725517, study PRJNA655200) | protist metagenome | isolation source: fluorescence activated cell sorting (FACS) single amplified genomes of... | place: Spain: Blaines Bay Microbial Observatory, Mediterranean Sea | collected 2016-01-19
GTTTGCTCGATGGCGGCCGCAACGTTGCTCCTTGGCATGTTGCTCAGCCCCAGCTCGAGCGCGGGGGATTGGACGCTTACGCCGCGTGTGACGGTCTCCGAAACCTACTCCGACAACGTTAGCTTGGCTGCCGATGGCAGTCAGCGTCACGATTTTATTACCGACGCAAACGCGGGGTTGTCTTTGCACGGAGAGGGTCGCCGGCTTCGCATGGACGCTGATTATAATTTGCAACAAGTGCTGCATCTGCGCGAAACGGGGTCCAACGAACTGCATCACCAGTGGCAGATTACCGGTGACGCCGAGCTCATCGAGCGCATTGTTTTCTTGGATGCGCGTACGACGATGAGCCAGCTCAATGGCGCCAACACGGGCCGAATAGCCGAGGATAATTTGACGACGGATGCCCGCGGGGACGCGTTCACATTTTCCGTGTCTCCGTCGATGCGCCATCGGTTTGGACGCTGGGCCGACACTGAGCTTCGGCTGACGTACGACACCGTGACGAACGATTCCGGCGCGGCCGATACCACCAGCGAGTCGTATCGGGCAGAAACCACGATTGGTAGTGGCCGTCGGTTTCAGCGCATGCCTTGGTCACTTACCGCTCTGCGCAGCACGATTACAAACACCGACGATAGCGAAAGCAAGTTCGCGAGCGTAAACGGGGAAGTCAGTTACGTTGTATCGAGAAAGCTGCTGGCAACTGCCAGCGTAGGTTACGACGATAACGAGTTTGCATCGGGCGGAAACGAAACCGACGGACTGCGGTGGAGCGTTGGAGGGACATGGACTCCCACGCCGCGCACGAGTGTGGGTTTGGGGTTCGAGAAACGGTTCTTTGACGACACTTACTTCTTTGACTTTGCACATCAGAGTCGTCGAACGCGGTGGAGCGCGTCCTACCAAGAGTCGCTGACGACGTCTAGGCAAGAGCAGCTCGACCGGGTGCTCGTTCCCCTTCAGGACGAGTTTGGCGAGCCTATCGAAGATCCGGTCAGCGGCGACCTTATTGTGGTGCCGATTAACTTCGTCGTGCCCACCGACGAGGTGATTGTAATTCGTGCGTTCAACGGGGCTGTGGCTTTCACAGGACGCAGAACGAGCGCTACGCTGACGATGACTCGAAGCGAGCGAACGTTTCAATCGACGAACGACGAAGAGACACAAACCGCCGCTACCGTTCGCTTGTCCCATTCGCTTTCGAGCCGTCTTTCGGCGTCAAGCTCGTTGGGCTGGCGGTTGTCCGAGCCTCGTACTGGCACCGGCAGCGGCGAAGAGACCCGTTGGACGTTCGATGCCGCGGTGAACTATGCGTTGAGCAGTAGGGCCACTGGCCGCTTGAGCTACGGATATATCACCCAAGAAGATGACGGGGCGGCAAGCGACTTCGATGAAAATCGGCTCGTTGCCTCGCTCAATGTACGGTTTTGACTAATGTATGCCTCTTACTACAACCTGACTGCGAAGCCGTTTCAGCTTAGCCCTGACCCGCGCTTCTTCTTCAATAGTCGCGGTCACAAGCGTGCGCTTGCGTACCTTAGGTACGGGGTCCAGCAGGGCGAAGGGTTTATCATCATTACCGGCGACGTCGGTACAGGAAAGACCACGCTGGTCGGCGCATTGACCCGCGCACTCCAGCGCGAAAATGTCATCGTCGGTCAAGTTGTCACCACGCAGCTTCAAGCCGATGAACTCTTGCGCATGGTCGCCGCTGCATTTGGGCTTGCCTATCAGCGGGTCGGGAAAGCCACTCTGTTGAAGAGCCTCGAGGTGTTCTTTCGCGCCTGCGCCGACGAAGGCAAGCGAGCGCTGTTGATCGTCGATGAGGCTCAGGGGCTGCCGCCACGTGCGATCGAAGAGTTGCGGATGCTTTCGAACTTCCATCACGGCGGGCGGATGTTGTTACAAAGTTTCCTCCTCGGCCAACGCGAGTTTCGCACGACGATGCGCTCCGAAGGGTTTGAGCAGCTTCGCCAGCGCGTGATAGCGGCTTATCACTTGAAACCGCTTGGAGTCGACGAGTGCCGAAGCTATATCGAGCACCGCCTTGCAACGGCTGGGTGGAAGGGTAATCCTGGTCTTTCGGAGGACATTTTCGAGCCCGTCCATCAGTTCACAGGCGGCGTGCCGCGACGGATCAACACGTTGTTCGATCGGCTCTTGCTGTTCGGAAGCTTAGAGCAGCTGACTCACCTTGATGCGGCTGCGTTGGAGACGGTGGCGCAGGACATGATTGAAGAGCAGGGCCTCGGGCCCGATCCCGCACCCGATCCCGTCGTCCGAACGATCGTGCCCCCTGCGCCACAGCCTGACGTCACGTCACCTGCCGACAGTCAACGATTGGCCGCGATGGAGCAGTCCGTCGCTACGCTTGCCGACGCGGTGCGGGAAGAACTTGCGTTGCTTCGACAAACATTGCTCGAGCGCGAAAAAACTAATTGATCTGGAACCGATCGGCACGTCGGTGAAACGACCGATATGCTCTCTCTGATTTCCTACCCCCTCACTCAGATGAAAAATGCGATGACGGTGGACGTGGAGGACTACTTCCATGTATCTGCCTTTGAGCCGTATATCTCCCGGAACAGTTGGGATGCTCAGCCGCAGCGCGTGGAGGGAAACGTCGATCGTATTCTTGAGTTGTTTGACGCTGCGGGCGTTCGTGCGACGTTTTTCACTCTCGGTTGGGTCGCCGAGCGCCACCCCGCAATGGTGCAACGCATCGTTGCGCAGGGACACGAAATTGCCAGCCACGGTTACGAGCACATCCGAGCGACGGAGCAAACTCGGCGTGACTTCCGTGAGGACATCGTGCGGACCAAAGGCATCTTGGAAGACATTGCTCGCGTTTCAGTCATTGGTTACCGGGCAGCCACCTTTTCTATCTCTCGTTCTAATCTTTGGGTGTGGGATGAATTGGCCGACGCGGGCTACAAATACAGCTCCAGCTTGAACCCCATTAGGCACGATTTGTACGGTATCCCCGATGCGCCGCGTTTTCCGTTTAAGCCGACTGATGGGCGCTTTTGCGAGATCCCGATCACCTCGATTTCGCTCGGCGGACGTAACTTTCCATGTGGAGGCGGTGGGTTCTTCCGGCTATTGCCCTACTGCTACTTTCGATGGGCACTCAAACGCGTGAATGGCCGAGAGAACATGCCCGGTCTTTTTTACTTTCACCCTTGGGAACTCGACCCGAGTCAGCCCCGGCAGTACGGGTTGAGCGCTCGGACCCGATTCCGGCATTACACCAATCTGGCCCAAATGGAAGAGCGTCTGGAACGCCTTTTGGTAGACTTCGAATGGGGGCGGATGGACGAGGTGTTTCTCGAGCATCGGTTCCTCCAAACCGCACCGCAGATGGCGCTGACGTCCCAGTGAGCTACCCTCGGGAGGGGCTGTTGCTCCTTGCGCATCGTATTCCTTATCCGCCTAACAAGGGGGATAAGCTACGTTCTTATCACTTGCTTCGAAGCCTATCGAGCAAGTTCGATGTGCACCTTGCCTGCTTCATTGACGACCCATCGGACTGGCAGCACACAAAGACGCTCGAAAGACTCACCGCGACGACGTATTTTGCTGAAACTAATGGTAAGTGGGCTCGTCTTCGCAGCCTCCTCTCGGCTCTGAGCTCAGGAGAGCCGATTACGCTTCGATATTTTCGGGACCGCGGATTGGCGAGGTGGGTGACTGAACTCCTGCGTTCGGAGAACGTGACCGCTGCATTGGCTTTCTCGTCTCCGATGGCGCAATACATCGAAGACGAGTTCCAGGGTGTAAGGCTGGCGGACTTCATTGATGTCGATTCGGAGAAATGGCGTCAACTTGCGTTCAGTACCCGAGGACCCATGCGGTGGGTCTATCAGCGAGAAGCGCGCACGCTTCTGCAGTTTGAACGCGAAGTGGCGCTAAAGTTCGATCGGACGCTGTTTGTTACTGAGCCCGAAGCGGCGCTTTTCGTAGAGCGTGTACCGGAGGCCCGCGAGCGTATATTCACGGTATCGAACGGGGTCGATCATGTGTATTTCTCGCCCGACCCGGCTCGCTCGACCCCCTATGGTCCAGGGGGGCCGGTCGTGGCTTTCACTGGAGCCATGGACTATGTGCCGAATGTGCAGGCGGTCGAGTGGTTTTCGTACAACGTTTTTCCGTCGCTTCGGGCAAGTTTGAAGGACATTCGTTTCTATATTGTGGGATTCAATCCGGCAGAATCCATCCGGCGGTTGGGGAAGGTTCCGGGAATAACGGTAACGGGGCGGGTCGACGATGTTCGCCCTTACCTCCAATACGCTCATGTCGTGGTAGCTCCGTTGAGAGTGGCACGAGGTGTCCAGAACAAGGTGCTCGAAGCGTTGGCTATGCAGAGACCTGTCGTTGCTACGACGGATGCAGCCGAGGGGTTGCATCCGAATGTCCGCACCGATGTGTGGATCGCCGATGAAGCTTACGAATTTACACGGACGATTACGGAACTGGTTGCCGGAACCGCGCCAGACGTGCGTTCTCGCCGAAGTGCGATTGTGCAGCACTATGATTGGGACACGAATCTCGAGCAGGTTGCCCAATGGCTTGCGCCTGGCAAATTGGTGCCTCGGCACCCGATTGTTGCGCTTCCACCTATGGCAGGTACTTGACGATGTGTGGGCCGAGGGTACGGGAGATGGATAACGGAAGGCGTTGCCATGCGCGAATTGCAAGTGCGTATTTAGGATTGTCCGGGTTGAGGGTAGGTGGTGTGCCGCCGCGCTTCAGCCAGTAGTGCCAGTAAAGCTGACGCGGAGTTGCACCCCATTGCATCTTGAACCGGTAGGTTCCGGCATCGATTGTGGAGCGCCCGAAATCGAAGAGCGACTGCCCCGCCGCAATCTCGCGTTTGATTATCTCGGCGTAGAGGAACATGTTGACGCTGAAACGGTTGTATTTGCGTAGTGCGGATGCCCAGGGGATCTCGGTGCGTCCCCTGTGCCGGATGGTCAGACTCGCAGCGGCCGCTGTGTCGCCGAGTCGCACGACAGACACAGTCGTCTCTTCCTTGAATGTTTTCAAGATTCGTTCGAAAAACGAGCGTGCGTAAACGGGCGTCCCCAGATCGCGGTAGTTCTCCGATAGTACGGCGTAGAACTCCGGAACGAGCTCGAGTCCACCGTGGTGAATGGATGCGTCTTCGCGCTGGGCTCGCTTCGCTTGCGCCCGCAGCTTCGAACCGATGGATGTCAGAAATGCTTCTTGCGAGTCCGGGAGTGGAAGCTCCATTAGCACCTTGTCGGTACGAGCAGCCCAGCAACCATCGTAGGGCTTTGCGTCGCGAAATTCGACGTGAGCGGCGCCGTCGGTATCGGCGCATTTTGCTGCGTGTTGCATTAGCGCAACGGCAACGTCGTCGGACTCTGCAAGGGCGCCTCCGAAATTGATGAACGGCAACGAGATCCAAAACTTGCCGAACAGGGTACTGCGCATTCGGGTCAAGGGCAGCACGCCCATGATCTCTCCGTTCGCAGAGCGGTAAGTCAGATTGATTTTTCGATGCCCGAATTGCGCTTCGGTCAGGTCTAGCCATTTACAGGAATGGTATGGCGTGCCCTGTGGATGGCTCGCGACATACTCGTCCCAAGCCGCGGCATCGCATGGTTGAGCAGGCTCGATTGTCACGGTATGAGTAGTTCGCTCGGGTTAGCTGAAGAGCTGCGACGTGCTCGTCGGAATTGGGGCAACGCCGTCGAAGTGTATCAGGCGGATTTATTTGCTGAGCGGCTGCGCTCACCGGAGACGACGTATTGAAAGGACTTCTCGGAGTCGTCGGTTGGGAAGGTGATGCGCGCACGCGCTGGCCCGCCATGGGAGTTCCCAATGGTGAGTCGAGCGCGCTCGTCGATCCTGCAGGGCGCTACGTGCTCGGCCGGACAGGCGGACCGCTCGTGACGCGGCGCCTCGACCGGGTGTGGATGGCGGTTCACGGTGATGTTACTTTCGCCAACGAGTTTGAATCTGCGGCGTGCGAAACCGCCGGCAGCCCGGTGCTCGATGCTGCCCTTGCGACCTATGAGACGAAGGGCATCGAGGCGATGGCTACCGCTTTGGCTGGAACCTACTATGCGGTTGTCGTCGACGCTACGCGCGAGGCCGTATTCGCGGTCAATGATCGGCTCGGTACCTTTCCCATGTATTGGACAGGCGAACGAGGGGTCTATGCGTTCGCACCGGGTGTTCTCACGTTGCTGCGCGCGGGGTTTGGATCTCGTGAGCTGGACCTCGAAGGTGCGGCGCAGTTTCTGCGTTTTGGTCATTTACTCGGAAACAAGACCCTGGTTCCGAATGTCGAATTAGTCCCTCCGGGAACGATCCTCGAGCTTCGCGCTGAGAACAAAACCGCGCGATTGCGCACTTACTTCGAACCGACCTCCTTTTTCGAACGCGACGATAGGGCGAACGCCCGGGGGCTCCTCGATAATGCCGTCACCGCGTTCGTCGCAGCGACCGAGGCGCTAACTGGGCCTTATGAGCTCGGCGCGCTCGGCATTTCGCTGTCTGGCGGTCTGGATTCACGCGCAATCTTGGCCGCCCTTGGGGAGCGGGGGCGTACGCTGACGAGCTACACCTGTGGTGTTCCCGGATGCGCGGACGAGCGGATCGGCGCACAGCTAGCGCGCACCATTGGAGCGACGCACCGATTCCTGCCTCATCGTGAAGACGTCCTGAGCGACGTCAAGGCTCATTTAAATAGGTTCGTGGCGTCCACCGAGGGTATGTATCTCTCACATGGTCTTACCGAGTTGCACGACGTCTTGTGGCTTGCCGATACCGATTGCAGCGCAATTCTGCGCGGGCACGGCGGTGAGCTCGCCAAGACCCATTTGGCTTGGCCATTTCACACCGCACCCGACATCGATGATGTCACGGGTGCGGAGCAGATCGTTGAGAGAATTATGGGTCGGATGATTTTCGTGGCGGACGAGGAGCAAATAGGTTCGCTCGTCGGCTCGGAGCATCGCGAAACGATGTTGTCTTTTCCGAGGCGCTCGTTATCTGATGTCCTTCAGTCCGTCAGCCTGACGGGACCTGATCTCTGCACTTTCCTTTACTTGACTCAGCACCATCGCCGGTTCACTGCGGCTTCGCTTCAGCCTTTTCGGGAAAAAATGGACGTGCTGATGCCATTCGTCGAAGAGCGGTTCTTGCGTGCGTTGCTTTGCCTGCCGGTGCAGGCGCGCACGGGAACGGCGTTTCACCGGGAGATCATCAACCGGGTGCCTGCGCTTGGAAGCATTGTCAACTCGAACACCGGTGCGCCCGCGAACGCGGGCCCGATTCGAGTCGTTCTTTCCGAACGTCTGAACCAAGTTGCTTCCAAACTGGGCGTGAGCGGGTTTCGCCACTACCACGAACTCGGCACCGTCATGAGGGAGCGCGTCCTTCCGCAGTTCGCGCATGAATTGACGAGTGCTGATGCAAGCTTGCGCTACCTCTTTCCTTCAAACCGCGTTCGCGCCTTGACCGAGCGGGTGCGCAGGGGCTCGAGTTCCGATTCCATGTTGCTTCTGGCAGTGCTTACCTTAGAGCTTTGGCAGCAGCGAGTGCTGGCGTCGTGAGGTTAGAGGTCATGTCAGATGAGACATACCAGACTTGGCCCGTTGGGCGAAATTTGGCCCTTCTCGGTCTCATCCTCCTGATCGGGCTTGCGGTTCGGGTTGCGATATTGAGCCAAACCTCGGACATGCCTCTGCACATAGACGACGAGCGCAGCTACTTCCGCATTTCTGAGATGCTGACGGAGCACGGGGTCTATGGCCTTGAGGAGGACCTACCGACCTCGTTGAGGCCACCGTTATACCCGTGGGTACTCGCCGGCGTTTGGCAGATGCTGGGGCACTATGATTTCCAGGTCGTTCGTGCACTTCAGATCGCGCTGGCCTTGGTTTTGGTAGTTTTGGTTTTTGCCTTGGCAAGGCGTGTTTTTGATGAACCGACCGCGTTGCTCTCGGCTGCAATGGTGTGCTTATACCCTTCGCTCGTCGGCTTCGGTTTTTTCTTGCTGACAGAAGTGCTCTTCACCACGCTATTGGTCGCGACGGCCCTCGCTTACTTGTCGGTCGTTCAGAAAGGCCGGCTCTCGGCTGCGGTGGCAGCGGGAGCGTTACTTGGGTTTGCTGCCCTGGCACGGAGCGTAGCGTGGCCTTTTCTTCCTGCCCTCATCGTCTTGCTGCTTGTTTTCGGATGTGGTCGATGGATGAGGAAATTAGGGTTCGCTTTTGCGTGCGTGCTCGGTTTTGCTGTCGTCGTGGGACCTTGGGCTTACCGCAATACAATCCTTCAAGAGGTGCCGACACTGATCGACACGATGGGTGGTCTGAACCTCTACATGGGTAACTACGAGCATACGCCTCGAAACCGGGCGTGGGATGCGATCTCGCTCCGCGGTGAGTCCGCCTGGTACAGCCTGTATCGCGCCGAAAATCCTAACTGGCGAGAGCTGAGCGAAGGGGAACGGGAGCGTTGGACTAAAGCGAAGGCACTCGAGTTCATCACAAAAAACCCGGCGCTCACAGTCGAACGCTCTCTCATCAAGTTTGCGAACTTTTGGGGACTGGAGCGCTCGATCATTGCCGGCTGGCAGCACGGCCTCTTCAGCATTCCCTCATGGATGGCAGTTTTGGGCGCTTTGGTGATTGTCGGCGGCTACATTCTCGTCTCCATAGGAGCCTCCGCCGGATTCGCTTTCTGTGCGCCGGGTCGCATCTCCTTCGCCGCTTTCGTGGGATTGTTGGCACTGGAGTTTTCGATGGTGCATTCACTGGTGTTCGGGCACGCCAGATATCATTTACCTCTGATGCCGTTGCTGGCTGTATTCGCAGCGGCGGCGTTCACCGGTAAGGTCTGGCTCGGCTTCGGTTTCAATTTACGAACGCTGGCGTTTAGCTTACCGGCCGGATTGCTGGGGACAATCTGGATACGGGAAGTCCTCGTTGTAGACGGGCCGAAACTCGTGGCGTTCTTCGGCCTTGCCGGATAACGGCCGGCGTGGGCCGCGGAGGAACTAAAAAAGCATGACCGCGATGACCTTTCGTATGGTTTCGTCACTGAGGCCCTACGTTCAGATTGCACGCGTGGACCACTGGTTCAAGAACGTATTCGTGCTTCCTGGTCTGGTCGTTGCGGTGTATGCAGACCCAGCCTTACTGGAAGCTGCTCTCTCGTGGAAGCTCGCACTGGCGTTGCTGTCCGTAGGATTGGTCGCCTCGAGCAACTACGTCATCAACGAGGTCCTGGATGCACCGTTCGATGCGCTGCATCCCGTCAAACGACGCCGACCGGTACCTTCGGGAGAAATTCGCTTGGGTGCGGCCTACGTGGAGTGGGTTTGTCTAGGAGCCGCAGGGCTCCTGTGTGCGTGGCCACTGGGGTTTGAGTTCTTTGCCGTTTCACTCGCCCTGTGGGTGATGGGCTGCGCGTACAACATCCCGCCGGTGCGTACAAAGGATAAGCCGTATCTCGATGTGCTCTCGGAGTCGATAAATAACCCGTTAAGGTTATTGCTCGGATGGTACTTGACCGGCATCGAGTCCGTCCCGCCCGTTTCTCTCGTCGCGGCTTACTGGATGGTCGGAGCATTCTTCATGGCGGTGAAGCGCTTCGGAGAATACCGGCGCATCAACAATCGCGCCGTCGCGGCCGAGTATCGTAAATCTTTCGCTCACTACACCGAAGAACGTCTTTTGGTGAGCATCACCTACTACGGAACCGCGTTCGGACTGTTTTTCGGGATTTTCCTGCTTCGCTACAAGCTCGAGCTGATTCTCTCGATCCCAGTTATTGCCGGGTTTGTCGCGTGGTACATCCACCTTGGTTTTAAAGAAGACAGCCCGACCCAGTACCCCGAGCAGTTGTACAAGCAGACGCGCTTTCTGCTTTTCTCGATTGCCTGTGCGGTCATCCTGCTTGGGCTGCTATTTGTCGATCTACCCCTACTCGGCGAGATCTTCTCTCCGACGATTCGAACACAGTAATAAGCGGGCGCGGCTGCATCGACTCGAACCGATGGGACAAATACTCGCCTACATTGTTTTCGGGGGCACCGGCGTAATCGCGCTATTTTTGCCCTGGATTGGCGTCATCGCCGGCTATGTGATGGTCGTTTTGTCACCACATGTGATTTGGTGGTGGGCGTTCGAGGGCTTCCGGCCTTTCTTGTATGTAGCAATCCCGGTCCTGATCGGTTGCGCATTAGCTTGTGTCACCGGGCGGGTGGATGTGACGCGACTGCAGTCCAAGATCAGCATTTGGCTGTTCATCTGGTGGCTGTCTTTGTTCGTTTCCGTCCTCTTCGGAGAATACGTCGATGCCATAGGCCCGGGACCACGCTGGCATGATCCGAGCTCGGTTCTTGAATCAATGTCCAAGACGTTCATCTTTTTGTTTGTCGGCGTCATCTGCATTACCGATGATCGTAAGTTTCGATATCTCACGTATGTCATGTTGGCCAGCATCGTATATTACATATACTGGTCACATGATCAGTATTTTAATGCTCTGTATTTTGGTCGTTTGTCAGGGCCCCGCACACTGACAGCTACCGGCCCCTATACCGATGAAAATCAGTTCGGGATGCTTTTCGTCGTCGGGTTGCCTTTCATCTATTACTACGGCTTGTACTTGAAGCAATGGTTTTGGCGGTGTGCTGTTTGGGGCTTGATTCCCTTGGGCTGGCACGTAATTTTTCTTACCGGAAGCCGCGGGGCCATGGTCGGTCTGCTCGTAACCCTGGTGGTGTTTTTTTTGCGTTCGAAGCGAAAAGGGCTCGCGCTCGCGGCATTGCCATTGTTCGCCACGGCTTACTTCTGGCAAGCAGGTGATCTCATGAAGTATAGGTTCGAGTCGGTTAACGAATACCAGGACGACACCTCGGCAGCTGGGCGACTTGCCGCGTGGAGCGCGGCGCTCGGAATGATTGCCGAGCATCCGATAACAGGAGTCGGGCCTGCGTCTTTCGGAGTGGCTTTCCCGGACTATAACCAAGAAATGACACCCCGTGAGGCTCACAACACGTACTTACAGGTCACGGCCGAGAGCGGGCTGCCCGCGGGGCTTGCTTTTATCGCCATCTTCGTTGGTTCTTTCCTCGCGTGCGTAAAAAGGCCGAGGCGGGATCTGCAACAGATATCCGATCCCGATGAGCGCTATGTGTATGCTATGGGAGAAGCCTGTATACCTGCGCTTGCCGGCTTTTTGGTGTGCGCGTTGTTTCTTTCCTTGCATGGGCTCGAGGTCATTTTCTACCTGGTTTTGTTGGTCAACTACATCGTATCGAGAGAAAAAAGCTCAGAAGTTGCTCTGGCACTTCAGCGGGCAAATGGCCCAATTGCTCCGGGTGGATCGCAACGTCATGGCGGCTAAGCTGAAGGTCTTGGTCGCGGCACATTCGTCGTCAGAAGGCGGCGCCGAATATTGCCTTGACACGACGTTGCACCACCTCGATCGTCAGCGTTTTGCCCCCGTCGTGCTTTTTCCCGACGAGGGTCCGATGATTGAACGAGTTCGAGCACAGGGATTCCCAGCGGAAGTTCATTCGACGACTCACTGGCTATATTTTCAAAAAGACTGGTGGTTTTGGAAGAACTTGATCGGCCGGACATGGTGGAACGTGTTTCGACTGGCTTACCGTCTCCGTCGAGACCGGTTCGATCTCGTCTACTCGAATACGAGTGCGATTTTCGAAGCCGCCCTCGCCGCCAAGATCGCCCGTGTGCCTCACGTCTGGCACGTTCATGAAGTGCTGGAAGACGGCACTCAGATGAATCAGCTCCTTCCCTTGCCGGTTATCAAGCGCATGATCTATGCGTTGTCAACGGGCGTGGTTTTTGAATCCAGTTCATCCCGGCAGATCTTTGACAGGACTTGCTCTGGAGATAAGTCGCATGTTGTTCACAACAGCCTGCGAGAGCTTCCTTCTGGAGTGCCGAGTGGTCTTCCGCCCTTCCGGCGTCGGGAAGAAGAGTTTGTGGTTGGTTTTATTGGGCAGTTCATCCCGAGAAAAAACCCCCTGTTGCTCATTGAAGCATTGAAGGAGGAGGTCCCTTCGAACGTTCGGGCAGTATTCGTGGGTGATGGTCCCTTGAAGGGAGAGATGCAGCTCGCCATTGAACAGACAGACTTGGGTGGACGATGCCAAATTTTGCCGTTTGCGCAAGATATTTCACCGGTGCTTCAGCACATCGATGCGCTCGTTCTAACGTCTCGCCAGGAGAGCTTTGGTCTGGTTCTGCTCGAAGCGGGAGCATTCCATAAACCGGTGATTGCCTGTCGGTCAGAGGGCCCGAACGAAATTATCGAAGACGGCCACACGGGTTTCTTGATACCGCAGGACGATGCAAGCGAACTCAGACGACGTCTAACGCAATTGGCAGGTGATTCCGCTCTTGTACGCGAAATCGGCGAGGCGGGGGCGGCACGCGTGAGTGCGCGGTTCGATGGGGCGAGCAATACCCGCCTGCTTGAGGGCTTGCTCGAACGAGCCATTGGGTCAACGCGAGTTCCATCGAAAACCAAGATGCCTGTGGGATGAGAACCCCACTCGTCAGTGTCGTATTGCCGATCTACAACGGCGAGCCCTTTTTGGCGGCCGCATTGGACAGTGTGCTGGAGCAGACGTACGACAAGTTAGAGATTATCGCTGTTAACGATGGCTCAACGGATGGGTCAGCGTTGGTACTCGGTGATTACGCCAGTCGAGTTTCTATTGTGACCCAGGAGAACACCGGCGTCGCTGGCGCCCGGAACGAAGGGCTCAAGCGAGCGAGTGGCGAGTACGTGTGCTTCATCGACCAGGATGACCGATGGGTGCCGAGCAAGGTGGAGCGACAACTTGCATTGGCGGAGCGCGATTGTTCGTTGGGCTTAGTGCATTCGCTCATTGCTATATGGGACGAAGAGCGGCAACGAATCGTAGAGGACCAGCCGTGGACGCAACGAACACCCGACATGACGGGGTACTGCTTCGACCGTTTGATGCTGGGCAATCCTCTTTGTAACTCAAGCGTAATGGTACGGAAGAGCGCGCTGGACGAGGTGGGCTACTGTGACACGAGCATTACCGGCAATACCGTTCCTGACTATGATCTGTGGCTGCGAATTGCTAAGCACTGGAGGTTTGGGCATATACCCGAGCGCTTGACGATATATCGTACCCACGCCGGTCAAGGGCAAAAAAATCGCGAAGCGATGCTCAAAGCCGAGCTTCAAGTTCTCGGAAAGCACCGCCGGTTCGAAGACTGGATGAAGAGTCGGCCAGGTCGAATTCGCCTCATGAATATCTACGACGAACTAGGGACAGTTCACTACGAGGCCAGACGCCTTGAACTGTCGCGAAAATTTTTTCGGAATGCCGCCAGGGCCTATCCCAGCATAAGGAGCCTGTTCCGGTACTTGGTATGCCTGATGCCTTATACCTTCGGGTCGTCCATTCGGAATCTCAAGCAGCGCCTCGACGTATTGAGAACATGATTTGACTGCGTGAGTTTCCTACGAACTCGCAGGTCCCGTGTTGTGGTCGGAATACGCGGAAGGAAGATAGAGGCTTGATCCGGGCAGCAATATTTAAGTCATTCGTGAGCCGGTACTTCAGCGATGTGCTCGGATTCGTCGTGGTTGTCGTTCTTGCCCGGCTCCTGACGCCGAAAGAAATTGGATTGTTCTCTGTCGCATTCGTTTTCGTTGTCGTAGCGCATACGGTTCGAAACTTCGGGATTACTCAGTACGTGATGCAATGTGCGGAGATTTCCGACGGCATTATTCGTTCGGCAACGTTCATGTCGTTCCTGTTGGGCTGGTTTGCTGCAGCCATTGTCTTCGCAACGTCCGGACTGGTGGCTGACTATTACGGTGAGACTGATCTAGAGCTGGTCTTGGAGATACTGTCTCTAATATTTGTACTGATCCCCTTTTCTAGCGTCACCTCGGCCTATTTCCTGCGGAAACTGGAATATCAGCCGATTTTCGTCGCGAATCTTACAAGCGCGATTGGGCAAACGGCCACCACCCTGGCTCTCGCGTGGGCCGGATACAGTTACTTCAGCATGGCGTGGGGCGCAGTCGTTGGAACGCTGCTCAACGTCGTTGTAGTTGCTTGGGCTCACCCGAGAAAGCTGCCTCGTGCTTGGGGCATTAGCCACATCCGGGAGGTGTTTGGGTTCGGGGTTTGGCTTTTCTTCAGTTCAATCCTAGAAGCCGTCCAAAGAGGAGTACCTGATCTCATTCTCGGGAAAACGATGAGCATGGAAGCCGTCGGTTTGTTTTCTCGAGCCTTCGGCCTAGTGCACCTTTTTCACCGGGCAGTTTTGTTGCCGTTGGGTCCCTTGGTCATCCCGATCTTCGCGCGTGCTCGCCGAGAGAGCCCGGACTCGGCTGCGAGGTTATACATCCGTGCGACAGCAATGATTACAGGCTTGGCGTGGCCATTTTATGCTGGGCTAGCAATGTACGCGCTCCCCGTCACCAGACTGTTATATGGCGATCAGTGGGATGCATCTGTTCCTTTGACTCAAGCGTTGTGTGCGTGGGGTGCCTTCGGCGCAGTTTGCGCCTTTGCAAGGCAGGTCTTGGTTTCCGAAGGCGCAGTTAAAACAACTTTTATTCTGACCGTGTTGACGTTCCCTTCAGTGATCGTTCTCGTCTTTTGTGGAACACATTTTGGTCTGCAGGGAGCTGCCATCGGTTTTGCAGCGGCCGGTGTTGTTGAGTTAATTGCAACATCGGTGTTTTTGAAGCGTGTTACCGGGACATCACTTCTCCACGTGATTAAGGGCACCACTGGGTCGCTCGTCGTCACGATTTTTTCGTGCCTGGGTCCTGCGGCCCTCCGATACGGTGAATCAGAATTAGAAACAATGCCCTATCTCGGATTCGCCGTCTTTACCGGGATGGCTGGCTGGTATATCGGATTGGTGATAGTACGCCATCCGTTGCAAGAAGAAGTTAAGCGAATAGCTGGATTGTTTCTTCTGAAAACAGGAATGTTGCGGCCTCGCCATGATTAAGCTGTTGCCCGGACTTAAGGTTGTGTCACTTGCGCTCTTCTCACTAGCGTTTGCTCTTGCTACGGCGGAAGCGACAGTGCGCTTCTTGGGCTTGGATGACGCTCTTCGGTTATCCCCATATCCCACACGAGGCTGGCAACATGTGCCGGGCGTCAAATTTCAGCACCACGGGGAAGGACGAGGGCTAGTCGAGATTAATGCTCATGGATTCCGTGACCGAACTAGGCCGTTAGTGAAGTCGAGCGGCACGTTTCGTGTGCTGGTGCTGGGAGACTCCATGACGGAGTCAGTTCAAGTCAATTTGGAAGAGACGTTCTTGTATTTGGCGGCAGCGTATTAAATGTCTTGATATCTCGTATCTCAGGAATT
>JACLAC010025597.1_pt1 | contig 15396 bp, 17 predicted proteins | sample 8027881 | NCBI WGS metagenome assembly JACLAC01 (sample SAMN15725517, study PRJNA655200) | protist metagenome | isolation source: fluorescence activated cell sorting (FACS) single amplified genomes of... | place: Spain: Blaines Bay Microbial Observatory, Mediterranean Sea | collected 2016-01-19
AGATGAGCATCTTGTCTTCGACGGTAGCGACACCTTTTACAAAGTCTATGTTGCCTGCGCTGCCAAAGTCAGGAGCTTGGCGCACGTCCTTATGTAACAGGCTGTATACTTCTGAAACAGCGTCTACGACGACGCCCAGCGTTCGTTCATTGTCGCCGCTTTTGATCTTGACGATGATGACGACGGTGGTAGGGCCAAATGGCACGCTTTCCAGGTTGAATCGTCTGCGCAATTCCACGATCGGCACGACAGAACCGCGCAAGTTGATCACGCCCAGAATGTACTCAGGTGTGTTGGGTATGGCCGTGACGGTGTCCCAACCTTGAATCCCCTGTACCCGCAGGATGTCGATGGCGTATTCCTCTTCAGCGAGGATGAAAGTCAAATACTGGCTACTCTCCGTGCCAGTCTGAGTTTCCTGTTCGGGGCTTTTGTTTTCTGCACTAGTCATAATCTCTTTAGCCTCCATACGCGGCTTATGCTGCGCTCGCAACACTATGCGTGCCACGATCAAAATACTGCTGTGCCAACCCCAGTACATCGAGAATCAGGGCGACAGTCCCATCGCCAAGGATCGTTGCGCCCGACAGACCAGGCACTTGCTGGAAGTTTGCTTCGAGGCTCTTGATGACGATCTGCTGTTGGCCGAGAAGGTCATCAACCAACAGGCCGATGGAACCACCTTCCACATCCGCGACAACAATCAAACCGTCGGTGATAGAGCGCGAGTCGGGTTCGACACCCAGCGCGTTGTAAAGTCGGATGATAGGAATTTGTTGGTCCCGTACGCGATAGACTTCCGCTCGGCCTGCGATTTCGTTCACGTACTCCTCGCGCGGCTGCAGCGATTCGAGAATGGATACGAGCGGAATGATGTACGTCTCATTGCCGACGCGCACTAGCTGTCCATCAAGAATGGCCAGAGTTAGCGGCAGACGAATAGTGAGTTTGCTGCCCTTGCCGCGCGTCGACTTGAGGTCGACGGTTCCGCCAAGGTCGGAAATATTGCGGCGTACGACGTCCATCCCGACGCCGCGGCCGGAGAGCTCGCTCACTTGTTCGGCAGTCGAGAATCCAGGTGCAAAAATCAGGTTGTGAATTTGCTCTTCGGTGAGGCTCTCGTTCTCGCCGATCAAACCCTTGGCTTTTGCTTTCTCGAGAATTCGGTCGCCATCAAGCCCGGCACCATCATCGATCACCTCGATCACGATGTTGCCGCCTGCATGGTAAGCCGTCAGTTCAAGTGTCCCTGTCTCCTCCTTACCGGCGGCGACACGGTCTTCGGGCATTTCGATACCATGGTCAATTGCATTGCGAACAATGTGTACCAGCGGGTCACCCAGCTTTTCGAGAACAGTCTTGTCGAGTTCAGTCTGCTCGCCCGTGACCTTCAGCGTGACCTTCTTTCCCAGTTTCCCGCATAAGTCCCGTACCAGGCGAGGGAAGCGATTAAGGGAGAATTTGATTGGCAGCATGCGAATTCGCATGACGCTCTCTTGTAACTCACGCGTGTTACGCATGAGTTGCGCAAGGCCCTTACGCAGATCATCGACTTCGGACATCTCGAATTCATGACCAAAGCGGCTCAGCATGGATTGCGTGATGACCAGTTCACCCACCAGGTTTATCAACGCGTCGACCTTATCGATACTGACGCGGACCGAAGTCGATTCACTCGAGCGGGCACGGCTGGCGGAATCGCCGCCCACAACCGCTTGAGCGGCCGGCTTTACCGTTAGCGTGTCTGTCGCAGAGGGTTCGGCAGTTGTCGCGTCGCCTGACTTGACTGGCTCTGTCTTCGTTTCCTCGCCCTGTGCCCCGTCGGCAGACGGCTCAACATTCTCGGCCGCCCCAAAGATGACGACTTCGCCCATTTCTGTCTGGTCGGGCGGGTCCTTTACCTCAATTTCATCTTCAGCAGCGTCTTGAGCACCTGAAACGGCAACGTCAGGTGCAGATTTGGGCCCTACCTCTGGCTCCGGAGTGGATATTTCAGGGTCCATGGACAACAGCGCGTTCAATTCGGTCGCTATCGATTCGAAGTTTGTGGCGCCCGCCGGCTTCCCGTCCTGCAGAGCCGTCAGCAACGCGCGGAGAACATCAACAGAGCGCAACAACAGATCGACAGTGTCGGGGTCTATGGGACGGGTACGTTCCCGGACTTGGTCGAGCAATGTCTCCATCAGATGCGTGAAGTCTGCAAGCTCCACGAAACCCAGCATTCCAGCGCCGCCCTTGATAGAGTGTGCGCCCCGGAAAATCGTGTTGATGAGTTCCAGATCGGGGTCGGCGGAGTCCAACTCGAGTAGCGAACGCTCCATGGGCTCCAGTGCCTCGAAGCTTTCTTCGTAAAAGACCTGGTGAAATTCGCTAAAGTCAGACGACATATGCGTTCCTAGACATTCGGTCCGTAAGGGCTACAAATCACGCGGCTACTCGCCTACGTGATCACCATCTGCACATTCCCTCTGCCATAGTTCGGGATTTCGACCGTGAACGATGGGCCGGATTTCCCCTCGAACATCGCTTTTTCTTCATCCGGAACGTCACTCATATTAGGATAGACCGTGCCAAGCCTAAGATGTGGAGTTTTGTCGTTCATGAACAGTGACGCGAGAATATTCATCACTTCACGCAGGTTGTCGTAGATCGGAGTCGGCAACTCACCAGACATTGCGGCATCATCGGCACCGCCTTTGGGGATGCGTGTCAATGAGGCACCTGCATAGGCGCCGAAAGAACTGTCACACCACGCGGCGGCAAGCGGAATGTCGTCGTCGCTCACGTAAACCGCGAATATGCATTGGTCGGCATCACTAGCTTCGGTGACTGCAACGGACTCGCCATACAGTAGCTGCATGGTTCCCAGCACGGTTCCTTGCGTAGGGATCAGGGCTGAATCGGACATCGTCTTACTCCTCGGTGGTAAGGACAGCTCGGGCGCTAACCAATCACTCGCGTCAATGCCGTCTTGAACGATTCGACCGTAAACGGCTTGGAGATCATGAACATGGCGCCTGCGTCGTTGGCCGCCTTCTTCATGGCCGCCGTGCTCTCGGTAGTGACAAATCCGAAGCGCGTCTTGATGCCCTCCTCGTTCATCGCCTTCAGGAGGTCAATGCCGTTCATATTGGGCATGTTCCAATCTGACAGGACCAGGGCGGGCGTATCCGAACGAATCTTGTCCAGTGCGATTGCGCCGTCTTCAGCTTCATCAAAATCGGCGTCAAAACCGGCGTCTTTCATGGTCTTGCGTACGATCATGCGCATGGCTTTGCTGTCGTCGACGATCAATACCTTCATGGCTCCTAGTCCTCTCGCGAAGTAGTTGTAAGCGTTGCTTCCGGGATGCGTATCGACAATAGAGTGAGCGATCTTTAGAAAAATCCCAAAAATCTCATATGTAGTTTTGTGTAGAGGCCCGAAGAGGCACTACAAAAAAGGTGGAAATTCCCTAAAGTTTGCCTTTGCGCGCGACGATACACCCCATGAATTTGCTAACCCGCGCGTGGGAGAATCACATTGGACCTCGCAACCCTCATCGGACTACTTGGCGTAGTGGGCGTACTCGTGGGTGCGATATTTACGGGTGAAGGCCCTGCCAGCCAGTTCGTCAGCATACCGAGCCTGCTCATTGTGTTCGGCGGCACGGTCATGGCAACGCTGATCAAGTTTCCGCTCGGTGCGGTGTTCGGTGGGTTCAAGGTCGGCTTACGCACTTTGCTCGCAAAGTCAGATAAGCCGGAGTTGCTGATCTCCGTATCCGTCGAGCTGGCAGCTGTCGCACGGAAAGAAGGCCTCCTGGCCCTGGATGGCCGCGAAATGAGTAATCCCTTCCTGGAAAAAGGGGTACAGTTGCTGGTTGATGGTACGGAAAACGATGTCGTCTCGAGGCTGCTGGCCAACGATATTGACCAGATGATCGAACGCCATGAGCGCGGCGAGTCGATCTTTCGCGCCATTGGCGAGGTGGCACCTGCAATGGGAATGATCGGTACGCTGGTCGGCCTGATTCAGATGTTGTCAAACATGTCGGACCCGAAGAGTATCGGTCCGGCAATGGCCGTGGCGCTACTGACAACATTATACGGTGCGGTGCTTGCGAACGCGTTTGCACTACCACTTGCGGACAAGCTCGCCGCACGCAGCAATGAGGAGCGCATGCTGAAGAACATGATTCTGGAGAGCGTCAACTGCATCCAGAGCGGAATGAATCCGCGAATCATGCAAGAGTTGCTGAGCGCCTATCTTCCGGGGAGCAAGCGCGATCTGGCTGACGACTCAGACGGCAAACGCTAGCTATGGCCAAGACGGCGACAGGCGCACCCATGTGGATGGTGACATTTGCTGACATGATGTCGTTGTTGATGTGTTTTTTCGTGCTAATGCTGTCGTTCGCGGAGCTGGATGCGCGAAAGTTCCTGCAGATTGCAGGGTCGATGAATACGGCATTCGGGGCACGCGTCATCCAGGATAAGCAGACGCCCACAGAGGTACTTGGGCTGGAAACGGGCACCAAAGACGGCAAGGGCACATCCAAGGTCAAAAAGGAGATCAAGAATGTGCAGGCTACGATTGCTGCAGTCGAGGATTCTAAGCCACAGGACATCAAGGACCCGGAGTATCCGGAGTTGCTGCAGGAACTGCAGCGCAGCCGCGAGTACCTGCGCCGGGAAATCCAGGAAGGCAAGGTAGAAATTGAAGGTGGTACAAACACCATCACGCTGCGCATCCAGGAGACACGTGCCTTCCCGTCCGGTAGTTCTGATGCCGTAGAGAGCTTTTTGCCGTTAATCGAGCGCATAGGTGCTCTGCTACGGACCATGCGTGGCGAAATATCGGTGGCGGGCCATACTGACGACCGGCCGATCAAGACAGCCCGCTATCGATCCAACTGGGAATTGTCCACGTCCAGAGCCGTCACTATCGTGCACCGGCTGATCGAGGACTCAGGCGTAGATCCAGCCCGTATTGAGGTTCGAGGCTACGGCGAAAGCATGCCTCTCGTGGAGAACGACTCGGACGAGAATCGAGCCATCAATCGACGCGTGGAGATCGTGGTGACTCAGGTTACAAGTACGCGCACGGATGCTACAGAGGAACAGTCCGACGACTCCGTTGCACCGGGTCCTTCAATGGAAGGGCACGAAACGACAGAGACTGCCCCGCAGGAGACCAAGTCGACATGAGCACCCGACAGAAACGGGAGTATTTCAGGCAGGACTGCGAGGCTATCTTGCATGTAACGCCCATAGAGAATCGGCACGAAGAAGCCGCCGTCGCCAACTTCAAACAAAATAGCGAAAGTGGTTCGTCGTTAGCATCAAAGTTTGCAGCCTCGTCGCGCGAAACAGAGTCCCTGCTAAAACGCATCTCTGCACAAACGCCGGACGTCGCCAGCTATCTCTCGGCGCTAAACAACAAGGTTGAACTGCTGGCACGCATGATGCTGAAGCGTGATGCAGAAAATGGTGCAGCCGCACCCAGGCATATCGACCTGAGCGCCAAAGGGGTCGGATTTAACAACGAGGTGAAGCTACCTGTTGGCACACTGGTGAAAGTGCGCCTGATTCTGCTCCCGAATTACACAGGCATTGACCTGTTGTCACGCGTCATGCACTGCAGCCCGCAGTCATCAAGCAAAGGATTCAGCATAGGAACACTGATTGAACACATTGACGAAGGTGACCGGGAACTGATCATTCATTTTGTGCTCGACCGTCAAGCGGCGGAATTGCGCCAGCGCAGAACGGCATTGGATGGCGAAGCCTAACTGGAGCTTCAGCTCGCCTCACACATCCTTGCAAGCGCATCGAGATAGCCGCTAACAGCCGCGATTCCCTCTCCCCCTGACTCCGCGTACTCGACGCCGATCAAACCCGCGTCATCCAATCTCTCGACACTACGCACGGTACACGCGAATTCTATCGAATCGGTCTGACCTGGTAGCGTAAGCTTGAGCCCGAGTTCCGTCTCTACCTCTGGCACTTTGAGTTCAGGAGGCTCAGCAACCTCCTCATCCTCGCCCTCAGCCAACCCTGGCGGTGGCGGGGCAACAAACCTGAGTTGCGCACCGCCCTTGGAAAGGTCAAGGCATGCTGCTGGATACTCCTGCTCTTCAATCACGACCGTGGCAGGTAACGCGCACTTCTGACGTGGATACTGGCGCAGGTTCTGGGTCGCTACTATCGTGGGGTAATTCGCAAACAGCAAGCGTTCCGGCGTTGTGACGCTGCCAAGGCTCTGACATTCAAACCCGTACACCACGCCCTCGTGGATATATCGGAGTATGACCGTATTTCCCTTGAACAGCTTGCTCAATTCATGAGTCTTGTGACCCAACAGCTTGAGTATCAGAAATTGGTCTGGATCATATCCGAGAACAACTGCCGACGTCCGCTCACGCACGCCATCAAACTCGACCTGTACTGCGGTACCGCCGGCCAATTTGATGTGGCTCGGGATGCTGAGTTTGTCGGCATCCATTTACTGCACCTACTCGCTCTTGGTCTGGATCGATATCATGCGAACCGTCGGGACTCACCGCGATTCAGGTTTTGAATCAGACTCGCCTCGCCACGAGTGAGCCCGCAGTCCGTCATCAATTCGCGTACGCTCGCGCCTTTGCTAGCCAGGTTATGAGCGATGGCGTAGGCGCGCGAGCTGCCATCGCCGGAGGCAACCGGTTTCATGGATGGCGCTACCCGCCGCATTGCATGATCAACAGTGGCAAAACAGTCATCCAGCCCGTCCATCGCCGCTTTCAGCGTTGCAAGCTCGGTTTCCAGATGGTCGCGGTCGATCGGCTCCGGCTGCTGTGCGGCAGCGCGGCGCTGCCCAATCCAGTAACCAATTCCGACCAATAGCGCATCCACAACGAGGATGGCTGCGACGATCAGAATCCACATGGTCATACTAGTCATGCTGAAACTCCTTAGATGAATTCATCAATGCGGCCGGGCTCACTTGGCGGTCGCCGCTCGTCGACGTCGTCTTCCTGACGGCGGCGTCTTTCACGAACATCCTCTTCCCGCTCATCCTGGCGACGATCCCGGCGCGTGTTGGGGCGTGGCTGGGGCGGTGGCACTGGTGTGATATCTGCCATTGGCTTTCCTCACTGTTCAGGTCCCCTATCGCTATCTTGCCCCAGCACATCGCGTGCGTCCCGGTCCGTTGAGTGCACCACAATCACCACGCGGCGATTCCGTCTCCGGCCATCTTCGGTATCATTTGCGGCGACTGGCCGGAATTGCCCATACCCCACTGCCGCCAGACGGCTTGGCTCTATGCCTTGTTGTACAAAAACATTGACTACGCTGGCCGCCCGCGCGGCTGATAATTCCCAATTGGAAGGAAACGCGCTGGTTCGAATCGGTCTACTGTCCGCGTGCCCTTCGACATGCACGGTGTTAGGCAACACATTGAGCATATTCGCAATTTTCTCGAGGAGCGGTCCTGCTGCTTGCTGCATGGATGCGCTGGCCCCCGAAAATAACATGCTTTCGTTCAATTCCAGCTCGATCCAGTTCTCCGTCCGTCGGACCTGCATCAGGTCCTGACTTACAAGGTCCTCGCCATAGTTGTTGATCTTCTTGAATAGTTCATCGAGTCGGTCAGAGTTGCCGAGTATCTTGTCTTGGTCGGTAACACTCAGATGTTCAGGCAGAGGGATCGGTTCCAACGGCTGATCTGAAACCGGCCCGCTTGGTAACTTGATGGTTTTGCTCGACTCTTCGCCACGCCGTGCGGACGACAACTTGAACAAATCTTGTGAACGCGCGACCGTGCCGAGTTGCACAGGGTCGATTGTTTTAGGCACACCCCGAAAGCCATGTACCAGCGACTCGGACAAGACACGGTATTTGCCTTCGTTGACGGATGAGATGGAATACATCACAACAAAGAAACCGAACAGCAGTGTGATGAAATCCGCGTAAGAAACCATCCATCGATCGTGGCTGGAGGGTTCTTCCGATAAACGACTGCGTCGGGCCATCGGACTAAACCATGAAGCCTTCTAGCTTCACACGCACAGTGCGTGGGTGCATGCCTTCAGCGATGGCAACAACACCTTCTGTCACCATCTCTGCATAACGCGACTGACGCTGTGCAATAGTACGCAGCTTGTTTGCAATTGGCAGATAAAGCAGGTTGGCGGACGCCACGCCGTAGATCGTGGCGACGAACGCCGCAGCAATACCGGAACCGAGGCGGGCCGGGTCTGTCAAGTTTTCCATTACGTGAATGAGACCCATCACCGCGCCGATGATGCCAATAGTAGGCGCGTACCCGCCCATGCTTTCGTAAAAACGGGCAACCTGGCTGGCGAGTTCTTCTTTCGTGGAGATCTCCGTTTCCATTGCCTGGCGAATGGCGCCCGGCTCATTACCATCGACCAATAACATCAGGCCCTTGCGCGCGAATACGTCTTGCTCGTTCTCAACAAAATGCTCAAGACTCAACAGCCCGTTGCGTCGCGCGGTGTCGCACCAGTGTTCGATGTCCTCCGCAGCAGAATCGAATGAGATGGGTGGCGGAACAAATACCCACGGAAGCCTGCGAATCGCATCGACAAAAACATTGATGGGGGTCTGCATCATGACAGCTCCCAAAGTGCCACCAAATACAATTGCGACGGCAGACCCGTTGACGAGCGAACGCAACTCGCCCCCTTCAAGTATTTGCCCCCCCAGCAATGCAGCGGCCGAGAGCATAAGCCCGATCACACTCATGATGTCCATCAGTGTCACACTCTCCCAGCAGCGATCAATTTGTCGGTAATCCGACTCATGCAATACCCGGTCCAACTGCATGACTGCCAATCAGCCGTTCGATGAAAAACTGCATCTGTCCGGCCCCGGCACCAGCGTCCGGCCAACGGTTGATCTGCTTGGCCATTTCCGAGAAGACGCGCGACGACTTGCTGAGCGGATAGGCTTCCACAACTGTCTGACGTGCACGATTGGCCTTGCGGATGTACTGATCCGTGGGGATCGCCCCCATGAAACGCAGATCGACATCCAGATTTTTGTCTGCAACCTGGCTGAGGGCGCGATACACACGCTCACCGTGCGGCCTGTCGTTAACCATGTTGGTCACGATGTTTACAGTGTTAACACCGTGTTGGGTGTTCAACACTTTTATCAGTGCATAAGCGTCGGTCATCGATGCTGGTTCGTCGCAGACTACAACCATCACGTGCTGGACCGCCTTGCAGAACATGACTACGTTGTCCGCGATGCCAGCACCGGTATCTACCACCAACGCATCAGCGGGCGGCAATGAACTGAATGCCGTGATCAGTCCGCCATGCTCCTGCTCGTTCAGCTGCGCCATCCGCTGGACACCAGAAGTCGCTGGAATCACGCGGATCCCGGCTGGCCCCTCCAGAACTATATCTGCCAGCTCGCATTCACCGTCCAACACATGTGAGATGTTGCGCTCGGATGAGAGTCCCAGCAGCAGATCGACATTCGCAAGACCGAGATCCGCGTCCATGAGTAAAACGTTGCGGCCACTCCTCGCCAGAGCCACCGAAAGGTTTGTCGACAGATTGGTTTTGCCAACACCGCCTTTGCCGCTCGCTACCGCAATGGTTGCCAGTGCGGTTGACCCGCCGTTCAACATTCAGAACGTCCTCTTGCCCTGAGTGGTATTCAGGCGTGTGCCGCCGCGTAGTTGGACTGACCAAGCGCCAGGCCAAGCACTTCGTCGTCCAGGCTCGCGTCCGCGTATCTCAGGAGTTGTTCGCCGCGCGTCACGAGATTGAGCGGGCTTGCAACATGCAGGTCATTGGGGACCTGCTGGCCATCTGTCACGTATGTCGCTGGCGACCCCGTTGATATCAAAATTGACAATACGTCGCCCAGGGTGCCGCATTCGTCCAGCTTGGTGACAATAGCTCCACGCAAATTTGGTCCGCGGTGTAAGTTCACAGTGCGCGCCAGAGTGTGCCTTTGGGTACAAGCGGAGAGCACAACAAAACATTGAGCCGCGGTTTCCGTTTGATACAGGTCTGACAACATCTGTTGCTGTTCCAGCGTATGACCACCTTCGGTATCAATCAAAACCAAGGAGCGGCCACGATAACTACGCACCGCCTGCACCAGAGACTCGCTATCACGTGCGCGCGCAACCGAGATATCCAGGATTCGCCCGAATGCCTGTAGCTGCTCATGCGCACCGAGCCGGTAATCGTCGGTTGTAACGAGGCCAACCGACCCGGGTCCATGACGCAAGATAAATGCGCCAGCCAGCTTGGCAATGGTTGTCGTCTTTCCGGCACCCGTAGGGCCAACCAGCGCGACAACGCCACCATGTTCGAGGATGTCACGTTCGGTATTGGCGGGAATCTTGCGAATAATCTCGGCTTTCGCGTTCTCCCAGCTGGCGTCCACCGTTTGTGCAAACGGCATCGTGTTGACGATCTCGCTGGCTATGTCTGGAGCGAGGCCAAAACGCATCAGTTGCGTGAGAATCTGAGCACGTTGCGGGTTACGCTGACGCACGTTCTGCCACGCAAACCCGGATAGTTGTTGCTCGACCAACCCGCGCAACGTCCGGAGCTCTGCGCCAACATCATCAAGGCGGTCCTGGTGACCCTTTGCACGTGCTTGCGCTTGCCGCATACGCTGTTCAGAGTCTTGCGCATTGTCTTCGGCAGCCTGCGCGGCAGAATTTGCCGTGAACGACGGCAAGTTAGCGTCGTCGGCGGACGCATCGAATTGATCATCCAGTGTGATGTCTATGCGGTGATTTGTACTGGCTTGTGCATGTTCGGCAGCCGCAAGGGTTTGCGGCCGAGGCGCTGCTGGTTGGGCATCCGGTTGCCCAAACAAGCGTGCGACAGCCGCCCTGGTCTCCTCCGTCGCCTGAGTGGATGACTGTTTCACATCATCAATAACGAAGTTGGCCGCGAGTGCCGGGTCGTAGTCAGTCGCCGCAACAACCTCGATACCCGATGCGGTGTGATTGTTCTGCACAATCACCGCCTCTGGCCCGAGTTGTCTACGGATTTCAGCCAGAGCTTCACGCATTGTTGGTGCGCTGATTCGTTTGATGTTCATGGCATAACTCCTCGCTACCCGCCTACGGTTGCGACGATTTTGATCTTTTTGTCATCCGGTAGCTCTTCGAACGACATCACGTGTAATCCTTGGGCCGCCCTGCGTACAAATGACGAGACTGCGGGCCATAACAAAGCCGGCAACAACAGCACGGCCGGTTCACCGGCCATTTCGCGTTGTTGCTTGGCCTCTAACAAAGCAGTTTGCAATTTCTGCGCCAACCCGGGCTCCAACACGGCAGGCGAGTCACCACCGATACTGTTTGCCTGGCGCATCAGTTGTTCCAACGCGGGGTCAAGCGTGATGACACCCGCCTCATCGGCATGCCCAAAAATCTGCTGATAGATGAGACGGCCCAAGGCAATACGAACATGTGCGGTCAAGACACTCGGGTCCTGCGTAGCGGTACTGTGCTCGGCCAGCGTCTCAAGGATAGTGCGCATGTCACTAATGGGAACGCCATCGCGCAGCAGGTTTTGCATGACACGCACCACGAGGTGCATCGGCAATACTTTCGGCACCAGGTCCTCAACCAGTCGCGGCGCGGATTTACCCAACCGATCCAGCAGCTGCTGAGCCTCGGTGTGCCCGAACAACTCATCCGCGTGTTCGGCCATCAATTTGTTCAGATGGGTTGCGACAACGGTGCTGGAATCCACCACCGTATAGCCCATGCTCTGCGCCTGTTGCCGCTGGTCGGTTGAAATCCAGACAGCATCCAGACCAAACACCGGGTCCTTGACGACGGCACCGGGCATTTTGCCGGTGGTCTGGCCCGGATCAATGGCCATCTCCTGGTTAACCTGCAGGTCAGCCTCGGCGCGCACCACACCGCGAAGGGCTATTCGATAACCCGTTGGCGACATTTCCAAGTTGTCACGGACATGCACCGCTGGCAGCAGAAAGCCCAGGTCTTGCGAGAGCTTCTTGCGCACGCCCAGGATCCGGGCCAGCATTTCGCCGCCTTGTGCGCGGTCCACCAATGGGATCAGGCGATAACCCACTTCAAGGCTGACCGGATCCACCTGTGGTACATCGTTCCAGGTCAGTTCCACCGGCTCGTCCGGCGCCTGCTGTTGCACAGCGGGCTCTTCTGCAACCTCAACCGGCGCTTGCGTCCGACGCCAGATGCGATAAGAGAGGTATCCACCGATGCCTCCAATCGTCAGAAACACCAGGTTCGGCATGCCAGGAATCAGACCCAGAAAGCCGATTATGCCCGACGTGACAGCCAAGGCTCGGGGATCAGCAGACAACTGGCGAATAACTTCCTGGCCCATGTCTTGAGCGGTCGTGACGCGTGTCACGATGATGCCAGCCGCAGTGGACAGCAGAAGTGCTGGTACCTGCGCAACCAGCCCGTCGCCAACTGTCAGAATGGTGTATTCGCGTGCAGCGTCTCCCAACGCCATGTCGTGCTGCATCGTCCCGACCAGAAGGCCGCCCGCAATGTTGATGAAGAGAATCAGAATTGCGGCGACCGCGTCACCACGCACAAACTTGCTGGCACCATCCATCGCCCCGTAGAAATCAGCCTCGCGCATCGTCTCCTCGCGACGCTGGCGCGCTACATCTTCCCCGATCAGACCAGCATTCAAATCTGCATCGATGGCCATCTGTTTGCCAGGCATGGCATCCAACGTGAAGCGCGCACTGACCTCGGACACGCGCGTTGCACCTTTGGTCACAACGATGAAGTTAATGATGACAAGAATCGCGAACACGACCAGACCAACCGCGTAGTTGCCGCCTATCACAAACTCGCCAAATGCTTCGATGACCTGACCAGCCGAGTCGGTGCCCAAGTGGCCGTTCAGCAATACGACACGCGTGGAGGCGATATTGAGGGCAAGTCGCAGCAGCGTCGCTATCAGCAAAACCGTTGGAAACGCGGCGAACTCGAGCGGGCGCGGTGAGTAGATAGCCACCAACATCACGATAAGCGCGAGGAAAATGTTGAACGTAAACAGCAGGTCCAGAATGATCGGGGGTAGTGGCAAGACCACCATCGCCAGGATGATGATGAGCAACACCGGTGCGCCAAGGCCTTGCAGGCTGAGGCCACGCAACGATGGTGGTAGCGATATCGGTAACTGCATCAGCTACTACTCCGTGCGCAATCCATCTGGAATTTGCGCGCCTTCCATTTCAATGGGTCGATACTGTGCAAATCCCTCGCGTCGCAGCCTGTAAACGTAGGCCAGCACCTTGGCGACGGCGATGTAGAGATCGGTCGGAATTTCCTTGTCCAGCTTGGTGTTGAAATAGATCGCGCGCGCGAGCAGGGGCGATCGAACTTGTGGTACAGCGTGGGCTGCACCCACTTCGCGAATACGCATGGCCATCAGGTCTACGCCTGCGGCTACCAACACCGGTGCACCATTCGCACTATTCGAGTATTTCAGCGCAACGGAATAATGGGTCGGGTTGGTGATGATGACATCAGCTTCCGGTACTGCCGCCATCATGCGACGTTGCGCGACCTGTTGCTGCTGTTGACGTAACTTCGCTTTCAGTTCCGGGTTGCCGTCGGTCTCCTTGTGCTCATCTTTCACTTCGCGACGGCTCATGCGCAGTTGGCGGGCGTAGTCCCACAGTTGGAACGGCACATCAATGGCCGCGACGGCGATCATCGGGGAGACGGAAATGAGAAAAGCGAGCAGTACGAAGTCCGCACCATCGGCGAGTCCGCCGCCCAGGGGACTCAAGCCAAGTGCCATGTACTCATTGGCGGAAAACCATAACCATGTACCGCCAACTGCGCCCATGAATGCAAACTTCGCCAGCGACTTGAAAAGCTCAACCAATCCCTTGATCGAGAAAATGCGCTTGAGGCCCTTGATGGGATCCATTCGCTCCCATTGGAAAGCCAACGCCTTGGCACTGATGTTGAAGCCACCTAACGCCATCGGCACCAACGCGGCAACCACAAACATCACCAAAAGAAACGGTGCAAGCCCGACTAGCGCGCCATGGACGCTTTCCATGAACGTGGACATCATGCCGTCAACGTTTTGATATTGGACAGGCTCCGGTTGAAAGGCAGTCCGCATCACTTCCGTCACATCTTCCAGCATGCTGGGGCCCAGCAGCGCAAGAGACCCGCCGCCGGCCAGCAGCACGCCAAGCGTGTTCAGTTCGCGAGACCGTGGTACCTGCCCTTTTTCACGAGCGTCCGATAACTTCTTGGCGCTCGCCTCTTCATTCCGTTCCTGGAGATCTTCTTCTGCCACGTCAGCCTCCAATCACCTTGTCGCGTAACAACGTGACCGCGCTATTGAGCAGTTGCATCAGCTGCGACTCAAGCGACATCAAACTCACCGCGATTACCAGATAACCCAGTAACAAGATGCCCGGAAACGCCACAAACATATTGAATTGTGGAACCGCGCGGGTCATGACCCCGGTCAACACATTGACTGAGACCAGCGCAACGGTTGCGGATAGCGCGACCAGAACGGCACCCTGAAATACCGTGCCCGCCCAAGTCACCAGTGCCCACAAAGAGTCGCTGCCGAGCCCGATTGGGCCGATGGGTAAAGTTTGGAAACTCTCGAGCAGCAACTGCAGCACCAGGAAATGGCCGTTGAATGCGAGAAACATCAACGTGCCGATCATGATGTAGAACTGGCTGAGGGTAGGTACCTGTACGCCGCCCTGCGGGTCCAGAAGCTCCGCAAAGCCCAGTCCCATCTGCAGTGCAATGACATGCGCACCCAGTTCCAGCGCGGTAAACACCATGCGCAACACCAAGCCCATCGCAAATCCGATCAGCATTTGCTGGATGGCAACAATCAAACTCTGCCCCAGCGTCAGGGATTGCGCGTCGAACACTGGTACCGCGGGAGCAATCACGACCGTGATGGCCAATGCCAGGCCCAGCCGAACCCGCGTCGGTACCAGACGCGCCCCGAGAATGGGGGCGATTGAAAACATCGCAAGAATGCGGAACAAAGGCCATAAGTACATGCCGACGAAGGCTACGATGTCGGCCGTTGCGATCGTCATCGTTCACCCGATGATGCCCGGAATGTTCTGGATCAGGGTGGTGGTGTAGTTGACCATTTCGCCCAGCATCCAAGGCCCACCCACAGTCAGCGCAACAATCAGTACCAGTAGCTTCGGGATGAAGCTCAACGTCATTTCGTTGATCTGGGTGGCGGCCTGCACCATACCCACCAGCACACCCACAACCAGTGCCGACAGCAGCGGGATGGACGCGATCAGCGCCGCCATCTTCAACGCTCCCTGCGATATCTCGAGTACAGTTTCAGGTGTCATGAGTCTTCTCAAGCCACCGAAAAACTACGCGCGAGCGTACCGAGAATCA
>JACLAC010001449.1_pt1 | contig 15395 bp, 9 predicted proteins | sample 8027881 | NCBI WGS metagenome assembly JACLAC01 (sample SAMN15725517, study PRJNA655200) | protist metagenome | isolation source: fluorescence activated cell sorting (FACS) single amplified genomes of... | place: Spain: Blaines Bay Microbial Observatory, Mediterranean Sea | collected 2016-01-19
GTATTTCGGCGTGAACATGAAAAACCTGTAACGCTTCGTACCGACACCTAGCCAGACGACTTCACCGCCCCTGCTATCTGCTTCTCAGTATAAACGAAATACACCAATTGAGGGACAACAACCGTCACTTGGAATCCCAACACCCGCCGCTCGCTTAGAACTGCATTTTAAGAGCCTTCAAAAACAGGGCACCTCGCTCGCAGCGATGACCGCCAATCGCACTCGTGAGCCAACAGCAAAAGAGAAAACTAACAAGCTCTAGCGGTAGTTTTGCCATTTAATAAGCCGATTTACGGGTCATATGCCGCCAATGAGCCGATGCGACAGCACACATCCCCTGATCACGGAAAACGGAATTAACGTCGTTTCAACGACCCGAAACTGCTTTTTTGGTGGAGAACGATGTTGGTTTTCGCTCGGTCGTCACCAGACTGCCCCCACTCACCAGAGGCCCCCTCCGGTGAACCTCCGCCTAAAATCTAGAACGCATTGGTCTGCGGACCACAAAAAGCTGCGTTACGGGCAAATAACCAAGTTTACGAGAGAGCGTCTTGAGCACCATTTCGCATAATCAGATTCTGCACGAGCCCGAAATCCTCATTCATGTTATTCTGGGCGGGGCGACGGGCGGCATGGCTTGAACCACTCGCAACCTACACCTACGAACGCATCAAAATCACTCCATTTTATTTAACATCATGAGTATCCCCCGCCTCTTCAACGCAGCTTACTGTCGTTTCAACTTTCGCTTCATGGCAGCCGTGTCTTGTTGCATGCTGGCGGTGTGCAGCCCCAGTTTGCTGCCCGCACAAGTTGCTAAACACCCCAGCTTGAACGCCAAGCCAAATATTCTGTGGATCACCAGCGAAGACAACGGTGTTTCGTGGGTTAGCTGCTACGGCGGAACAAACGCAAAGACCCCGGCTATCGATCAACTGGCTAAAGAGGGGTTTCGCTATCTCAACTGTTTTGACAACGCCGCGGTTTGTGCGCCAACGCGATCTTGTTGGATCACGGGCATGTACGGCATCTCCAACGGCACTCAGCCTATGCGAAGCCGAAACATGATCCCGCATGACAAAATAAGCTATTACCCGGACCTGCTCAAACAGGCCGGTTATCACACCTCCAACCCAAGCAAGACAGACTACAACATCGGCGGTCGTGAAGACAAAGAGTGCTGGGACTACAAAGGCGGGAAAAAGATGTCCCAATACGGGTGGCGTTACCGTGCTGACGACCAACCTTTTTTTGCAGTGGTGAACATCGGTGACAGCCACGAGAGCCGCGCGCACGGCGCCGGCGGTAATCTTCGCAACGATCCAGCGAAAATGAAGCTGTTCTCGTATCATCCCGACTTACCTGCAATCCGCCGAAACTATGCCAAGTACGCGGACGCGGTTGAAAACATGGACAAAAAAGTTCAAGCAACCCTCGATGCATTAAAAAAAGACGGCCTGTATGACGACACCATCATTGTCTACAACTCCGACCACGGTGGAGTGATGGCACGCAGCAAGCGTTTCCTATATTCCAGCGGCGTACACTGCCCACTGATTGTAAGGATTCCCGAAAAGTACAAGCATCTTTATCCTGCCGATCAACCTGGTGAGACGGTCTCGCGAATTGTCAGCTTTGTCGACATGCCCAAAACATGGTTAAGTCTTGCGGGGGCCGATATCCCAGACACCTACCAAGGAACTGTTTTTCTAGGGCCAGGCCAAGAAGCAGCACCGCGATACCATTTGGGCTTTCGGGAACGGGCTGATGAACGCCTGGATCATGTCCGCCTGATGCGAGATGCCCGCTTTGCATATCACAAAAACTACATGCCTTACGCACCTGCTGGCCAGCACCTTGCGTACCTGTGGAAAGCTCCCCTAACGCCCGCATGGGAAAAACACCACAAGGAAGGAAAAACCAACGCAGTCACCGGCCGCTTCTTTGAGCCTCGAGTGTCGGAAGAGTTTTATGACAACGCGTCGGACTTCGACAATGTCAACAACCTCATCGACAATCCCAAGCATCAAGCAAAGATCAAAGAACTGAAAGCCGCTTTACGTAGTCAACAGCTTGAACTACGTGACTCCGGTCTGTTACCAGAAAAGATGAGAGAACGCCGCGCCGCTGCCAACGACATTACCATTTACGAGATGGTTCGCGACGACGATCTTTACCCTCTCGAACAATATCTCGACGCTGCCGACACCGCCCTTGACCGTGACCCCAAGAACCTGAATCAGTTTGTGAAATGGCTGAACGATGACGACGAAGGTATGCGATGGTGGGGAGTCGTTGGTTTGCACCTGCTTGGTGATCAAGCCGAAGATTCTAAACCCAATCTTAATGAAGCGCTGACTGATCACACAGATGAAATTAGAATCATGGCAGCATGGACCCTCGTTAATCTTGGTGATTCAGACACAGCTTTGGCCAATCTTGAATCAATGTTGTTCCGTGATCCAGCGGCAACCAACAACACAACCTTGCTGCATAATGTCTTGGACTGGATGGGCGAACCGGCTTTGCCATTGGTCAAGAAGTACATCGACCGCGGCGGAAATCGACAAGGAAAATACGGAATTGGAATTCTCGGGCGTATCGCTCAATTAAATGGCTGGTAATGCTTTCGTTCGCGTGCGATCAACAACCACGTGATTATCAAAGCTACATGGCAGACGCGAACTCCCAAGGCTTGCCCCATGCGTCGTCACTCAACGTTGATGAAGGAAGATCGTCGCTAGAAGGAGAGCCTTGTTAATAAACACGAGGGCACGCGTCCGCCTCGGCACACCCCGAGCGTGGTCCTTGCGACCAAAACTGAAGCCCGAGTTTGCCCCGTGAACCGGCTGCAGAAGATGTCTCACCTGAACCGAGTTAAACACGGGGTCCACACCTACACACTCACTCCGCTGATCCGGACAGTCGAGCGGACACGTGCGAACTCACCGCCTGCGGATCATCAACAAAAGTGCGGTGGGGTATGCGTGTAACGTCCCACCCCGCTCTTGCCAGCCTCAACTGTTCTTCCAATTGTACCCACGGGTCAGCAGGGGTTGTGTTGTGGGCGTCGTACATCACCGCTAGCCGGGACTCGTCGCGTCCTGCGATCAAGGGAACCCGCGTCCCTGTTGCATCGAAGTCCGGCCACACCTCCATGCCGTCTTTTTTTAGCTGTTCCCCTAGCTGTCGCTCAAACGGTGTGCGTTTTCGAGCTTCCTCATAGACGCTCTTCGCGGGGTTGTTCGCGTACACTAGGAACTCCTTCAACAGCCCTTTGGGCAGGTCCTCCGATGTGACAGACGTAACAACGACCAAAAGTCTCTTCGCTCGGGTAATGGCAACGTTAAACAGATTCGGAGTTTCCAGGAACTGCAAAGATCCACGATGCGAATCGAGATCGATGGAAGTTGTCATGATCACAACATCCTTCTCATCGCCCTGAAGGGCGTGGGCCGTACCGACCGTCATGCCATGTCGCAAGATAACATCTGATGTGAAAGTCTCAATCAACCGCCGTTGGATCTCATCAGCGTGTTCGCGAAATGGACTGACCACGCCAATCGACAACGGTTTCCCGCCCTGGTGTGACTCAACAATTTGCACCATTTGCTTCACAGTATCGTCCACTTCAGCAAGATTAACGCTGCTATCGGGTTCTCGCCGTCCTTTGACCTCACGTAATTCAATAGCGGACTCGAAGCTTCCCGGTCGCCCTGTCATGATTTTTAGATCACCATCGTAAAACTTCTGATTGGAAAAGTTGATGATGTGCGGATGCGAACGGAAATGTTCATCGAGCAGATAAAAGTGTTGTTGCTCTACCGCGTCTGCTGCGACATCAAACAGACTACGTCGGAAATGGAAACGTCGTTGCTCAGCTTCATCTAGCTCATTCTTGACGCAGTAAGCCTGCTCCCGTGTACGGCTAAGAAAGCAGACATGACGCAGCTGATTTGGATCACCAACCACCACTGCCCGCTTCCCCCGCATCAATGCCACCCCTGCCAATGCAAGATCACATTGCGAAGCCTCATCAATCACTACTACATCAAACAATGCTGGACTTGTCGGCAGCACCTCGCACAGCGCTCGATTCGTCGAAGCCCATCCGGGGAACGCATCCGTCAGCAACCGGTGATCGACTTCACGCTTCAATTCCGACTTGAGCTTTCGATCACGTCGACGTAATAACTTGCTTAAATTCCGTAAGGTGGTGCGATTCTGTTGGTTGTCGATGAGCTTCTTCAACCGACGTTCACGCATCATTCTCAACAGGTCCAAGGCACATTGGTGCCGCTGCTCTTTGAGTTCGAGTATCTGATCCCAAACAAGATCAACCACAAACGGGTGCTTTAAACGTCGTTCAACGCCCTGCAGTTCCTGCTGCAGCGTGTAAAAGTCAAGCATCAAGCGAATATCACTGTCCTGAACTTCTTCGTCCCCCGCGGGCAGTCCCAGGATCTTAATTACACGGGCACGGTCCCACCGGCTCCACCATCTCTTCAGAAGATTGTTTCCCGGGCCATCATTGCGCTGACACCGCTCGAAGATCCGAGTTGCCTTTTTGAGCATCTTGGTGCTTACTGTTCCCGATTCAAACGGCAACAACGGCTCGCTCCGCGTGAAATCTTCGTGCAGTTTGCTCCAGCGTTCTTCAGCACGAATGGATTTTTCAAATCCGTCAGCGACCTCTTGGCTTTGCCGAGTCAACTCGAAGTGTGACTCAGCGCACTCCTGTATGGTGCCATAGCTTGAATAGCCCAGATTGTTTCTGGGTCCGGTGAGTTTGGTGATTTTGGCGGCAAGTTCTCTTTGCGTTTTCCGTCCTCCAGAGCGGGCAACGGACAACGGGCCTGCGCGGTTCTCTACGTTTCTTGCCACCACCTCAACCGCCTTGTCCATCTGAGAGGCGAGCAAAACTGTCTGCCCGTTCAGCATGGCATCGAGCATGATTGCAGCGATGGTGTAGGACTTGCCAGTTCCTGGTGGTCCTGTGACGACGGTCAACGGGGCCGACCGTGCACTCTCAACGATAGCCGCTTGCGCTGGGGTTAGCGGTAAGGGCTGCACATCATCAGGATAGGTGCGTTCATGCGAATCGATTGTCCATGGTGCTGCCGTGTTCGGATCAAATAGGCAACCAAAAGCCGTCTTGTTCAGGTCCATGTCCTGCATCATTCGCAATTCGTTCAATGCTGACATCGCGTGACCGGTCTTCTTCCCCAGCACAACTGCTGTCGCGGGCAGAATCCTAAAGAAATCATCTTTGGCGGCCTGGGGCAAATAAAAGTCAATCAGATCGGTCTCACATTCACGCTCAGTCTCCGCCGTATCCGAGCCCCCACCTTTCTTCCCGATCCGCTTGGATTGATTTCGACGGGCGGCCGGCAGTTCATGCTTCAGTGGCAACTCCGGCGCGATCATTTGAAACTGTTCCCAAAACGTCTCAATTTCGTTTTCGTCAATTGGAAAATCTGGGACCCTTTCTGAGAGCTCTGCTAAACGATCCTGCAAGTCATCATCTTCTCCTTGAAAAATGTCCGCCAACAAGCTGTGGTTTACGCTGAATTCTGATTCGCTTACTCGGACTTCAATTCCACCACCCTCCGCCTCGGTGATTTCGATTGGAACCTCAATGATCGGCGCACACAATTGCTTGTACTTCCCCGGCTCCTGTGCTGGCAGCCGCCCCACCAGAAACAATGCCCCCAACGTGAGGGACAGATCACTGGACATCAACGCCGCTCGTTTGCCAAATTCAACCGCTTCGTCATCGTTGAGTGACAAATGACCGTCACCGTCCAGATCACGCTGTTCGCTGCCACTTAATGGCAGAATCGCAACATCTTTTTGGCCAAATACGTTGACCGCACCGGCCCAATCAGTCTGTGCAGCTAGACAATCGTGAAAATAGCTCGCCAACCGATGGTTCAGCGAAGACGTTTCTTTGGCCATGCTGCTCAGGCTCCACTGTAGATATATTTTTGACGGTCAGACAAAAAGTATACCACGCAGCATTCCGCAGCAGCGCACTCGTGGACTGCCGGATCAAGCGTAACATCACTTACGAGATCAAACTCATGGGTTCGGACGGTCAGACCACTATCCGAAGCTGGATTGAATCACTTCCAACCACGCAGCCGACCCTCACGCAAGGACATCCCCTTGTGGGGTGTTTGTTCATGACTGCGTGCGAAACGATATTCCCACCCAACCCCCACCTCTCCAGAAACGCATTTCGGTTAGAATTAAGTGCGGTCGGCGCACCACGGAGCGCGACGAACCACGAATGCAAAATTCAACACTGTTAGAATCCCCCCGACCCAAACCACCATTCGCAGCGATTACATCATGAGAATTTCCCTAGCTTCGGCTTTCATCCTCTGCGTTTCATTTCTACCGGTAGTCTCTGCAGTGGAGCCACAAAGCCTGTTCAATGGTAAGAACCTTGACGGTTGGGCAGGGCAAGCAGGTTTCTGGAGCGTCCAAGATGGCTCAATCGTCGGAGAGACAACCAAAGACAAACCCGCGAAACCCAACACCTTTCTAGTTTGGCAGGGTGGAGACGTCTCGGACTTTGAACTGACCTGCAAAGTTCGTTTTCGAGGCAACAACTCAGGAGTGCAGTATCGCAGCGAACTGACAGACGCCGACAAATTTGCGTTGAAGGGATACCAGGCTGACCTTCACCCCAAGCCTGAATTCTTCGGCATGATGTACGGTGAAAAAACCGGTCGCGGCATTATCGCTCAACGGTTCCAGCGTGCAGTTGCAGGGCCTAAAGGTAAAGCCAAAGTCACCGCCACCATTGGGGATCCTGACCAGAAACTAGTTGACTGGGAATGGAACACCCTGCGGATTGTTGCAGTTGGAAATCAGCTCATCCATCAAGTCAATGGCATCAACACGATGGAGCTCACTGATAATCACCCTGAAGCATTTTCATCAGGAGTCCTTGGGCTTCAACTGCACCAGGGTGCCCCCATGCGAGTTGAGTTTAAAGACATTCAGTATCGCCGCCTGAAAGGGAAAGAAGCCAAAACGCTCCTCAACGCTGCAAAGGAGAAGCCAGCAAAAGAGTGAGCCACCCCGCGGCTACCAGCACTACGAACATCCGGTCGATCTGGGCGGAATCTGACGGTTCGATTGTGTGGAGCGTCGCCCGAGTTGAGTGGCCCGCTCAACGCTCCGGAACTTGTTCTCACCGCTGTTAGCTCCAATTTCCCACGATCATTAACGTTCAACTCGAGGGTTAGCTACGTGAACCGTTTACCACAAATTTTCCTCGGTTTGGCATCCATAATGATGCTGCACCCTGCGACGCACTCGCTCGTTGATGCGCAGGACCGTGACGATCAGGCACGCACAAAACCTGCTCGTCCCGCTCCAAAATACTCACCCAGCGTACCGCCACCCACCCTTTCCGAAGTTGCATACGGAGATCACCAGCGACATGTGCTTGATTTCTGGAAAGCTTCTTCCGAGGGACCAGCGCCTGTTGCGTTTGTCATTCATGGTGGTGCTTGGAAGGGAGGTTCCAAGGAATGGGTGAACCGCTTTGTTGATGTAAACCAACTGCTCAACGCGGGAGTGTCAGTAGTTGCCATCAACTACCGATACGTCACTCAGGCTGATCCAGACGCGACCACCCCTCCCGTACACGCCCCTCTACACGACGCCGCAAGAGCGTTGCAGTTCGTCCGATCAAAAGCCGGGGAATGGAATTTAGACAGCAACAAAATTGGAGCGGCTGGAGGATCAGCGGGCGCCTGCTCCAGTTTGTGGCTTTCATTTCACGACGAAATGCGAGACCCAGGTAGTCCCGACAACCTATCCCGTGAGTCGACTCGGCTTCAATGTGCCGCCGTCCGGGGCGTTCAGACTACCCTCGACCCAAAACAGATGCGTGAATGGACGCCCAATAGCAACTACGGTGGACATGCGTTCGGAATCAAAGGCAAAGGGTTCGAAGCGTTTTACAATTCAAGAAATAAAATCCTCGGCTGGATCAATGACTATTCCCCCTACGCCCTCGTCAGCAAAGACGATCCGCCGGTCGCCCTGTACTACACTGCAAAACCAGCGTTAGGACAGCCTCAAAAAGATCCGACTCACACTTCCAATTTTGGCGTAAAACTACAGGAGCATTGCCAAGCATTAGGAACAGAGTGCCATTTGGTTCATCCCGGAGTCGCCACGCCTGAGTACGCCACCCCGACGGATTTCCTGATCCGAAAATTAACAGGCAAGACACCCTAATTGATGTCACCAGCGCTTAAACTCACTCTTCCTCGACTAGAGGGATCATTGCTGATTTCAACAAGCAGTCTTTCTATTGAAAAGTAGCGTCACGTCAGTTGCGTTTCAAATTTTCCCTGCCCGTCTCAGCAACGGTTTTGAAGGCATTCAGACCTGTCCGTAGTCACCTTCCACAACGGCCAATTGCTCAGCCCTGCCGCCGCTGCGATTTATCAACATTTATTCCATTCTGATTTGACGACGTTGCTCTCGCCTCATCAATGGATCGATGGTCACCTACATTTCAAGATCAACAGCAAACCATTTAAGAGGAACAAGAAACAGTGAGCACACATTATCACTTAGTTTGCGTTCTCTTGGCCTTCCATCTCACGGCATCACGCATTCACGCCGAAGATTCGCGGCCCAATATCGTGGTGATACTTGCTGATGACCTCGGTTACAGTGACCTTGGCTGCTTTGGTGGCGAGATTGAAACACCTGCGTTGGACTCGCTAGCCAGTAATGGCGTGCGGCTGACCCACTTTTACACGACAGGCAGATGCTGTCCGTCGCGTGCTTCACTTTTGACCGGCCTCTATCCACATCGTGTGGGCTTGGGACACATGGCTGGTAACGACCTCGGACAATCTGGCTACCGAGGACGTGTTGCCGACGATACCATCACCCTTGCTCAAACGTTAACAGAGAGTGGATACCGAACATTCATGGCTGGAAAATGGCATCTCGGCACAGATGACCCAACGGCACATGGCTTTGAGCAATTTTACGGGACCCTCGTCAGTGCCAAACGTTTTTTTGATCCCGGCCATCTCATCCGACTGCCTAAGGACGAACCAGCCCGCGTCTATAACAAAGATAATTATTACGCAACGGACGCTGTCACCGACCACGCTCTCGATTTCCTCGATGCAGCGCGTACCACACCGGAGAAACCGTTTTTTCTCTATCTCGCCTACAACGCTCCTCATTTTCCCCTCCAAGCACCTGCGGAATTGATCCGCAAGTACGAAACGCGATATTCAAACGGATGGGATCAACTGCGAATCGAGCGTCTTGCCCGCATGAAAAAATTGGGAATCATCCCAACAAGCACGAAACTAAGTGCACGTTCGATATGGAAAAACTATGGCGAAACCAAGCAAGGAACGAACCCGGCATGGTCAACCCTCACTGACACACGCCAGAAAGACCTTGCCCAACGAATGGCAATCTATGCAGCGATGGTCGACCGCATGGACCAACAGATTGGCCGACTCATCAGCTCATTGAAGGAACACAGTGAGTTCGCCAATACACTAATCGTCTTCACCTCTGACAATGGCGCATGCTTCGAATGGGATCCATTCGGCTTCGATGTCAAATCAAGCAATCAAAACATTTTACATGAAGGCGAAGCCCTCAAGCAGATGGGAGGCAGCAGCACGTTCCACAGCCTTGGATCTGGCTGGGCAAACGCCTGCAATACTCCTTGGCGGCTCTACAAGCATTACAACCATGAAGGTGGTATCGCATCGCCTGCAATCGTTCACTGGCCAAACCAAACGAACCTTAAACCCGGGACGATGAAAACCAAACCGTGTCACCTGATTGATATCTACCCCACTCTGCTCGCAGTGACGAAGTCACCCTATCAGGGCCCAACACTCCCAGGCAGGAACTTGCTCACGAGCCGTGACGCTGCCCGCCCTGAGCGAGCATTGTTCTTTGAACATCAAGGAAATCGTGCCATTCGCCAAGGTCCCTGGAAACTGGTAGCCCTAGATGATGCACCTTGGGAATTGTACGACCTTCGCACGGATCGCATCGAGTCGCTGAACCTGGCAGGCAAATACCCTGATAAGGTTGCTAAACTGAATGCACAATGGAAGCAATGGGCGAGAGACAACCAAGTAACCCCCTTGCCCCGTGACCTGAAGGTCAAATATTTGAAACCCGACTGAGTTGTTCCCTCCAACCTGTCCACTCCCACACGACGATCCATAACGTCCACATCTATCACCCTGATTAGACGAAGGTCCATGCGCAATACTGCCAACAAATCGCTGCTCACACACCTAGCCCTGCTGGGTTTCCTACTTGTCTCTTTACTCAATCAGGCTGAGGCCGACCCGAATCCCTCTCCGAAACAGCCCACCTCAGACAGTCGTCCGAATATCGTTTGGATTCTCGTTGACGACATGTCTGGGCACTTTGGCTATCAGGGCGAGCCGCTCGTCTCAACACCGAATGTAGATCGCCTTGCAAAACAAGGCATTGTATTCACCAACGCGTACGCTACGGCACCCGTCTGTTCGACGTTCCGTTCTGCACTGATCACAGGCATGTACCAAACCAGCATCGGTGCTCATCATCACCGAAGTTCCCGTGGCTTGCGTAAGATCAAGTTACCCAGTGGCATTGCTCCAATCCCTCAGTTATTTCGGGCTGCAGGATACTACACCTCAAACGCAAACGCTGACGGGTCAAAACCTGGAAAAGAAGATTACAATTTTGTTTACACCAAGCAGGACCTCTACGATGGAGTCGACTGGAGTGGCCGTAAAACAGACCAGCCGTTTTTCGCACAGTTCCAACTTCGAGGCGGGAAACACCGAAATATCCCCGCTAACTACAGCGAAGTACGCAAAAAGCTCACTTCGCCAGTAGTTCCCGACAGTGTCGTGTTACCACCGTACTACCCAGACCATCCCGTAATCCAGGAAGACTGGGCCGCTTATCTTGATTCGGTGAATTACACCGACATCGAGGTGGGAAAAATCTTGAAAAAGCTGAAAGACGATCAGTGCCTCGACAACACCATTATTTTCTTCCTCACGGACCATGGCATCAGCCACGCTCGAGGAAAACAGTTTCTGTATGAAGAAGGCGTGAGCATTCCGTTCATCGCATGGGGCGTTCCGTTGCCCCAATCAACAACTCCAAGAACCGACCTGATCTCGCACATCGACCTTGCCGCTACCAGCTTGGATCTCGCCGGTATACCGATTCCAAGATCGATGCAGGGACGTTCACTGTTTGCACCCAACTTCACCCCTCGGTCCTACGTAGTGTCGGCTCGTGACCGCTGTGACGAAACAGTCGACCATATCCGTAGTATTCGCAGAGGAAACTTTAAGTACATTCGCAACTACCTTCCGAACCGACCTTACCTTCAGCCGAGCAACTACAAGGACAAAAAACCGTTCATGCCGGTACTCAGGCAGCTTTATGCTGACGGAGACCTAAACACGAACCAATCACTTATCATGGCAGAGAAGCGTCCCAACGAGGAACTCTATCAACTCATTGACGACCCGTGGGAACTTAATAATCTGGCGGCAAACCCAGACCAACATGACCGGCTCTTACTTTTCCGTCGCCTGTTAAGCGATTGGGAACGGGAAACCAACGACCATGGTCGTGAACCGGAGGACCCTGAGATGTACGATAGCGACATGCTTCCTTATCTGCAAAAAGCACGCAAAAACGATCCACAGACCGCCAGAACGCTGGAACGAAATATCGAGTTGATGAAGAAATGGAAACAACAAGGCAAGTGACGCACCAGGAGCCGCAGCATCCCACTGGCTCCCAACCGCATGGTGCATGACACCGTCTCTTTGTCCCATAGTTAAAACCTTTACCGACAAACAAATTAACTCGTATACTCTCCCCGCGGAGTGAATGCTCCTCCCAATTTCCACCTTAAGTTGACCGCATGCATTTCATCGCAGTTTTGTCGCGTCTCGTTTACAGCACTCTTCTCCTCAGCTGCACCACCAGCGTTGGTGCACAAAAACTGCCCAACATCATTATCATCTATGCTGATGACTTGGGGTATGGGGACCTCTCCTGCTACAACCCACAAGCGGCCTACCGCACGCCCCGACTGGATCAGATGGCGGCAGAAGGGATTCGTTTCACCGATGCACACAGCCCGTCAACCATCTGTTCACCGTCACGCTACGGCCTGTTCTCTGGGCAACAGATTTATCGTTCCACTGGGCGGGGCGGTGGTGCCTTTGAGGGGCCTGGGGGGCCGAGCTATTTGAAGCCAGGAACGCTGACGTTGCCCGAAATGCTCCGCAAGCAGGGCTATCACACGGGTATCTTTGGTAAGTGGCATGTTGGACTGACCTGGGTCGATCAGAACAATCAACGACTCGGAGGCGGGTTCAAGAATTCATTATTGATTGACTACGAAAAGAGCACGCCACTCGTTGACGGCCCCAACGCCCGTGGTTTCGATGAATCTTTCGTCACGCCGAACTGCCCCAATACAGATCCGCTGTACGTGTACATCGAGAACGGCATGGTCCCGCAACCGGCAAGCCAGCGACACAAGCGTGACACTCTGCCTAATCCAGGTGGAAAATGGTTATGGGACAATGACGAAGGCTGGAAATCCCCAAGCTATGAGTTCATCAATGCGGACCTGCTTTTCTACGAAAAAACAAAAGAGTTCATTGAACGACACCGCGTCACGGATCCCAACACTCCCTTTTTCGCGGTTTTATCTACCCAAATTGCACACGCCCCCGTTTTGCCCGCACCTGAGTTTAACAACGCAACAAAAGCTGGTCCTCGCGGAGACTTTGTGTGGGAACTCGATGTGCTTGTTGGTCGTGTCCTTGATTTGGTTCATGAACAAGGCATCGATGATAACACCCTCGTGATTTTCAATGCCGACAACGGCGCAGAAACGGTGCACGTTGATTGGATGCGACGTGACCATCAACACGACGCGTCGGGTGGCTTTCGAGGCATGAAGCGTGATGGTTGGGAAGGTGGCCACCGCGTCCCCATGATCGCGAGATGGCCGACCGTCATTCCGCCCCATCAGGTTTCCTCTCAAATGACCAACACAACCGATTTGTTCGCCACCCTCGCGTCTGTAACGGGGTATACCCTGGACGAGAGCGACGCCACTGACAGCTTCGATATGTTGCCTGTCATGTTGGGCGTTGTCGACAACTCAAAGCCAATCCGTCCCCACCTGCTAACCCAAAGCTTCCGCGGCGAATTTCAAATCAGGCAAGGACAGTGGAAATACCTCGACCATCAAGGCTCGGGAGGAAATAATTATGACAGTCCACTGCTCCAGCTATACGCGTTGCCCGATAGCGCGCCGGACGCGCAGGGGCAACTCTACAATCTGGCTTCGGACCCCGGCGAAGCTACAAACCTTTACTTTTCCCATCCCGACAAAACAAAGCAACTTCAGTTGCTCCTGCTGAAACTCAAGCAATCCGGTCGCAGTGCCCCCAAGGCTCGAAAGCCTTGGGGCATTCAAAGAATCCGTCAGATTGCCTCTCAAAATTAGCAGGAGCTTGTCGTTGCGGTGCCTAAGAACCCGTTGCGTTCCAGGCGATCGGATCGTGCCAAGGAACCACTTTGCCCATTAGCCTTGCCCCGTGCACTCTAGCTCAAACTGCGCGAGGAATGAGCGCATGAAGTCTTCTCGCGTTTTGGCCATCTCACGCCCAGCGTCGGTATTCATCAAGTTACGCAACTTGAAGAGCTTTTCGTGAAAGTGCCCGACTCCTGTCTTTTTCTGCTCGGCGTTGTGGCGAGCAGGCTCAGCATCATAAAAAGGTTGGTCAAACGCAACACCAAACTCAATTGTTCTCACAATGCCAATTGCACCCAAAGCGTCCAAACGGTCCGCATCCTGCACAACTTGCCCCTCAAGCGAAAGCACCTCTGCGGAGGCTCGTTTTCGAAACGAAATGTTGTCCACAATCTGCGCTACGTGATTTACAGTTACTTCATCTGCGCCAAGGTCATTCAGAATCTCCACAGAGAACTTCTTGCTGCATTCTTGGCCGTGATGAAACTTGGCGTCGCCGATGTCGTGCAAAAGTGCTGCCAGCTCAATAACAAGCAGATTTCCTCCACAAATGCCTTGTAGATGGCAGGCCGTTTTCCAAACTCGCTGAATGTGGTCGTACCCGTGTCCAGCACCCTGCTCAGCCAACCTTGAACGCACGATAGAGGACACCTGTTCGATCAATTCTCGATGACTCAAGCCCATTTCTGCTCTTCTCTTTGGTTTCTTATGTTCCAAGTCAGTGCCAATCGATGGGTTGGAGGCTGAAGCTACAACACACCGCTAACGCGAACTTCGCATTGCTCAGCGTAAACTTCCCGCAATTTTCTTGCACACATGCTTTTCGGATGACACCCGCTAGAAATGTGCGACACGACGAACAGATGCATATGCGATCTCTTGCACTTGCACTCACCAAGCTCCCGAGACTGCAGCTTACAAAACGCCACGCTACATCGCTCAGCCCATGATTACTTGTCAACTAATTGTCTGGCACGATAATCGCATTACCCACGTGATAGAAAGCCCGGTCCAAACCATAACCTGTCGTTACCAGGCTGTCTCGTTCAAAAGCAACACAACATCTCTGTGTTGAAAACAAACAGTGTCCTAGCGACGGCCAACGCAGGATCGCAAAAGTCCCGTCTGCCCAGTTCAACAGGGATCGCGAATTCTGGGTAGCGGCCGATGTGATAGCTGCGAACGCCAAGCCTTCTGAACGCATAGTACCGATTACCTACAGCCCCAAGCAACCGACGGTCTTCAGCGTGGTGATCTTTACCAATCTGGGCGAGCATCGACGTGTATCCACTCGCCTATTTGCTACAGTTCACTAGAGAAATTCGATATGATGCACTGCCTTGCGTAGGCGAACCATTAACAGGCTAAGTTTGACGGACTGAGCGAACGCAGGCATTTCTCTTACCCACCCAAGACATTACAAATCGCACACTACTGAACTTTCTGCGAGCAGTACACCGAGTCTGGATTGATTTCCATCGGTTTGGCTCGTTGCGTGTGCGATGCTGTGCTGCAAAGCGTGGGTTTGTTGTCGGGGCTTTGGACGCTACCTGCACTGGGTCGGTGCGGCGTACCTCAACAGAGGCCTGCAAGGCAGAACTTGCCCGTGCGGGCCTGGTGCCTCCGCACGTCATCATTTTCCTGACGGGTCAGTGCTTGCCTTTCGGATTTATCATGTCGTTTTGGATTCTTCATCTCGGTTAGCCATGCTAGATAGGTCTCGAAAAGAAAACGGGCAACTCAAGCCACTGTTGGTTACATGATAACAATCCTCTTGCCGCTGGGTGCAAAATCCATGCAA
>JACLAC010001450.1_pt1 | contig 15392 bp, 11 predicted proteins | sample 8027881 | NCBI WGS metagenome assembly JACLAC01 (sample SAMN15725517, study PRJNA655200) | protist metagenome | isolation source: fluorescence activated cell sorting (FACS) single amplified genomes of... | place: Spain: Blaines Bay Microbial Observatory, Mediterranean Sea | collected 2016-01-19
GGTGTGATTACTGACGATCGTAGCGCGATGTCACGGTTGGTTCGTCGTTTGGTCTACATTGTGGATCCGCAGCGACGTAAGGGTGGTATTCCGTGGTACCTCAATCCTGTGATGGTTAAGGAATACCGTTGCAGACGCTTTGGAAGGGCTCAGTGGTTGTTGAGGTTGGTATCCGTTTGTGCGGTTACTTCCATGGTGCTGACTTACATGGCAGCGACGGGGATCACATCCTGGGGCGTGGAAACAATCGGAGCTTTGCTGGTTTTGCTGCAAGTGCTACTTGTGATTGTGCTCGCCCCGAGCTTGGGCTCTGGTTTGATTAGTGGCGAGAGAGACAGTGGTGGGTGGGAGTTGCTGCGAATGACGCCCATTTCATCTTTTCGTTTGGTATTCGGAAAGCTGATGAGCGTGGTGTGGACCCTACTTCTGGTGTTGATGGCCACCTTGCCCGGGTACGTGATGATGGTTGCGATTGCGCCGGAGTTGACCCTGCAAGTGCAACAGGTGTTGGTGTGCCTGCTTTGGACTTCGATTTATGCACTAGCCATCAGCGCCGCTGTGGGTAGCTTGTTTCGGTCCACAGCAGTTTCAACTTCCATTACCTATGTGGCGGTGATCTCGATTTTCCTGCTGCCGCTTCTGGTTTGGCTTGGCAGAGATGCGCCGTTTGGATTTCAAACGGTGCAGACAGCCCTAATGACGACGCCTGTCGGGGCGGCTTTGAGTGTGATCGAAGCACCGGGTTTTGAATCGTATGAGCTTTTGCCAGCGTCTTGGTGGGTTGCGGGCGTTCTTTCTTCCTTGATGTTTTTCGTTCTTGGCGTTCAGGTTTGGCGACTTACGCGTGCGGTTTGACAATGATTCGAAGTATTTTTGGTAGTGCTGCTCTGGTGGTCCTTAGTTGGGGGTGCTGCGTAGATGCATTTGCAGAAGGTCCTGGTGATGACGTTCCAGGCCGATTTGATGAATACGAGTTGTTGATGCTGGATCGTCCGCATTTAACCTTAATGCAGACGCAGGAGCTGGAGTTCCCTGTTGGATTAGTGGAACTGTGGATGCGTGCACTCAAGCGACAAGAACCTGAGTTGCAGCGGCTGATCATCGACACCATGGCAATGGCATTTGACGAGAATTTGCAGGGTCTGGATGTTGCGCTTGAGGAGCTGGTTAAGTTAGCCTCTGCAGATAAGCAGGATCTTGATGTCGTACGAGCAGCCGTGCAAACCTTGATCGTTTTGGATGTGCGTGATCAACAACAGTTGTTCGCCGACTTGGCGGTGGCCAAGGGAGCGGCAGTTTCGGAGATCGTTGAACCGGCGCTCGCAAACTGGCGATCGAATGTGATGGAGGATGCGTGGATCGGGAGAGTCCGCGATCAGGCGGCCAGCCCGAGTCAAATGATGCTCGCGATAAAGGGACTGGCTGCTATTGGTTCCAAGGACGCTAACGAAGCATTGCAGTCATTGGTGCTGAATACGAGTGCTTTGCGGAAACTACGGATGGCGGCGGCACAAGCGTTGGGGACGCTCGCACCAGAGGAGCAGTTAACGCTGTCCAATGATTTTGAGAAGGCGGCAAATGACCAGATCTTGGACGCACTTCTCGGTTTGGCATTGATTGACGGCGTCGACTCTGCCGAAGCGGTTGCGATACTTCAGAGGTATGCACGTCATGAGAACAGCGCCGTTCAGTCCCTCGCGCTCGGGCACCTTTATCGGGTTAACTACAAACTCGTCCTTCCGTATGTCAGTACGCTCCTTGGTAGCCGCGACGTGAATGTGCGGCGGTGGTGCGCGAAGGCACTGGTCGATGGCCGAAATAAAGAGGATGTTGCTGCGTTGGCTAGCTTCTTGAATGATCTGAATCCGGGTTTGCGCACGTTTGTGGCCAATTCCTTCGTTGATTTCGCCGAGGATCAAAACCTGAAGCCGCTTGTTTTGAGCGAAGTAGAAAAGATCATCGCTGGGGACAATTGGAGAGGGTGTGAGCAGGCATGCGTCGTATTTGGCAAACTGGATCATGAGCCATCGGCAGAAAAGATGGTTGAGCTGTTGGGACACCCCCGAGGGGATGTGAAGGTTGCAGCGGCGTGGGGGCTTACTCAATTGCGTGTGGCAGAAGTATTGCCAGATATGCTTGACCATGCCGAGAGTATTTATGAAGGACTCAAATCTGGTGAGCTGAATGCTCGGATGCCGGGGGTGACGTTTCATTTAGCCCATCTGTGTCTTGCTTTCGGTGATCAAGGTTACACTGCGGCTGAACCATTATTACTTAAGTTGGTCCCAAAGAGCTACGATTACGGTCAGTTCCCGCGACCTGCCGCGGTTTGGTCATTGGGCGTTTTGCATACAGATGATCCCGAGCCTAGACTTGTTGCGAGCATGGTGGAACGCCTTCAGGACGATGAGGGAATGGTGCCAGAGATTGAGTTGGTGCGGATTATGTGCGCCGTAAGCCTCGGCCGCATGAATGCTGTGTCCGCAAAGGAAGCGCTTGCGGAATATGCGGCAAACACCAACATGCTCGCCAGCGCGACTCGTTGGGGAATGGAGGAGATCACGGGCGAACCCGTTCCTCTGCCACCACACAAGCCGACGACAAACACCAAAAATCAATGGTTTCTGACTCCTTTGACGCCGTAGCTTGCGATGGTGTTATCACTAGGACGAGTTGGCGTGGAATGCAGCAGGTCGAAACGATGCGTCACGTTGCTTGGGGGCTTCTTAGTTTTGAGTCGCTATTGATGGGTTCACGTGCAATGGAAAATAGCGATTCGTGTGAATGGGCGATGCTGAGGTGACCAGGGTCTTAGCGCTTCGCATGAAATTTTATTTGTTCGTCGAGCATCATTGTTTGATGGGGATCTGTTTCGAGCTCTGAAGAAACGCAAATAGGTCGCGCACGTCCTGATTGCTGAGGTTTTCCAAAAGACCTTCAGGCATCAGGGAAGTCTCCTGCTGACGCCGCCTTTCGATCGCCGATGTATCGAGCGTCTTCACGCTGTCCGCTGTTTGAATGGTCACGGTATGGTCGTCCTCGCGTATCGGGACACCGGTGATGACACGTCCGTCGTCCAGAAGGAAAATGACTTGCCGCATGCCTCGGGGCACTATTCTGCTGGGGTCAATGATATTGTCGAGCAAGTATTCGCTGCTATCGCGATTCGAGCCGGTTAAGTCTGGCCCAATATTGCTGCCCTCGCCAAACATTTTGTGACATGTCGCACAAGCTTTCTGGAATAATTTGCGACCGTTGCTCATGTCAGGCAGGGCAGTGTGGGCTGGGTTTACCGGCGGCTTGGATGCGAGTATGGTCCGGTAGCGTTCAATGCTGCGCTTCTTTTCTGTTGATGTCGCACGCACTGAACCCCAGTTTTGGGCGAGCAATTGGTTGAGGTTCGGGTCGCCAAGATTAGCAATCCGGCTAGCTGTCGAAGCTGGTATTTCACTTGCGTCTATGTTGCCTTTGGACAGAGCTTCGAGTAGGTGGGCTGCGTAACTGGGACGCGAGGCCAGTGTTTCGATGATGGCGGGACGATGATCGTGCTTTGCGTTAGCAAACATCTTGATGAGTTGCGTTGGTACATTCGGAGCCGGGTATTGTGCCAATCCACGAATGGCATCGCCGCCAATGATCCGATCAGAGCGTAATGAGAGTAAGGTGGATTGGATTCCGTCCACGCCTGAGTCTAATATCACCTGCAGTGCCTGTCGTCGCGCCGCAGGGTCAGCGTCGCGGTCGCGAACCGTCGTGAGCAGAGAGTCGACCGTTCGACCATCCCCAAGCACTACCAACAACTCATTTGCCAAGTCAGTGAGTTGATGGTGTGTTGATGTCTGATATTTTTGGATCAGGGGTAGCCACGCAGGTAAGGCTTCGACTCTTCGTCTTCCGCGCAAGGCAGCTGCGATGCCCTGCAAGTAATTTTGTGCTGCCGATGGAGGGGATTGACTGGCCGCCACGAGTAATTGTGTGACGTGTCGCGGTGATTTATCAATTTTGGAAGCCAAGAGCCGAGCGACATGGCGGCGGACAATTGGGAATCTAGTCGATTGGGCTAAAGCCAAAGCCTTTGAGGGGTTGAGGCTGACCGCGGGTTCGATCCCATACCAGATCATTAGCGGCTGTGCGTGATCATGGGTGTCTTTGGTGTATTTGACTAACTCCGTTGCGATCCCCCAACGGAGCGAGGCTGGAAGTTTTTGTAGAGCAGACGCAAGATACAGACGCACAAGCGGAGAGGGCTCGTCAGTTGCCATGGATGCTAAGGATGCGGCAACCGTTGCAGGATCTGTTGAGGAATTGGCCAGAAATTGAACGGCCCACAAGCGAACATGTTCGTCAGGATGGTGCAGCTGACGCCGCAGCCACTCTTGAGGAAGGGCATTAATGCTGGCTAAACACCACAGTGCGCGTAGCTTACGCGTGGTTTCGGGATGGGAATCGAAGATCGACCGGAGGCGTGTTGTGGCTGCGTCCAGGTTCGCACCCTCGCTCGCAAGTTCCTGTAAACGACGTCGCGCGTGACGCACGTACCAGTCGTTGGCGTGCAGCTGATATTCTACAAGCTGCAGGGGTTGGGCCGCGTGCAGTTGCGGTGTTGGTGAAAAGCCTGCTTCTGACTCAACATTACCCGTGTAAGATACTTTATAGATTCTGCCGCTGGTGCGGTGGACGCCGTCGCGGTCGTGGCATTCGCCAAGGTCAGACCAGTCCGTGAGATAAGCATCCCCGTCCGGTCCATACTTCATTTCAACACCACGAAACCATGGATCGTTTGCGATCAAGAAGTCCTTTGCATGCATTCCCCGGTAGCCGTTGCCATCGCGTACTAGTTTGTCGCGATTGACGCGCCTTCCATGCGTGTTGCACATGAAAATAGTGTTTCTGTATTTCTTGGGCCATTTTCCTCCCAAATAGATCATGGCTCCTGCATGGGAGTGGCCGCCGCCATGCGAATTATGCCGACCGTCATACTTCTTGCGGTTTTCGTTATTGGTGACGCCAGGGTTGCCAAGGGTGTCCCAATGAAAGTGATCAGCGGTGGGGGAGATCAATTCATATAAGTTGGGATTGAAATCATCACCAAACATTCGCTGGTAATGTGCGCCGGGGATCACATGCCATAGGTGGTTAATTACGTTGTTGGTGAAAAACCACTGTCCATGATCGTTGTAATCCAATCCCCATGGGTTCGTGGTTCCATGCGTCACAACCTCAAATGTTTTCTGGGTAGGATGGTAACGCCAAATTGAACAATTCAGTGGGGTACGCTTGCCAAGTGGGGTGTCGGGAGTTCCGACGAACGAAGTATCCGTAATTCCGTGGCGACCATAGAGCCACCCGTCGGGGCCCCAGCGGAGCCCATTTACCATGTTGTGTCGTGCGCGGGTGCTGAAACCTTCGAGGACCGCGACAGGTGCACCGTCGGGTATATCGTTTTGGTCACGGTCTGGAATGAACAAGAGATGAGGTGCGGACGTTACCCATACACCGCCAAAGCCCAAGGTGATTCCTGTTAATCTTTGCCCCTGATCCCAGAACACCTTACGCTGATCAAACTCACCGTCACCGTCTGAGTCCTTAAAAATCAAGATGCGATCATGAAGAGTAAGGTCATAGCTGCTTTCATACGTGTAGCACTCGACTACCCATAAGCGGCCACGATCATCAAGTTCGATTGCAATCGGTTGATGAACCGCTGGCTCTCCCGCAAACAGTGTTACCGAGAAACCATCTGGGGCACTGATTTTTGCAGCTGAATCTGAAGGGGGTGGCGGATGTTCACCAGGCTCTTGTGTGTTTAGAAGGTTCGTGTTTTCTGTCGTTTGCGAAAAAACTGTCGGCGAATGGGACAACGCGAACATCAGTAAAACGTAGGGGAGTTGACGCATGGGAGTTCAGATTGGGCGGGGTGAATGTCTCAGTGCAAATATGCTTCGCGGTGAAATGCGCATTGCGGATCGTATGCATTAAATATAAGCCCTTTGAGCTGGCTCGTCACTTAACGGTCTGGGACGCGGGGCTTGCTTGAGCCAGGTTGAATCGATGCCTTCGTTTTTCGCGGCATGGAATGCTGACGCTTCAACGGAGAAGATGCTGAGCCGTCGTGATCGATTGGATGGTAGCCGCAAACATTGTGTGAGTGGATGCCTAATCCACGTGCACTCGCATACTGCTGATTCTTGGGTGTTTAAAACTCACGACGACTTTGTGTCATCCATCAATGCTTTCGAGGCACCGGATTTCCCATTTTGGTAGGCGTGATGGAACCGGCGTGGCTTTGAAGTGTCCGGTCTGTTGAGGAAACTATGGGATCTTGAGGTATGGGTGAACATGGCAGGGTTCACATCAGCCCGCGAACGGGAGGGATTTCATGCCGGGGCTACACTCGGGAGCGTGTTATGGATCTCCTCCGTTAACGCCGTCTGGTGGCAGCTGTGCCGGATCGCACAAGAAAAGTAGCCGGTTTCGCGTGATGTGAGTACCCGTTTCTAATGGTGAACGGGCTGCCAACATGAGTCTTTAGGTTGCACAAATGGGTTTCACGGGACGGGACGATCAAGTTACCCGTTTAGCCTCAACTGCCAAAAGAGCTAAGTGGAAGTCTTTGCGTTGCGAGTGAAAAACATTGCCTATTTCATGTCAGTGGGTAGTGTTGGATCACCAACCCAGCGGGCGTTGAGGCGGGGTGCCTTCAATCCACCGTGTCAACTTGACCTGCGAGCTTGATGGGGCGTGTTTGATTCAGGGGGTGAGGGATAGCATCGGGAGGTAGTGATTGAGAGGCATGAATGCCGATATTCGAGGCCAATTGCATCAGAAGGTGACCCATGTTTGTGTGGAAAGAGTCGAGGCAATTAATGCACTTGTTCCTGTGGTGCTGTTGTTTCGTTGAAACGGCGTCTGGCGAAGGCCTTCCAAGTGAAGGTGAGCTGGGACTTGACCACCCACTTGCTGCGACTATTCGATTTGCCGAGGAACGACAAACTTATATCAAGGAACACGTACGAACATACAGTTGCCAACTGGTAAAGCGTGAACGGATTGGCGGACGGTTGCAGGACTATCAGTATGCTGATGTGCAAGTTCGGTGTGCCCAACACAAAGACGGTCGCACGCCGGTGCCGCTGTCGGTGTTAATGAGATTCCTCGGGCCGGCCAGGCTGAAGGGCCGGATTGTACTTTTCAACGAAGGCGATAACGACGGACAAGCATGGGTCCGCATGGGGGGGGCTGGTCTTTTTAAAAATGTCGAGCTGAAAATTGAGCCAAATGGTGAATCCGCCAGGCGAGCGAGTCATTATCCGATCACCGACATTGGATTTGACCGGATCATGCAGCGATTGCTTGATCTCGCGAGAATGGATGTGAACGCTGACCCAGCCGCAAAAAATACGGTGGTCAAATATTTTCAAAACGCAAAACTAAAAGATCGGTCTTGTACACATATTCAGGTAGAACATCCCCGAAAATCTGAAGCCTTCAACTTTTACAAAGCCAGTCTCTATGTCGATGACGAATTGAATGTGCCCGTGCGGTTGGTTGTTTTTGACTGGCCTTTGACTGAGGGTGGTCCGCCACGCCTGTTAGAGGAATACAACTACATGAATCTGAAGCTCAATGTAGTCTTGGGCGACGACCTGTTTAGCAAGGCCCGGTATTTCAACGAAAAATAAAATGCCTGTGAACGCATTTTAATTCTCAGTTCAGAGCTTGTCGGATTCGATAGCGAAGCTCGGATGTCGTCTTGGTATTATCTGGGTTCGCAAGAGTCCAAAGTGCAATTTTGTACTCGCGCGTCCGGAGATTGATCTGTAGGGTCGCCTGCGCTGGGGGTAAAGAACCGTTGTGTGATAGAATGATCTCATCGCCCTGAACAGTGCGTGTCCAGCCATATCCATACCGCTGTGGATAGAACGGCAGGGAAATGTACTGGGACCACGTTTCACGAAGCATTAGCGTGGCGCCGTTGTTTGTACCGCGATTGGCAATCATCCTGGCAAAACGCTGAAGGTCCTTAGCCGTCGTATGAATGCTGCCTCCCACCAATGGGAGCCGTAGGTCGGCACCTAGTTCATGGGGAGACTTTGTTCTTGAAACGCCTCCTGTTGCAACGACACTGCCAGTACGAAGATGAGGGAAAAAGGTCGTTGATGACATTCCTAGCGGCTTACAAAGTTGAATGTCCAAAAGCTCATCGATTGGTTTTTGGGCTACCTTTTCGGCGATCGCCCCAATCAGGCAGTAACCCGCACCGCTGTAGGCGTAGCGACTCCCAGGGATGGACTGAAGGGGTTGCTGAGTAATCAGGTTCACGGATTGAGACAATGTCAACCGAAAGTCACGGATCGCTCGTAATTGGCCGGCGGTGGGTTTCTCCTGTTGGGAGTAGATCCCCCCGCGGTGCGCCAGTAATTGTTTCAAGGTGGGCGGAGCGACTTGGGTTCCGTCCGCCAACCTCGCGTTGCTGTAAGCAGGCAGCCAGCGGTCGATCGGGTTGTCCAGGCCCAGTTGTCCCGTCTGGACGAGCTTGAAGATCACGCTGGAGATCAGTGGCTTTGAACAGGATGCGATACAGAACATGGTGTCCTGCGTCACCGGCTCGCGGCGATTGGGTGAGATGAAACCCAAGTTGATACTTTTGTTCTCTGGGTGCCTACTGGAGCCCTCAATGATTTGGGCGCCGACGACGCTGTGTGCTCTGATGGCATCTGAAAAGACGGCTTGCAAATTCTGCGAGTGAGCCGGACGCGTCAAACCTGAGTAGAAGAGGCCGCAGAACAGGAGCGGCAACCAGTGTTGCCATTGTCGCGTTTTGACCGATGGTCGGCGGCGTTCTGACCACACGCAGTTATGTGTTGCAATAGGCAGAGCAGACTTCAACATGCGATTTCAACGTGGTTGCCGATTGGTGCGAGAGAAGTAATGATTCTAATGTATCACATACCTCTTTTCTCGAATCTGGATGATTGGTCGATTGGTTCACAGCAAGGCCAAGAGAAAAACAACGGTGCCCGCGGATGATATGATTCGGATCCGGGGTGCTCGAGTTCACAATTTAAAAGGCATCAGTCTGGACATTCCCCGGGATGCTTTGACGGTCGTTACCGGCGTGTCTGGCAGCGGGAAGAGTTCGCTCGCTTTTGACACTCTTTATGCGGAGGGTCAGCGTCAGTACGTTGACAGTCTTTCCGCCTATGCGAGGCAATACCTTGATCAGATTCCGCGACCTGATGTGGACACCATTGATGGCTTAGCTCCCACCCTGGCGATCGACCAGAAGTCCGGCGTGAGTGGAGCGAGGAGTACGGTTGCTACCATCTCGGAGATTTACGATTATCTGAGGTTGATGTATGCACGCATCGGAACACCCCATTGTGGCGAGTGTGGGTCGGAGATCGCGCAGCAGTCAGCTGATGCCATTCGAGATTCATTGAGTTCGCTACCAGACAAGACGAAGGTGGTCTTGCTGGCACCCATGGTCCGTGGCAGGCGTGGCGTGCATCGCGAGAGTTTCGAGGAGATCCGCAAGGCTGGCCTCATCAGAGTAAGGGTAGATGGTGAGACTTTTCTGCTGGAAGACGTTCCGCCGCTGGCACCCAAGAAAAATCACACCATCGAAGCTGTTGTCGATCGGATTGTGGTTCGTGAAGGTGTTGAGTTGCGTCTGGCGGAATCGCTTGAACTTGCATTGAAGCTTGGAAACGGCTTGACGACTGTTCTCACTCAAGAAAAACGAGCTGGGGAGTCTGGGGAATGGGCTGAACGGATCTACAACACATCCATGGCGTGTGTGGAATGCAATGCAAGTTTCGAAGAAATCGAGCCTCGCACGTTTAGTTTCAACAGTCCGTACGGTGCGTGCGATGATTGCGATGGTTTAGGACTTGTCGGTGAAGATGACGAAACATGTCCGACGTGTCAGGGCGCACGTTTGCGGCAAGAGGCACTCGCCGTGACCGTGGCAGACCTCCCGATTCACCATCTTACATCCATGCCATTGGATGAGTCACTGTTGTGGTTTAGGAAAGTAGAGGAGAGGCTCACAGACCTGCAGAAAGCAGTCGCGTCCCCAATTACTCGTGAGGTGATTCGCAGGCTCGAGTTCCTGATTCGAGTCGGTGTGCCGTACCTGACGCTGGATCGGCAGGCGGATACCCTCAGTGGAGGGGAATTGCAAAGAGTTCGTTTAGCAACCAGCATTGGCAGCGGTTTGGTCGGCGTTTGTTATGTGCTGGACGAACCATCGATTGGTTTGCATCCCGCTGATCATGATCGGCTACTCGATTGCCTGCGCGAGCTGCAAACGCAGGGGAACACTGTGGTTGTCGTCGAGCATGACGAAGCGACCATGCGTGCCGCTGACTTCCTTGTGGACATTGGTCCTCAGGCAGGGAGGCATGGTGGGCGGATTATTAGTCAGGGTACGCCAGATCAAGTGATGGGGGATCGGAAGAGCCTGACAGGAAAATATCTCAAGGGAACGCTCAGGGTTACCGAACCTAGACCCCGACGAGAATCAAAACGCGCCAACATGATGGTGATCAAGGGTGTGACCACTCACAATCTGAAAGGCGTCACTGCCAGGTTTCCGCTTGGTTGTTTGATTGGGGTGAGTGGTGTTTCTGGTAGTGGGAAAAGTTCCCTCATCAATGATACGCTTTATCCCGCGTTGGCTAGGAAGCTGGGGCTCGCAGGGAATCGGCCGGGCCCGTTTCGTGGACTGACGGGCGGAAGTCAAATCGATAAATTGATTCCCATTGACCAAACACCTATTGGCCGAAGCGCCCGCAGTTGCCCTGCGACCTATTCGGGAGCATTGGATGAAATTCGCAAGTTGTTCGCTGCAACCAAGGAGTCAAAGACGCGCGGCTTTACAGCAAGTCGATTCAGCTTCAACTCGGCAGCGGGACGATGCGAACTGTGCAAAGGTCACGGAGTTGAAAAAATTGAGATGAATTTTCTCAGCGATCTTCACGTACCTTGCACACGGTGTGGTGGAAAGCGTTTTAATCGGCAAACTCTGCAAGTGCGGTTTAAAGATGCGACTGTGGCTGACGTGCTCGCAATGTCGATTGATCAGGCAGCCGAATTTTTCCAAAACGTGAGTAAGCTATCGCGGCTGCTCGGCTCGCTCCAGGAGGTGGGGCTTGGATATCTGCATCTCGGCCAGGCCAGCACCACGTTAAGTGGAGGTGAAGCGCAGCGGATCAAGCTGGGGACGGAATTGGCAAGGACTTCGACGGGCAAGACGTTGTATCTGCTGGATGAGCCAACGACAGGTTTGCACTTTGCCGATGTGCAGAGACTGTGCAATGTGTTGCAACGTTTGGTTGATGCCGGTAATACGGTGATCGTCATCGAGCACAATTTCGACCTGCTGGCGGCTTGCGACTGGATGATTGACTTGGGACCGACGGGTGGCAAAGGGGGTGGCGAAATCCTTGCGGAGGGGACACCCGAGCAGGTTGCCTGTGTTTCTGAAAACGCGACTGGTCGTTATTTGAAGTCGGCGTTAACGGGATAGTTACCAGTTCAAGGATCTTGGTCTTTGAAGCGGATAAGAAGAGTTGCAATAGGAATGGAACCAATTGTGGGTCGGTTCTCGCTATTCACTCGTCCGTCATCAGGTCTTAGTTTGGACTTTCTTTCAGATACTGGATAAGGTGGGTTCTCGATTCCGCGTGAGGCTGTGAGATGGGGAGACATGTGTGCGATTTTTTGCAGGGTCATCGATTTTAGTTGCCTCGTCCGTTAACTTGGCGACTTGCCTCATTTGCTCGAATCATGGTTTTCCAACGTGCTTGAACGATTAGATCGTATTGTCCGACCCATTGCTGTCCCGAACTTGACGATGTTTATCATCGGGGGTCAGTTACTGATGTTTTTGGCATCGCTGAATGATCCCAGTTTGCTTGGCGATCGTGAGACGCCCGGGCGAGCCTTGTTGGTTTGGGACCTGGTGCTGACTGGCGAAGTTTGGCGATTGTTGACCTTCTTTTTCGTTCCTTTCACGCGTGATCCAATCTTCCTGTTGTTTGCCTATTTGATCTTTTACATGATGGGAAATGCTTTGGAGGCCTATTGGGGGGTGGTGAGGTACAACGTCTTTCTTTGGCTTGGGGCGGTCTTAACGATCGCAGCCGCGGGGATCGTTCGTAATCAACCATTTGACGCCAGCTTCCTTCAGGGGACTGTGTTTCTCGCTTTTGCTACCATGAACCCGGACTTCGAGTTGCGGCTTTTCTTTGTACTTCCGGTCAAGGTCAAGTGGCTCGCAATGATTCAGGTGGCGGGGTATCTGATGGCAATGTTAGGTGGTGCTTGGTCGGTGACATTAATGGTTTTAGCTTCGATTGGTAATTATCTGATTTTCTTCGGGCCGGGGTTGCTGGGACGGGTACGTAACACGGCGAGGAGAGCGAAGTGGGAACGACAGCAATTAGACATGTCCGCATTGCCCAGGCATACCTGTACGACTTGTGGTGTCGATAGCAATGTTGATCCCAAAATGGACTTCAGATATTGCTCGAAATGCGAGGGTGAGCACGCGTACTGCACTGCTCATCTCAAGGACCACCAGTGTATTTCTACGCAGTGATGGACTGCTGCTGGTGAGTGCGGTCGAGATTCTGCAACAGATCGTCAGTCATGATGCGGACGGTTTTCATTTTTCTGAAGGGTTAGCAGGCAGGGACCCGAGTGAATCAAGCCGACGCTCGTGCGGAAGCTTTGTAGCCAAGGGCTGGCTTAGCTTGGTGGATTTCGTTGCGAGTGTTGCCGGACCGCTGATGCAGCTTCTAGCAAAGCCGTGGGTAAGGCTTCGCATTCGAGTTGGAATACACGCGATGCTAGAGAGTCGGCGGTGTCGTCGTTGGCAACAAGACAGCAGCGTTGCAGGATGATCGGTCCATTATCGTAGTCATTGTCAACGTAATGAACGGTGCAACCACTGAATTGCACACCGCGGTCCAGAGCAGCTTGGTGGACCCGGTGACCGTACATTCCCTCGCCGCCGAAACTGGGTAGCAGTGACGGGTGGATATTGATGACGCGTCCGGCGTAGTCCGGGGGGATGCGCACGTGCTTGAGAAATCCAGCCATCACGACGAGTTCGATTCCTTTTGTTCGGCAGGGGCCGAACATTGCTTCGGTATAGGCATCTGGGTCGGGGTAAGCTGATTTGAGAACCACGCTTGTTTCGATGCCCGCATCGGATGCAACCTTGACACCACGGACCTTACTGCTGCTGCTTAGGGCGAGTTGCAGTGCGACACCCGGCAGCATTCCTTGTTGCTGATGGTCGATCAGATTCTGTAGCGAACGCCCGCCCCCACTCAAAAAAATAGCAATGGGCACTGTGGTATTCGTTGCGGTCATTCTTGTACCTTTTTTACGTATACCTCGCCCGCGTCAGTAGACACTGCATCAACGCCATCCATCTGTGAGGTGGCGAGGAGGGTTGCGAGCGTTTCCTGGCAGATCATCTCGCGGTGTTCTTCGATCGCCGCATTCACCATCTCGTCCACTGGAACCACGCTCACTGCGATCCGATCCTCGTAATCGCATTCAATTTCTTTGCGTTGGTTTTGGATACTGCGAATGATGTCTTTCGCGACACCCTCACGTCGTAGGTCGTCTGTCACTTCGGTGTTGAGGACGACAACACAACTTGGACCCTGAGCTGCAGCCCAGCCGTCTCGTGCTCTCAAACGCACCTCGATGTCTTCACTATCAAGGGTCAGTGGGCCATCAGGCAGTTCGATGGTTACAGTTCCGGTTTCCTGCAGAGCACTGAGCAACGCGTTGCCATCGGCAGCCTGTAAGGCCTTTTTCACTGCGGGTACCTGCTTGCCCACCTTGGGGCCCAAGCGTTTGAAATTGGGGACTACCGTGTATTGCACGTATTGATCACCGTCAGTTGTGTACTCGACAGCTTTTACGTTCAATTCCTCCCGGATCAGGGCATTGTGGTTTTTTAACCATGCAATGCGAGCGTCGTCCGTGAGTACTACTTCCACTCGATTCAGCGGAAGTCTCACCTTGAGTTTCGCTTCAGCCCGCGCTGCGCGACCAAGCGATGCGATTTCTCGCAGAAGTGTCATCGATTCAGACAATTCCTCATCAATGTTGTGCTGCCTTGCTTCCGGATAGTCGCAGAGGTGAACGCTTTTTAGGGTTGAGCCGTCAAACGGACCGGTTAAGTTCTGCCAGAATGTTTCAGAAAGGAACGGCACAAATGGTGCGATAAGTTTTGTTACTTCAAGCAGCGTTTCGTACAACGTCCAGTAGGCGTCGGATTTGTCTTGGGCATAATCCGCTGCATCTGCACTTGCCCAGAATCGGCTTCTGCTGCGACGCACGTACCAATTACTCAGGCCATCGACTAATGCGTTGATTGCCTGACACGCGTTGTAGTTGTCAAACGCATCCATTCGCTCAGTTACGATCTGGACGGTACGATTCAATTCAGAGAGGATCCACCGATCAATCTCACTTCGTTCAGAGCCCGGGCGATAATCGGGTGCGGTTGCCAAGGATTCTTGACTTAGTTGGTCATCTGCGCCGTCTGCAGATGTTGGATCGAATCCATCAATTTCGGCATAGATTGAGAAAAAACTTGCGACATTCCAAAGCCGCAACAAAAATTCCGGGATGGATTCTTTGATGGATTGTTCACGGTACCGGATTGCGGTCCATGGCGGTTGGCCGGCAAAGAAAAACCAACGTAAAGCATCGGCGCCATACTTTTCAAAAATCTCATTCGGCTCACGGTAATTACGCAAGCTCTTACTCATTTTGTTGCCATCCTCACCGAGCATCAGTCCTAGAACAATGCAGTTGCGATAGGGGTGTGGGTAGGCTTCGTCGGCTTTGAGTGGCTTCTCGCGATTTGTTGCGGCGCTGCTTTCCTCGTGGATGTTTGCCCCCTTGCCGAATAGCATCGTACTGATCGCAAGCTGACTATAGAACCATCCGCGGGTCTGATCCAATGCCTCGCTGATGAAATCGGCAGGAAACTGGTCCTGAAATGATTCGTTATTCTGATGTGGCCAACCCCACTGAGCAAATGGCATGGCACCACTGTCATACCAACAATCAATGACCTCCGTGACCCGCTTCATCCGTCCCCCGTCTGCGAACGGCGAGGAATAGGTCAGTGCGTCGATGTAGGGTTTGTGTACTCGCAGATCATCCACAAGCTCCGGGTTTGCTGCCTTTGCTTCCTCCCATACCTCAGTACCTTGCAGGCCAGGTTTGCTCAGCACCTCTTCATAACTTCCCATGGCTTCCATGCGACCGGTCTGGTTGCAGACCCAAATCGGGAGTGGTGTGCCCCAGTAACGCTCTCGCGACAAGGCCCAATCGACGTTGGACTCAAGGAA
>JACLAC010004531.1_pt1 | contig 15383 bp, 6 predicted proteins | sample 8027881 | NCBI WGS metagenome assembly JACLAC01 (sample SAMN15725517, study PRJNA655200) | protist metagenome | isolation source: fluorescence activated cell sorting (FACS) single amplified genomes of... | place: Spain: Blaines Bay Microbial Observatory, Mediterranean Sea | collected 2016-01-19
ATTTTACTTACTCCTTGTTTTCAAATGAAGGAGTAATAAGCTTGCGCACATTAAATAATAATAAATAGCGTGTTGCAGTTTCGCTCTTTCGTGCGGGTTCTTACTACTTTTGCGCTTTCTCTACAATGGAATCGATGCAAATGGAAGCAAAGGGGGAGAAGCGTGGTGCCGTCCACGTGCGCGCCTCCTTGACCAAAAAGTACTGGAAATTTGGAGTGGTGATTTCAAGTTGCGTCGCTGCAATGATTTTATGCATTGTGCTCGCGACGCGGAGACCGGGAGACCAAGACGGCGGTGACGGTATTCCTGATTCCGAAAAGGGAACTATGGTGATAGAGACTATTTCACTGAGTAGCGTTCCGGACGATTTTGTTGTCAATGCAAGTACATACGATGTACTGCTTAGGATATCTACGGAAGATTGCGACGCAACAAACGCTGGTTTTACTTACACGCTCTACGGATCCAATGGAGAATCATCGTTTACAACGGAAACTTCTCTTGGAGCGCACGATACTACGTACTACTACGTGAAGCTCCAAGACGGGCTGCTTCGAGTTGGTGCGCTCGAAAGCGTGCGCGTGTCTTTGCCGAATGGTGCGGGTCCCTTATCAGGCGAGTGTCAAATTAGCCAAATTTCTGCACGGGTATCAAGTTCCACCGTTTGGCTCACGACATGGATGGATGAGGAGACGATGAGCCCAACGGTGGCTCCAACAACGAAAACGTCTGCCCCAACTGGCTCGCGGAGGGTTTTGTTTGAGAGTTGGGAGAGGCGTTCCAGAGTTCGACGCGAGCAAGAAGGCCAGCGCCGTCTCTTTCATTCGCGCAGAATATCTGAGCGCCGACTAGGAGCGCCCCGCCTTCTCTGGGAGTGGCCCTCGTGGTTACCATGGTCTTCTTCAACAAATGAATTCAACGAGTCTACTGTAGATGAAATCTCCAAGACGCTTGATGCAGCTCGCGTTGAACCCGAAGATGGCTGCTTTTGGATGTGCGATTTTGTCCCAGCAGTATCCGGCAAGGAAAAAGATGCAGCGAGGAAAGCTGGACCAAGCATTCCAGCTGCGATGCTTTCTAAATCATCGCCTGCACCAATTGCTGCCTCTTTTCAATCGAGGACGACGTGTAGCACATCAGAATTTTCGGGCGTGCGCTTCAGCGCAAAAAATGTCGGAATGCTACTTCAAGGGAGTCAGACTTCATTTGACGTGGAGCCGCACTGCACGTCAGTTCCTCTGCCTCGACTCTTAAATTTAAAAACCAAGTGGCTTAACCCCATATCGACAATAAGTGCCTATGATGTGAGCGCTTCTGATCTTGCTCTCGATCGCTTCACATTTGTCTATCGACCGCATGCGCACAACGTTGAATCTGGAGCCGATGAGGGATCAGTGGTATCGGTCCGTGTAGGAGGCGTGCGGGGTGTAGCGCGGGGTAAAGTTGTGATCGAGGCAACAAATCCACTTCGCGATCAAAGCTGCAGTTCAATGGGATGCGACCAGCGAGGCGGGTCTTCCTGGGGCTGGATCGCGGACGCTACGAAGCGCGCAATGTGCGAAGCGATGGGATGCGATAAAACGGGCTTGCAAGGCGTCCTCACAGGCTCAGCGACGGTTGATCTTGCAGATGGCATCGACGTTGCAGCTGATGTAACGATGGCGCTGATGCCAGGTAGTGCGGATACGACGCGCAACGCGCAGCTATCAATCGTCACTGATATCGATGGACTCGATGATGCGATCGACTGGAAGATTAGCAGTCAGTTTTTATCGCAGGTTGCAAGCGCGGCAAAATCTGCTCTTGATAATGCGGGCGATCTTCTAAACTTTTTTTCTGTAGATGCTGACGACATAGAAAAGCTCGTGGCGCTTCTTGAGGCGGTAGGCGTCGATTCAGATCACACGGAAAACAAAGTGTCCCTGACAAAATTTTTGGCTGCCATGGACTCTGCAAATATTGGCGCTTTTGTGCAAAAGGTTGCAGGAAGCGACCTCGACGACGTTCAGGATGTTACGGACGCGGTGAAAATACCGCCAATGCCAGTGAACGCGAGCTGCCATCCCGAGGCTCCTCAAGAAAAGGCACTCCGGTTTGATGGCGAAACGCTTGAACGACTTCTCACGCACCAACCAGCGACGTTTACTATTCCAAGTGTGTGCAAGTCGCTTAGCGAAGAGACCAAAGGATGGGTGCGCTCGTTCCAGATATGGGATCTGGGCATCCAAGATCTATTTGTGCGGAAAGTGGAGACGAGCATGGAACCATCTGGCGATGTTACGCTCATTCGCGCCGCGGCTTCGGGTATCTCTGTCAAAGTCTCCTTTTCGTTTCTTGTTGATGTGTGGGGATTAGGGGAAATACAGGCAGTCGCCAAAGTTGACCTTAACAACTATGTGGCCGATGTGACTATCCCAGTGCAGAGCGACGTTGAGTTCACGAGCGCGCGTATTCCCAAAGAGGGGCGCGCTTGCGAGTTGAGCAGCTCCAAAGAGAATATTCGCATCTCGTTCGAAACGGGATCGTTCAGCTTTGGCCTTACCTCTATCGCCTCTGCATCACTATCTTACTTTGCTCGAAACCATTTGGAATCGCTTTTGTGCGCGAAAGCAATTCCGAATACTCTTGCGGAGCTTGTTGGCGAAACATAACTGAAGGAATATGCATTGCTTGCGATACTGCGAGAATACAATTTATTGGGCTGTATTATAAAATAAATTTTAATATTTTTAAACACAATTGTGTTTTTCGCTTTGCGCAATTATTTATGAATGACGTCATGGACTTTTTCACACGCAGTTTTTAGTGTTTTAAATATTCGCTTGCTATAGACTTGCCTTTATTAAACTCCATGGATATTTCCGTGGGAACTGACGTATACGTCGGAATACTGCTGTTTTTAGATTGCAACGATATTGTACGATCTGTGTCGGTTCTTTCGAAGCGTCACCGTGCCATCGTGGTGCATTCTCGCGCTCTTTGGAAGCTCTTGTACAAGAGGGACGCCAAAGTTGCCTTTAGATGGAAGGGTGTCCGTGAGCAGGGGTTGCAGCAAGTGCCGAGTTGGCGCGAAGCTTATAAAATATCGCGAAAGAGAAAGTTGGCGGATATTGTATGCGAATTTAGGGAAGGTGTGTTCTTTGCGGGGTTTTCGACAGAGTGTTCGCCTTGCTTTCAGCATGCACTTGATGATGATAACGACTTTGACTTTTACGCCCCGTTTTTGATGAAGAAAAGGGGTACCATTGAAGCGAGCGAGGTGAGAATGCGAAACCAGAAACGATCTGAGCAGATGCTTACGAATGTCCTTCTTGCATTTGTGCAAACATTTGCACTTTGGCAAGATGCAATGTTTCAAACGCGCATTCTTTTTATCCTTCCAGAATATCATTACTCCAAATCGATTCCCATTTCCATTTCATCGATGATTCGTTCCATTGCACGAACACTATTTTCTACTCCTATAGTATCACCAGGTATGGTGCGTTTTGAGCAACGCTCGCTCTGCTGTCTTGGCGTTTTCCCTTCCCCGACACCAACGACGGGTATTTTTATTCACTGCGGCCAGCAAAGCAGCTATGCTCTTTGTATTTATAAAAACGAAATTGTGGACCAGCCGCAAGATTTGCAGGAAAAATTTTACTTTCAGTCTTTACTAGGCGGCCGCAGGATTGCAAATCAGCTTACTAGAGATCTCCGCTCTTCATTTGGTGGGATCGATGTAACCCCAAAAGTTGTGGACGATGTGTTGAGGCATCATTGCTTTGTGCGAGCTGCTCCTTCAACATGGAATCCTTCGGGTGAGGAGGCTGACTTTTATGGAATTCCATTTTCTTTCAATGGAAGGACGATAAATTTGGTGCGAGAGCGGTGGGCAGCTTGCGAGCAGCTATTCACTTGCGACTACGGCGCTGGAAAGTCTAGCTCTAATAGCAGCGCAGCGCCGCTTTCGTTGATGACTTTAGTGGAAAATGTAGTTTCATCGGCAAAAACAATGCGTCCCGGGATAAGCGAAGAAGAATACTTGCAAAATATCGTTTTATCTGGCAGCGGACTAAACTTTACGGGCGTTACACGACGCCTGAAGCGCGAGCTGAGGGGCTCCCTCAGCGTCGCTCGCACCGAAAGCCTCTCGCGCAGCAAACTGGCGTCCAGTGTTCGCGTTCGCGTCCGCACGCTGCCGCCGCCTGCGCGAGCCGATTACGAAAACTTTGCATACTTTGCCGCATGCGCGGCGTGCGAGCGGCGCGAGGGCGCTACTCGGGAGCGCGGCGTGGGCACTGGCAAGTGGGTGGACCAAGAGATGTTTCAGCGATGGGGAATGAGGGCCATATTTGCCATGTAAAATACGTACGTACAACACATACATGATGTACGAGTACGTACATAAATATCTGAACTCTGAACAATATATTATACCGGCTCTCTATATATATCCGTTTCTTTTTTTCGCATTGAGTTGTTTTCTTCAGACCCACAATTCAGTACATATGTATATTTTTTTTAAATATGAAGAATTTTTTATTTTCAGTGTGGTGTCCACCATATTGTTTATTAGTGACAATTTAATGTATTTTTTTTAACAATACGAGAAGATACAATATTTAAATTTGTTTACGTTGGGGATTTAAAAAAATTATAAATAAATAATAAAAAAGAATATAAGAGCAAACATTTTATGGCCGCAATGCACGGCCCGGGGCGTCTTTGCGTAGCTATCCTGTATTCAAGGCGACGGAAACAATCTTTTCAATTTATAGAGCAACACGCACGAAGCGCCTCGCTGAATTTATTTTTACGCACTCCACACGCACGGAAGAAACGAAACATGGTCAAAATCGCCGACTTGGACGCGTGCGGATCCTTTTCGCTCACCGTTGAAGAAAAGGCGCTCCTGGGGAATTCTATTCTCTCGACGCAGCTCGCCAACGGAGGAGATCTCGAGCTTTGGGGCAAAATTTTGACGAGGGGTGAAGTGGATTACCTCATCGTCTCGACGCCCCTCAACGACGGCGAGGGCACTGTAGGCAAAAAATTTTACTTTTGCACGACAGATAGCATCGACCTGAAGCCCCTTCCCGCCCCAAATGATCTCGTCAAAAGTGACGCGTCGGCTCTCACTGGAGATGCCTCGCGCGAGCTCGAAATTGAAGTGCCTGTTCCAGAGGAAAAGGAAGGCAAAGGCGAAGACGAGGAGGAAGAAAAAGAGGAGTCGGAGCCTACTGTCTTTACGGAGGCGGATCGCCTTGCATGCATTGTCGGCGCTATCGATGCTGACACGGCTATCGCACCGCGAGGCGCATACAAGGTCACGCCAACTCGCGAGATCGTGAGGAATAGCGGATTTAGTGGTCTGAGCGACGAGCGCGCCGTCTTGGCGGAGAGCTACCTTTTGGTGCGCGAGCCCTCGAGTGCGGCCACTAAGCTGGAGCGCGATGGCATGCTCAAGGATTCTGACTTTATGGATAGCATCGCATCCGCTGTGAGGGGCAGCTGGTCTATTCAGACGCGCCCAGATCGTTCCGTGGAACTCAAGAGCCTTGTATGGCCCGGCTACACCTTCTTCCACAAGCTCGGCTCGGCGCAGTATGGGGGGGTGTACGTAGGTGACGGCACCAAAAACGCTGACCTTGCGTTTATGCTGTAAATGTACTGCTATCAGCGTGTACAAAATGAATATTTGCTCGTACGCATTGTACTATATACATCATATAAAGTAAACGTAAAATGATTTGATGAAAGGGATCCATTATTGCTATATATTCTAAATATTTGCACGGCATAACAAATCACTGGGCGGCCACGGCGAGGAGGATGTCTCCACTATCCATGCTGTCTGGCGCAGCTATTTCCTCCGCTTCGATAAGCGAAACGTAGAAGACGACGTGGGGAGGGTTATCTGAAAATATTCGCGTACTAGTAAATGTATAGTACGGACTCGAAGCCACGTAGGAACTCGCGCTTCGGCTTGTCCACGAAAATCCCACGCAAGACGCTTCTATTGCATGCAGCTGCCATCGCTCCGATGTTTCCGCGACGAGATCGCGCAGAGCTTTGTTTGCACGTGGGATTTTTTCATATACATTTGAATAAAATAGGTACGCAATGTACAGGAGCAAAACAGCAAAGGAGACGAAACAGATGACTTCGATGGTGCGTAACGTCGAAGCGTCTTCGTTCCTTTTTTCTTTTTTGCCTGCGGTATTTTGGCACATTGCGCCCGCAACAATAAGACTCACTTGTAGAGCAAATATGTAGCTTATTAGGTACTTGATGGGATACTGTGCCGCAATTTGTGATGCGTTGCGTATGAATGCATCCCATTCACTTTCATCCACCTTGCCGTGCAGTTCTAGGGGGAACGCATCGTCAAAGTGCGTCGCAGATCGCGAAAGGGAGCACGGACCGTTACGCTTGCACCGCACTACTACTTTTGCCACATTCGATTTCACTGCACTTGATGACGCTCGCTCAAGATGCTCCCCGCTTTGTCGCGCTCCCACGCGCTGCAATTCCGCCTCGTTTTGCGCTCGAAGCGCATGAAACGCCTTTGTTACTGCGTTTTCCGAAATTTTGCAATATATTTTAAAGTGCAGCTACGGAGACCAAAAACCAAACGGGCGCGCTTACTCGCAATCCTCATCCCTTTTGCGTAGTACGCAAGTGGATGTGTACGTAAAAATGCAAAAGGAGAAGGAATAGCTGCAAAAAGACGACAACAACATATTTATTATTTACCTACAATACGTTTCGTTTTATTATTATTGTTTTCATCATTAATTCAGCAGCAAAGGGGGGATTTTTAAAAATAAACTAAATACCCTAATACGTATATTAGTTAAATATTTATCTACTACATTATATTGTATATTATTATACCTTAAAGTAACATAAGGTATGTTATTTATGTTGTTATAGCGGTATTTACATATTTTAAAATTAAAATTAAATAATAGATTAAAATAATAAGGAATAACATCATTATACCTTAATATTATATAGTATTCCTAATAATATATCGTATTTTATATTATTATTAAGGTATGTACTCGTACGAGACATCCTTTGCTGTGATTGACGGAGCGCTGAAGAAACGGCATACATCATAATATTATAATACGTAAATACTCATAAATAACATAACATATGTCAAGGTATTATATATGTTATGTTAGTGTTCTTCATATAATAAAAAAATCCTTCCGATTCATAAAATGTTCAAATAATAATCCAACATGGCGAGCGCAAAAAAGAAAAAAAAGAAAAAATTAAAAAATAAAAATCTTGTGAATAAAAACGAAAGCAGCAGCGGGTTTGTTGGGTTCTCGTACTTTATTTTCAAAAAAATATATTTTTTCTTAGGTTTGCCTTGGAAAGTATTTATTTGCCATATTTTCCCCTTTTCGTTGCGGTTGGCAATGAAGTCTGTAGACTCGTGGCGCAGCGACGCGTCGGCGGGGAGCGCGTCCTCGGATCGAGCGCTGGCGCGCGCTAGCACGCGACGCCGCGCCCGCATTATGAAGAGAAATACGTCCAGTGGAGAGCGGGGCGTGGCAGTGGGAAGACCCCTCTCTGGATCCAATTTTGTTAGTGACATGAAGCGCGGTCTTCCTCCTGTGCCGCCGCCCTCCTCCTCGAACGACCAAAAATTTCATAAAGTTATAGACGAGCTGATATGCACAGAAATCGATTATCACGACACGCTCGAGCAACTGCTCGAAAAATATGTCGCAGGAATAGCTGCGATCAGCGCTGGAAAGGGCGGCAGCAAAATCACAGGGCTTACCAAAGAGGAAGTCGACATCATATTTGGGGGTCTGCGACCCATTCTTGAGGTGAGCTCCCGCGCACTTTCAAAAATCGAGGCTCTCGAGGACGTCCACGATGGCCAGGAAATTGCAGAAATATTCGTTCAGCTAGCTCCCAATTTTGCAGCGTGCTACAGTTGGTATGCTTCGTGCTACAAGAGCGGCTTGAGTTTGCTACGAATGAAAATGAAGGACAAAAAAAAGAAGTTGAGGCACTCGAGTGGCTCCAGCGTGAAGTTTCCGCGGCTTTTGTCGTCCAAAAGCCTTCGCAAGTCGAAAAGTTTAAAGTCTACGCTGTCGTTTATCGCCGCGTGGAAAAATGCGCAAGAAAGCAGCGAGTGCCCCAACTTGAAAGGCCAATCGCTCGAAAGTCTCCTCATTATGCCCATACAACATGTGCCGAGGTACCGCCTGCTTTTCGACGAGATGGCCGTCAAAGCAAAGAAGGGTAATGCGGGAGCAAGCGTAGTTTCCTCGTTGGAAGACGCGCGGGATGCGATGAACTTGACTGCCACATTCATAAACAATAGTGTTAAAAAACGAGAAAAACTAGAAGGGGTGATGGGGGCGGACGTGTCGCAGGAAAAAGAGTCGCCAATTGCTGCCCATCGCCGAGGCAGTGCGATCATAGACACAGAGCGAAAGGCGTTCTTGAGGACAATGCCGACGCAGCTCATTCGGTCTGCTGAGTGGACGCCGAGCATGCTCACAAATGACACCGCTACGCGCAGGATGAGCGTGAGTCCTCGCGGGCAAAGCGACGTGTACGCGACGAACGCACCAGACAGTGCTGAGACGCCGCTCCGAAGGTTAGGCAGTCGCCGCGGCACAGCCGGTGGCATCATGTTGCGACCCAATGGAACCACGCCGCGATCGTCGGGGGGTCTCATATCGCGCCAGAGAAGTTTTACAGATTCTGGAAATACAGCTGCGCCCATTGCAAAAAAGAAAAACCTCATTCGCATATGGAGCGCAAGTCATGAGGCTTTTTATCTATACAACAGGGAAACAGGGGCGACTGTGTGGGAGGGTAATGAGAGTGCAGACGAGGATGATAACGAGGAGGATTATGGCGCCGTTGTGGATATCACAAATGCGCGCACGTCGCGTTTGATGGGCGTTATTAGTAGCAGCAGCATTAGCACCAACGCCCAGCAGCCCGACATGCATCGCACTGTCTCCGAGCCGCCTTTGCCCGTCGCCGCGGAGCCGCCCTTGCCCCCAGGATGGACAACCCACCTCGACACCTCGTCCGGGTCGCACTACTACTACCACGAAGGTACGGGCGAATCTACGTGGGTGAGGCCTGCGCAATAAGCAAGATGATGATGATGATTGACCTCACATTTTGAATTTTCACATAATAGAAATGCCCATTTCCCCAAATTGCCCTGCGCTGACATCAATAATAAATATTTTTTTAATTATTCTCGCACTCGTACATTGACTTAATAATAATATACATATTGTATATAGTAAATACTCGTATATATTATTATACTCGTATATAATATACCTTATTATTATATTATTATAGTTATATAACAACTACGAGTATAAGGTATGTTGTATACCAGAGGGGATATACAAGTACGTACCCAGCCAGGTATTAAATATATTTAATATAGGTATACCCTATTGTACGTAATACGAGTACTCGTATATATAAATAATAATAATAGTTTAAACGACACGCATACTCGTATGATATATAATTATTATGATATATATAGAGCAGATAGCAGCAGGTACGAGTAAAATATCAAGCAGTGGCTAGCGTAAATGTCGCAGTCCTGCGACAATGACGTGAAAATGTCGCACACATGCGACAATTGCCCCCCCAAAATGACCAGAATTTTTACCTAAAAATAAATGTACTAGATATTTAATAGTGAACGAATCAAATATGAATATTTCATATTTCTCAGATTATACTGTAATTCACAAGGATTCTTATTTTATTTTATTAGTACTCGTACGAGTACTCGTACTCGTATTTACAACATGTATTTATTTTTTTCAAACGGATGATAAAAAAATATCTGAAAAGCATCTCCTCCGCTCGCCTTTTCGTCCTCGTCGCGGCGGATGCTTCGGCTTGAGTTCTTATCGCGCATTTTGGCTGCTATTATTTTATGCATCGGAGGAAGTTAGCGTTGTCCGCAAACCCAAGATGCCTTCTGCGTGGGCATATATTTCTCACGCGTCGCAGCTTATCGGCCTCGCCCTAATATTTGCCCTATTTTTGTGCGCTTCGTTTGGCGCGGGTATTAGAAGCGTTGATTTCTTCGTCAAAGAGGGAGATGCAGCTGCCAAGCTAGACACCCCAAAGGTCTTTCGAATACTTTTAGGAAGTTATCTTGCTGCTGAAACGATCGCGTGGAAATGCCGTTTAAATAAAAGAACAGTCCCGGGCAAGGCGAACTACGTTTTTTTTTCCTGCATTCTCCCCGTGCACATTGGAGCTTGGACGATCGTTGAAGTCGCGGCAAATGTTTTTGACGTTGACATCCAATATACTTGTATGGGGATTCTCTCCCTTTTGGCGTGCGCGCTCGCGGTGAGACAGCTGTACGCAAAATATGCCCCAAGGGAATACGGACGCGGCTTGCTGGAAAATATCTACGCGGTACTTGGAGAGTTTATCGTCGCTGCTTACATTCTAGTTGTCCTGCCCACGTATTTTAATTCGGCTTCAAATATGCGCATGATGATCGCAGTGTTTGTTCACCCTCTTGTGTACCACACCATCAATGCGTTCACGAGGCTTGCGAATATGCGCCACGAGACGGAGCCTCATGTCGTCGTTTCAAGAGTAATATCAGACGTCAAATTCAGGTCATTTATGGCTTTAGTTAAGCGCACCATGCTGCTTAGCGTGGGCGGAACAGAAAAGACATTGCTTGCTGTTCTCGTAATATCAATCGGAGACCTATTCATTAGATGCTTCTCTACAACCATCGACAGATTCATTTTGAAGCAACTGGGTTTCTGCAAGAACCCTAGCAAGGGCCTTGCCATGACGCGCAAGATTGTTTGGATGTGCGAAGAGAGCGTGGTATCAGGTGTAGAGTATGCAGCTCTGTTTTCCTGTCCGATACTCCATATTCTACTGCAGCCCCAAAAGCTAACATTTGATATGGGATACATTAACTCAACGCAAGCCGCAACGTCGGCTCTCTTTGTGATGTTTCTCGTCCAGTTTTTTTCTGAATCCATCGCGGGTCTAATTGCTGCTTGGAGGCAATCGACAAACGGTATTCCTGTGCTGCGCTTCTTTTCAATCATATCCTCTTATAAGCCGCTTTGTTTTTGGATCTGTCGCGGGTTTCAGAGTATCCTCTTACTTCTGTTTTGCCTTGTTCGATACCCTACGTTCATCACCTGCTCTTCGACGCAGCCGTGCCATTGCTTAGATATCTCCAGCATACGCCAGTTTTACGAGCTTCCTTGCGCCCAGTTTGGCCATCCTCTGCATAATAGTACATATCAAGACGATGGTCTCTTTGAGGCTGTTGACTCGTCCGTCTTCATAATCGCCATTCTCACTGGCGGAGGGACGTTTGCTGTCCTTTATTTTTCTGTCATGATGGCGAGAAATAGGCGCCGTGGAAGAGTGCTGGCTACTCTCATATCCAAAGAACATAGCCTGAAAAATGAAATTAGCGAAGAGATCCAGAAGCTTGTAAACGCAGAGATGGAAAAGGAGCAAACAAAGGAGCTGTGGGCTCTTCTTGAACCCTACTCTGTTCCGCGAGACCACGTAAGGTTAAAAATAAAGGTTGGCGAGGGTGCATTCGGCGAAGTGTGGCTTGGGCGATGCAGGGACCAAGATGTAGCCGTAAAGCGACTTTTGGGAGATCACGTTAACAAGCATACCACTCGCGCTTTCCGCAACGAATGCAACCTCATGGCTCGCATGCAGAAAAATGGCATTAGCCACGAAAATCTCGTGCAGATGGTGTTTTGTTGCTGGGACCGCGAGCTGCTGTTGCTCTTGGAATTCTGTGAGCTTGGATCGCTAACAGATGTGCTCGTATGTCCAACATACCACCCTTCTCTCACTTGGCATGCAGATGAGTCACGCGATGGTGGCGTGCTTGCCTTAATGGTCCACGATGTGGCGCGTGGTATGCAATATATGCACTCTATGGACCCGATGATCATCCACCGTGATCTCAAAACAGAAAATGTTCTCATAAAGGGCGATTCGGATTCCTCGCCAACCGAATGGGTGGCAAAAATTTCTGATTTTGGGGAGTCTAGACAGCTCAGAGGTGATGATAATTTGTCCATGGTAGGAACCCCATTCTTTTGCTGCCCTGAAATCGTTATGTGCGACGAATATAACGAAAAAGCCGACGTTTACAGTTTTGGTATCATGCTGTACGATATAGCGACATTTAAAGACGGTGGTATAATGAAATCAAGCTGGAACGGGCGTAGGTTCTCTCAAGTAAACGTGGTGAAGGGATATCGTCCAGATATTCCGGATCATATCGAACCATGGCTCGTTGACATCATGGAGTCCTGCTGGAGGGGTCGCTCGGAGGAGCGGCCTTCATTTGCAAACATCGAAAGCATGATTCAAACACATTTGCAACTCGAGCAGTACGAGATTAGCGTAAATTCTTCAATGAGAGGCAAAACGGGGAGTCGCTTATCATTATCTGCAGGTAAAACTAAGATTAATTCATACGTAATGCAAGGTAAACTTGCAAGCCTCGTCGCCGCGCTCGAAGGTGATGCCTTTGCTAAAATGGCCTCGGGAACAGTGGAACCGCAAAAGGGACAAGAATCATCTCCCACGCTTCGGAATAGCGAACCACGCATAAAGAGGGGCCAGTCCAAACGTCTGATCCGTGCCCTCGTCCTTGCAAAAATTGTCGGATATTCTTCAATAATAAGTTTCGTCACCATATCGTTGACTGCAGCGTGGTCAAACACAGCTACGCTACTCACAGATCATTTCGTGACCGATGATAATATTATCATTCGCAATTTTCCAATATACAATGTTGCACTTGAGCACATAAATATAGGTCTTCCAACAATGTTTCTTTACGGGATAATTACAACTTCCAATATTGCCAAGAGTAACACAGAATATAATCCTCAAAGCGGACGGAAGTATGCTATTGCGCCACTGATTCTGACGTTGTTTTTGCCTCTCATTTTTTCCTATCTGCTTCGCATAGTATTTTTGTCTGTTGATGTAAAGTACTATTTTGTCACAGCAGCGGCACTTGTTCCTTTTGTTCTTGTTTTTGTTGCTTGCGATAAATATGCGCGAATAAAGTGGTATCAAGCTGACACCAAATTGCCTTCTAAGAAGGCAAAAAAGCACATTCCAGCGGCCAAGCCTAAGCCAATACAAAAACCCAGTCGATTTGAAAAATATGCGACGCTAATCTTCCTCGCTTTGAATACTTTCTTCATTCTAGCATACGCCCTATTCATTCTCCCGGTCTATTTTGCTGCAAGCGTCAGTACTCGGATGGTGATTTGCCTTGTTGTGCACCCAATTGCAGTAGAATCCAACGAGGCATTAAGTCGTATAGGAGTTATATCTACGGCCAAGGATAAAAACATTGATGCAGCAAAAGATATCATCTTGAATGAATCTCAAGTAGCCTTTATAGGAAAAGTTTTTCTTTCATTTTGTCGTCGTTTCATGCTACTAAATCTTGGTGATCCGTCGTCAACACTTATCACGATAATATTTACGTCTATGGAGGAGGCATTTATGCGCGCATTTATCATAGAGATGGATACTGCTCTTCGAGCATGGTTAGGGAAACCAGCGCTGGAAGGTCAAATGCTCGAGCTGCAACGCTTCGTATGGTCCGTAGATATCAATCAATCCTGCTTGGCAGAATTTATTGCCATCATAGTCTCAACAGTAGTGTACGGTCTGATGGAGCCGCACGCACTTGGCATTAATCTAGGGTATGCATATGGTGAAAGCGTAGCTGGGGGTCTAGTTTTTGTCCAACTTTTGGTCGAGTTGCTTATGGAGGGTGCTGTGGATATCGTCGCGCTTTGGGCAGAGTCTGAGCACGGCATACCAATCGATGAATACTTTAAATTGACGGATTCGGTTTTCATATTTACTCTTCATGCCGCAGGATCCGCATTATCGGTACTTGTTTGTCTTTACTCGTTTGTTCGATATCCAACAGCGGTCACGTGCGAATCTAATTTCATATGCGACTGTATTCATGAAACGGTTTATTTTGATTGGTACAACGAATCGTGTTCTCTTCTTCACCAAAATATAACATTGTTTTCGAATGACACATATCCTGACGACATTGAAGACTTGGATGCAATCGATACGTTTTCGCTATTTAAAACGATTATCATTTTTATAAGTATAGCTTCACTAATCTGCCTCTACCTGGCGTTTCGGAAGTACAAGAAGAGGGGATCAAAAATTGTGAAAACTCGGACAAATATTGAAAGACTCGATGGTGCATTTACGGCCGAGAAGCAAAAGTACGTCGAGCGGATCCTCGCGATGGACGAATTTGGAACGAGAGATGAAGTCATTTCAATACTTCTTAAATACCAAGTGCCGCACGAGCACATCCAAATGGCGGAGCGCATTGGCAAGGGATCCCAAGGAGAGGTATGGATAGGAAATTGCCGTGGTAGAAAAGTGGCGATTAAAAAAGTTTATGCGGGAGGCGGAGATGCGTGTTTGCGCGAGATCGAAAACTTTAAGCGTGAGTGCTTCGTGATGGCCCGACTGCAGAAGGATGGTGTCGCTCATCCCAACATTGTACAGATGCTGCACTGCTGCTGGAAATCCAATCTGCTGCTTTTACTCGACTATTATCCGCTTGGATCGCTGCGCGATGTTCTAGATGCCGAGGTAAGAATGCCAGGATGGTACGGAGAGGAGCTTAGGTGGATCGATTCTCTTTCTTTTCAGAAAGGGGTTCTCCTTAAGATTTCGTTGAACATATGCGACGGAATGAGCTACATACATAACGTTGGCATCATCCACAAAGATTTGAAGCCTGGAAACGTCATTATGTGTGGGAAATATAATGATCTGCCTTCGAAATGGACGGCACGAATTTCTGACTTTGGCTCTGCAGCGTACGGGACTGAAAATTCTGATACAGGGGGTGGAAGCGAGTTTTTTGCTGCACCCGAATTTTTCCGCGGAGAGCGCATTGGACGGGCGGCAGATGTGTACTCTTTCAGCATGACACTTTTGGATATGATATGCTCCAACAACGGTACGACGTTGCGCGGACAATTGAACGATACATTTTCTCATGAGAGCGTTGCAAATGGACATCGTCCAACCATTCCTGCCGTTGAACCTTCTGGTCTTACTGAAATCATAAAGTCAAGCTGGGCATCCGAGCCAGAAGCGAGACCTACGTTTGAGGAGATCAAGACGAAATTGAGCAGCTTGGTGTGAAATATTTTTTTTTAAATAATGATGTATAATAATAATTACAACTATAACAACAACTATTGTATTCACAATGATAATACTGCGTATGTTATTAGTTAGTTAACTAACTTATATATATTTTATATATGCGAAGTATACAT